>ERZ773235.3173-NODE-3173-length-12121-cov-4.375435_pt1 | contig 12121 bp, 9 predicted proteins | sample MGYA00580522_ERZ773235 | MGnify/ENA primary metagenome ERZ773235 (study PRJEB29015, sample SAMEA2737797) | human gut metagenome | biome: human gut; feature: human-associated habitat; material: faeces | place: China | collected 2012 ...
CGTTGCGCAAACTTTTTGCCGAATACGGAATTTTGGACAAAATCGAGTGGATTCCCATCGACTCTCTCTTTTCCATCAACTTGCCGGGCGGCAAGCGCGTGCCTATTCCTGCCGACAGAAAGAAAGCGGAGCAAGCACTCATCAAGATGTTCCCCGAAGAAAAAGAGGGTATCTTGAAGTATTTTGACATTTGTTTTAAGTTCTACAAAGAAGCAGGCGACTTCGCTGCAAAGAGCGCAAAGTCCGCGGGCGAGCCGAACGCTTTGAAAAAGGCGATTATGAAAGTAGGTTTTCCCAAACTCTACCCAACTCTTGCCACATACGGCGCAAGAAGCACCGACGATGTGTTGAGCGAGATTTTCAAGGGTAAAGAGATTCAGCTTTGTTTGTCGGCATACTGGTGCTTTATGGGTGTACCGCCCGAAAAGTTCCCCTTCTCCATACTTGCGCAATGCACGGCGATTTATATCAGCGACAAGCCCTACTATTTGAGAGGCGGCTCGCAAGTTATGTCGCAAGCACTTATGGACGCAATCGTCAAGACGGGAAGCGAGGTAAAACTCAACTGCGGAATCAACAAAATCATTATCGAGAACGGCAAGGCAATCGGCGCAATCGACCAAAACGGCGAGGAATACCGCGCAAAAGTCGTTGTGTCCAACGTATCTCCGACAGTGACCTACAACAACCTCATCGACGAGGACAAAGTGCCAAAGGAAGTTATACCCTACTTCAAGAACTATGATGTGGGTATCTCTGCGCTCACCTGTTTTATTGCGCTTGACTGTCCTCCCGAAGAAGTCGGATTCAAGGATTCGTTCAACCTCACCTATTCGAGCCTAAACGCAAACCGCGACTTCAAAAACGCGTACTGCCTCGACACGACAATCGACCCTATCGTATCGACTTGCTACACAGTTGACGACAAGGACGGATATCCCGCAGGCACGAGCGTGCTTACGGCAGGCACTCTGAAATTTAGCGACGCGTGGGAAAAACTCTCTCCCGAGGAATACTACGACGCAAAGTATGCCGCCGCAAATACAATCGTTGACCGCCTCGAAAAACTCTATCCCAACCTCAGAGAACATATCGAGGAAATCGAAATCGCAACGCCCATAACGCATATGCGCTATCTGCACCACCCGGGCGGAGCAATTTACGGTTATGAGCAAAACCTCAAATCCTCGGTGTTCTTCTTCCCGCAAGAAATGTTTATCGACAACCTCTACTTTGCGTCGGGCTGGGTGAATACCTGCGGTTTCGGTCCGAACTATATGTACGGCAACAAAATCGCAAACAGAATTTTGAAGGAGATGAAGTAATATGAAAACAATAAAAGAAACTCTCATCGGCACAATGAAAAACGGCAAAAACATCCTCAACGAAATCGCCGTTTCCGAAAAAGTCGGCAAAGACTTTTCTCTTGATAAAACAAGAACACAAAGAATTGTCGATCAGCTTCACCCTGCGGTTTTGAATTTGAGAATCTCCGAGATAATCCCTGCCACAAAAGACGCAAAAACCATTCGTTTCGTCAGCGAAAACGGATATCTCCCCCCGTTTGAGGCCGGTCAATATATCAACGTAGCGGTCGAAATCGACGGTGTGAGAACCACTCGTCCCTACTCGATTTGCTCCTCTCCGCGTCAAAGAGCATATTATGAAATCACCGTTGCTCGCATCAAGGGCGGCTTTGTGTCCGACTACTTCCTCGACCGTGCGAAAGTAGGCGACACTCTGCAAGCCAACGGGCCTGCCGGAGCGTTCCACTTCAACCCCGTTTTTCACTACAAACGCTCGGTTTTTCTCGCGGGCGGTTCGGGTATCACCCCGTTTATGTCGATGATTCGCGAGATTTTGGAGAGAGGTTTGGATCGTGAAGTGCATCTTCTCTACGGCGCAAGAAACAAAGAATCGGCAATCTTTGACAGTGAACTCAAAGCATTTGCAAAAACCTACCCCAACTTCACCTACACCTTGATTTTGTCGGACAAGGACGCAAAAGGCGGCGACAGAAGCGGTTTTATCGATGCAAACTGCATAAGCGAGGTCGTCAAAGATTTGAGCAAAACAACATTCTACCTTTGCGGTCCGCAAGTGATGACAGACTTCTGTGTTGAGGCTTTGCACTCTCTCGATGTCCGTCCTCGCGATATCCGCCGCGAGATGTTCGGCACACGCCAAGACATTCAAAACGAACCGGGTTTCCCGCAAGAATTGAGCGGCACAGAGGTTTTCAAACTCAAAGTAGGCGACAAGATTATCGACGCAAAATGCAATGAATCCATTTTGTGTGCGCTTGAACGAGCAGGCGTCAGAGTCAACGTATGCTGCCGCAGTGGCGAATGTTCGCTTTGCAGAGTCAAACTTGTTTCGGGCAAAGTGTTTATGCCAAGAGGCGTGCTCCTTCGCCACGCAGACGAGATGTTCGGATATATCCACTCCTGCAAAGCATATCCGATCGGCGATGTGGAAATCACCCTTTAATAGACAACCGATTTCGTGTTGGAATAATGATATAATACACAAAAACCGCCGATAGATTCGGCGGTTTTTGTATGTTGAAATTTGTTTTCATTCCGCAAAGTCGTCGCCTCGTTTGCGGTGCAAAATATTTTTTTATCCAACGATATTTTGTGCAAGTTTGCGGCGCGTTTTGCCTTTGTATGCGGAGTTTGCGCCATTGTCACAACACTTTGTGCAAAAACTCTTTGAGACGGTCGCATTTAGGGTTGGTAAAAAATTCATCGGGCGACGCTTGTTCGAGAATTTTGCCTTGCGCCATAAAGAGAATCCGAGTGCCGACTTCTCTTGCAAACGCCATCTCGTGCGTGACGATAACCATCGTCATTCCCTCGTCTGCAACCTGTTTGATTAAGTCAAGCACTTCGCCCACCATTTCCGGATCGAGAGCGGAAGTCGGCTCGTCGAAGAGCATGACTTTGGGATTCATCGCAAGCGCGCGAGCAATGGCAACCCTTTGCTTTTGTCCGCCGCTCAAAGTCGACGGATAAACGTCCGCTTTGCTTTCAAGTCCTATACGCTTCAAAAGTTCGTCCGCGCGGTTGTCTGCATCCTGCTTGATTTGCTTTTTCGACGTGTACGCAAGCGGTTGAAATTCCTTTTTTTGCGCATGCGCGGAGTGTGTGATTTTACGCTCGACGTTTTCGATTTTCTCAGTCAGATCGAGCTTTTGCTTTGTGAGTTTGGGATCGTAAGTCGCATACGATTTTCCGCCGATTTCCTTGATGACTTTCGTGCCTTCCCACGCAGAAACGATAGGTTCAAGTTGCAAATTGAGCATTTCAAGTCGGGATTTGAGCATTCCGACCTTTTTGTCGATTTTTGCGTTGTGCTTTTGTCCGAACATCTCGAACCACTTGTTGTAAAGCGGCACGAAGGCGTTTTTACGCTTTGTTTTACGCATGTTTTTTACGCCTATTTGCACGGGCGCGAGCGTGATGTTTTGCTTCACCGTCATATTGTTGAAAAGATTGAATTGTTGAAACACCATACCCATTTTTTCACGCTGTTCGTTGATGTCGACTTTCAGGTCTGCAAGGTCCACTCCGTCAAACATAATCTTGCCCGCAGTGGGATCTTCAAGGCAATTCAGGCAACGCAAAAACGTGGATTTTCCACCGCCGCTGGGACCGACGATAACCACCCTTTCGCCCTCTTCTATCGTTTCGGTGATGTCGTCAAGTACGAGCAAATCGCCGAATTTTTTTGTAAGATTTATTGCGCTCAACATAATTTACGCCTCCACGATATACTCTTTCTTCTTGCCGCGAACTTTGATTTTTTTGTAGTTGCGATCGGTTTTTGCCATCTGTTTTTCAACAAGTTTAAGTATGCCCGTAAGCCCCATAACTATGACGAGATACATACACGCCGCAATGAGCAAGGGAAACAAATAATCGAAAGTCCTCGATTGAATGATTCCGGGCACTTTGCCAAGGTCGAGTATGCCGACGTAACCAACGATTGCCGTTTCTTTGACAAGCGTTATAAACTCGTTGAACAACGGTGGCAAAACGTTGCGTACGGCTTGCGGAGTAACGACTCTTATCATCGTTTGTCCCGTGGACATACCAAGCGATCTGCCCGCTTCCATTTGACCGTAATCCACGCTCTCGCAACCCTGACGATTTCGGCAACGTATGCGCCGGAGTTTAAACCGAACGTAAGCGCGCCGATTGCGATGCCGTTGTTTGAGGAAGCAAGCACCACGAAATACATTATGAACAGTTGCAAAACCACGGGCGTTCCGCGGATAATCATTATGTAGGTTTTTGAGATTGCGGACAGAACTTTGAGCTTTCCCGTCTTTTTTGAAACGTAGTTTATCATTGCCAAAACTACGCCGATAGCCACACCTATAAGCGTGGCAAGAAAGGCGATGAGCAATGTGTTGCCCAATCCTTGAAAATAGAGTTTGTACCTGTCGTCGTAAATGAAAGCGCGGTATAGACGCTCTTGCAAAGTTGCCGCTAAAATCATGATATCACCCTATTCGACTTATTTGAGCATCAATTCCGCAGGGAGTTTGTCCATGAGAATTGCGTCGATGCGTCCGTTTTTGAGGTCTTGAAGAGCAAGAGCGTATTGCTTGTACTGCTTGACGGTTGCGCCCTCTGCCTTGACGACGACTTCCGAACCGTCCTCGTTTTCATAGACGTATCCCGCACCCTTTGCCGCACTGATGATAAGGTCGCCACTCGTGCCCTCTTGCACGCCTACGCTCTTGCCGGCAAGATCTTTGACGCTCTTGAATTGTCCGTCTTTCGACACGACGACGAGAGTCGAGCTTGAGTAAACATGGCTGAAATCCACGACTTGTTTGCGTTCGTCGTTGATAGTAATGCCTGCCGCGCCCACTGCGTCGCCGCTTGCTTGCGCGACGTTTGTTGCGATGACGTCGAACATGACGTCTTTCACTTCGAGCTTTTTGCCCGTATTGAGCGCAACTTGCGACATTATGGCAACGTCAAGTCCGACAACGCTCGTGCCTTTGACAAACTCGTAAGGCGCAAAACCCGACTCGGTGTACATCGTCACGACTTCGCTTGCCGAGCCGAAATCCCAACTCGTTTGCAAACCATCGGGAGCAACCGCCGCTTCGCCGCCGTTTTCTTCGTTCGCAAGCGCGGTGTAATAATCCATATATTGATTCATTTTGCCGTTTGCAAGCCACTCGTCGACAACCTGATTGACAGCCGACATAAGCGAGGTGTTGCCTTTTGTGACTGCAATGCCGAAGTCCTCTTGCAAAAGATCGGTTGCGGCAACCGCCACTAAATTCGAACTGTCGTCGTTGCACGCAACAAGCGCGAAGCATGCGCCGACAACGGTTGCGATCAACAAAACGGATATGCTGATTTTTGTTATTTTTTTCATGGTTTTATATCTCCGAAAAACTTTATTTTCAATTTACCGACATATAATAGCAACGTAGAATTATTTTTGCAACTGTTTTTGCATAAATTTACAAAGAATTTTTATATTTTTTACATTTTATGCATATTTTATAAATTATTCAGTATTTATATGCAATTTTAATACATTTATACGCATAAGATCGCAGATAAAAATCAAATTGACCGAAAAAGCAAATTGCTATATTATTAAAAAAGCTATAATATAAATATAAATTCCGATATTAAAGCGCACGGCTATGAACAGAATACTATTTTTAAGCAGCAAAACAAATCAACAAGAAAACTCGTTTTTTGCACAGGCGAAAACGCAACTCTCTTCTTGCGAAAATCAATACTTGAAATTCGATTTTCAATCGTCGGATTTTTGCGATGCCGACGTGCTTGAAAAAGCAAAAACCGCAAATGCGATTCTGTTTTTTGCAACGAACAAACAAGACGAACTTATTGCCGATTCCATACGCAAATCATTGGGACTTTATGCACAAATCGCAACTTTATCACGCAATATCGACAATGTAAACCACTTGTATTGCATAGTTCAAGACAAAAACGGCGGCATATACGAAGGCGAAAAAGGCTTTGCAAACAACTCCTCTTTCGGCCGTGAAGCCTATGACATCGAAAGATACAGCGAACTTGAAATCGAACGCACCGCACGCATTGCCTACGACATCGCAAACGACTCCCGCCGCGCTCTTACACTTGCCGACAAAGCCGACAAATTCACCTCTTCGAAACTCTGGCGAAAAATCGTCGCCGACGTCAACGAGGATTATCCTTTTGTATCCGTCGATATGCAAGACGTCACCGACGTTTTGAACACGATAATCAAAAATCCGACTACACTCGACGTCGTTTTGTCGACTTCCCTCTTCGGCGACATGCTTGCAGCCGTTGCCAAAGCACTGTCCGACTACACCCCGTCGGTCTCTTTTGTCGGTGACACTCCGCTTGCGATGTACGGATTTTGTACATCGGATTTATCGACAATATCTCAATCGTCCGTATCATCCCTCATATCGTTTTTGCTCAAAAACTCCTTCGGCATCGAATAAATCCGAGGTTGATATTTGCAATAAAAAAATCGAGCGCACCGCTCGATTTTTTTATTGCATTCGTTATTTCTTTTTGCCGAACATCGCCTTCCCTATTTTCCCGACTTTTTCAAACAATCCGCCGATACTTTCGACAATTCCGTTTTTGACAACGTCTTCCGTCGATTTGACAACGTCAACTCCGAAAGTGTCGTTTACAACGTCTATTTTGTCTTTGACCTTATCCGCTCCTCTTTCAAAGCCGGTTTTACCTGTAAGCAATTTGATTATTGCACTTCGAAATTTATATACTTCGTTTTTCGACTGAAAACCGAACTCAAGTTCTTTTGTTTTTAAGTATATTTCAACGTCGTTTGATTTTGCTTTTACTTGCGGAACGCCCTCATACATTTTGATTTCGTTCACGGGATATATTTGCGTTTCGATTTCGTCGTGTGCAAATATTTTTTTCACTACGTCGATAAAAACCAAATTCTTGTTCGTCAAAATTATCTGCGTGCTTTGCGTTTTTTCTTTGAAAACGACATCGCCTTTGTACAAAACGACTTCGTCTTCGTCCAAATTGTAATGTTCCATAAAAATTCTCCTTTGATTGCAATTTCATACAATGACGTGCAAATTTCGCGAACTTGTCGAAAAGCACTCGCTTGCAGAAATATCCTCCGATTTGTATGCATATATTATATGGAACATAATGTTCTTAGTCAAGACCAAAAGAACATTTTGTTCTATTATCGAAATATGAGCAACGTTTTGTTTCCTGAAAGATTGAAAAGTTTGCGTTTAGAAAAAAGCATATCCCGATTGACGCTTGCAGCCGCATTGGGTGTATCCGTACGTATGGTATCGTATTGGGAAAACGGCGAGCGTGAATGTACGTTTGAAATGCTTTGTGCAATTGCAGATTACTTTGATTGTTCAACGGATTATCTTCTTGGTCGAAAAGAGTATTGATTAAAAAAATCGAGCGATGCGCTCGATTTTTTTATAAAGTTATTTTTGGGAATACGCTATATCTACAACAAATTATACTCCAAATAGCACATTTTCGAAAGTGCACTAAATCGATGGATAACAAGTTTGGAGCAATTTTGCACGTCTTGCAAAAACGCAATATTTGGATGAAGAACAAGAAAGAGTGTCGATCGACAGACAGGAGCGTACTTTGCCGTAAGTGACTGTTTGGAGATGGCACTCTGACGCAGTTATACGCCAAATGGCACGTTTTGTAAAAATGCGATATTTGGATGAAGAACAAGAAAAAGCCCTTTTGTGAACACGCCCAACGTACTGACGCGTACGTGACGGGAGAGCAAAAGGGCTTTGATGCAGTTATTCGCCAAATAGCGCATTTTTAAGGAATTGTCCGGTGTAGGATTGAGCTACACAGCTCACCTCTTCGGGGGTTCCTTGCGCAACTATCGTGCCTCCGCGATCGCCGCCGTCGGGGCCGAGATCGATGACGTTGTCGGCAACTTTGACGACGTCGAGATTGTGTTCGATGACAATTACGGTGTTGCCTTGCTCGACGAGGCGGTCGAGAATGGCAATAAGTTTGGCAACGTCATGGGTGTGAAGTCCGGTTGTAGGCTCGTCGAGGATGTAGACGGTTTTGCCGGTGGAACGACGAGAAAGTTCGGTGGCAAGTTTGACGCGTTGCGCTTCGCCGCCGCTCAAAGTGGTTGAGGATTGACCGAGTTTGACGTAACCCAAGCCGACGTCGTTGAGCGTCTTGATTTTGTTTTTGATTTTGGGTATGTTGGCAAAAAACTCGGTGGCTTCCTCTATCGTCATATCCAGCACTTCGCTGATGTTTTTGCCTTTGTAGCGCACTTCGAGAGTTTCGCGATTATACCTTGCACCCTTGCAGACTTCACACGGCACGTACACGTCGGGCAAGAAATGCATTTCGATTTTTATGATGCCGTCGCCTTGGCAATGCTCGCAACGTCCGCCGTTGACGTTGAAAGAAAATCTGCCTGCCGTATATCCTCTTGCCTTTGCGTCGGGAAGAGTTGCAAACAACTCTCGTATATCTCCGAACACACCCGTATAGGTTGCGGGATTCGAACGCGGAGTTTTGCCGATGGGGCTTTGGTCTATGCAGATAACTTTGTCAAGATTTTCGATGCCTTCTATCGAGTCGTAGTTGCCTTGACGGATATTGGAACGCATGAGCGCGTTTGAAAGCGCGGGATACAAAACCTCGTTGACGAGAGAGGATTTTCCGCTACCAGACACGCCCGTGATGCAGTTGAACACACCAAGCGGAATTTTAACGTCCACGTTTTTGAGGTTGTTTTGTCTTGCGCCTTTGATTTCGATAAATTTGCCGTTTGACGAGCGTCTTGCGATGGGCACGGGGATTGAGAGTTCTCCGCTCAGATATTTGCCCGTGATGCTGTCATTGCTCTTTATTACATCCTCAACGCTTCCGCACGCCACGACTTTTCCGCCGTGCACGCCGGCACCGGGACCTATGTCCACGATGTAGTCTGCGTTGCGGATTGTTTCTTCGTCGTGCTCGACGACGATGAGCGTGTTGCCGATATCGCGCAAGTTTTTGAGAGATTGCAAAAGACGTTGATTGTCCTTTTGATGCAAGCCAATGCTAGGCTCGTCGAGAATGTACAAAACCCCTGTAAGTCCGCTGCCTATTTGCGTTGCAAGACGGATACGTTGCGATTCGCCACCGCTCAACGTCGTTGCCGAGCGTGAAAGCGTGAGATAGTCAAGCCCGACGTTGATGAGAAAATCGAGCCTTGCGCAAATCTCTTTGACGATTCTGTCCGCGATGAGATGTTGCGTTTGAGTGAGTTCGAGATTTTGCATAAACTCTTTGAGTTTTACAATGGACAGTTCTGTGAGGTCAAATATGTTTTTGCCCGCAATAGTTACGGCAAGGGCTTCGGGTTTGAGTCTCTTTCCGCCACACTTGGAACAAGGAACTTCCTTCATATATTTGGCGATTTCGTTTTTTATAAGCTCGCTGTCCGTTTCAACATATCTGCGCATAAGATTTCTCGCCACGCCCTCATAGCTTGCCTTGTAAAAACCGCTGAACGTGCGCGAGTTGTATTCCATGGGAATACGGTCGCCGTCATTGCCGTAAAATATTATGTCAAGGATGTTTTGGGGCAAATCTTTGAGAGGAGTATCCAACGAAAATCCGTATGCCTGCGCAAGTGCCTTGAATTGCATTTGCGACATATGCCCGGCATCCCAGCCGCTCACTTTGATTGCGCCGTCTTTGAGCGATTTATTCCAATCGGTGACGAGCAAATCGACGTCGATTTCGTTGCGAAAACCGAGTCCGCCGCATTCGGGACACGCACCGTAGGGATTGTTGAAAGAAAACAATCTGGGAGTAAGTTCCTCAAAACTCAAATCGCAATCGGGACAAGCGTACTTGGTGGAATAAAGCACCTCTTCGCCGTCAAAATCGGCAATCACAAGTCCTTCGGAAAGTTTGATTGCGTTTTCGATTGCGTCGGATATGCGCCTTTGCGCTCCGTCTTTGACGACGACACGGTCGATAACCACGCCTATGTCGTGCTTCACGTTTTTGTCGAGTTTTATTTCTTCGTCGAGGGTATAGTTTGCTCCGTCCACTCTCACGCGCACGTAACCTGCACGCTTAAACTGTTCGAGTTCTTTGCGATATTCGCCCTTTCTTCCTCTGACGACGGGCGCGACGAGTTGCAACTTTGCGCCCTGTTTTTCCATAATTTTGTCGCAAATCTGATCCACCGTCTGACGCTCGATTTCACGTCCGCATTTTGGACAATGCGGCGTGCCTATTCTCGCAAACAGCAAGCGGAAATAATCGTAAATTTCCGTCACCGTACCGACGGTGGAGCGAGGATTGTGCGAGGTGGTTTTTTGGTCGATCGACACCGCAGGAGAAAGCCCCTCGATATAATCGACGTCCGGCTTTTGCATTTGTCCCAAAAACATGCGTGCGTAGCTTGAAAGACTTTCGACGTAGCGTCTTTGTCCTTCCGCAAAAATAGTATCGAACGCAAGCGACGATTTGCCGCTTCCGCTAAGTCCCGTAAACACGACGAGTTTGTCGCGCGGTATTTCCAAGTCGACGTTTTTGAGGTTGTTTTCTCTTGCGCCTTTGATGATAATTTTGTCAATACTCATAGTTCTTTCAGCTCAGTTTTTTGATTTGTTTTTTGAGATCGTTCATCTCGTCGCGTATTGCGATAGCCTTTTCGAAATCCAGTCTTTCGGCGGCGACTTGCATAAGTCCTTTCAGACGTTCAATCTCCTTAATCATATCTTTAACGCTCAATTTCTCGGTGTTAACTGCCTTTTTGGTGATTTCAAGCGAGTTTTTGATTGCGCTCACAACCGTCTTGGGTACGATGCCGTGCGCCTTGTTGTACTCGTCCTGAATCTTGCGACGACGCATTGTTTCGTCATAAGCTCTTTGCATCGATTGCGTGATTGTGTCCGCGTACATCACAACTCTGCCCTTGTCGTTTCTCGCCGCTCTGCCGATGGTTTGTATAAGTGCGCTTTCGCTGCGCAAAAAGCCCTCTTTGTCGGCGTCGAGAATTGCCACAAGTTGCACTTCGGGAAGATCTAGACCTTCACGCAACAAGTTGATACCGACAAGCACGTCGAACTCGCCTTCGCGCAAGCCTTTTACGATGTCGATGCGCTCCAACGTATCTATGTCCGAGTGCATGTAGCGCACCTTGATCCCCACCTCTTTGAGATAGTCGGTAAGGTTTTCCGCCATCTTTTTGGTGAGCGTCGTAACAAGCACTCTGCCCTTGTTTTTGACGACGGCGTTTATCTCGCCGATGAGGTCGTCGATTTGCCCTTCGATAGGTTTGATTTCGATTTCGGGGTCGAGAAGTCCCGTCGGCCTTATGATTTGTTCCGCAACCAAATCCGCTCTGTCAAGCTCATACTGCGCAGGCGTTGCGGACATGCACACGAGCTGACGTATGCGCGCATCGAACTCCTCGAAACGAAGAGGTCTGTTGTCGTAGGCGGACGGAAGTCTGAATCCGTATTCCACAAGGTTGTCTTTCCTTGCTCTGTCGCCGTTGTACATGGCGCGGATTTGCGGAATGGTCATATGGCTTTCGTCGATAAACGTGATAAAGTCCTTGCCGAAAAAGTCCAAAAGCGTGTACGGAGCCTGCCCCGGCTGTCTGCCGTCGAAATACCTCGAATAGTTTTCTATGCCGCTGCAATAACCCACTTCCCTTATCATCTCGACGTCGTAGTTGACTCTCTCGTCAATGCGTTGTGCCTCGATAAGTTTGCCGCGTTCTTCAAAATATTTCACTCTCTCCTGCTTGTCCAGCATAATTTGGCGGAGAATTGCCTCCTTATCGCCGCTTATTACGTATTGCGTCGCAGGAAAAATCAGCGTATGTTTAAGCTCGTTGAGCACTTTCGAAGTCGTGCCGTCGATTTCGCAAATACGCTCGACGGTATCCCCGAACATCTCAACTCTTATTGCGACTTCCGAACTCGTGGACGGAAAAATATCCACCGTGTCGCCGCGCATACGAAAAGTCGAACGCACGAAATCGAGGTCGGCGCGCTTGTATTGAATGTTTACAAGCCGTCTTGCAAGCTCGTCGCGATCTATCT
>ERZ773235.3174-NODE-3174-length-12111-cov-2.858660_pt1 | contig 12111 bp, 7 predicted proteins | sample MGYA00580522_ERZ773235 | MGnify/ENA primary metagenome ERZ773235 (study PRJEB29015, sample SAMEA2737797) | human gut metagenome | biome: human gut; feature: human-associated habitat; material: faeces | place: China | collected 2012 ...
GCCCTTCAGGTCATGGTCGTCCGCGGCGCGCCGGCCATCGGCGTCTCCGCCGCCTTCGGCTGCGCCATCGCCCTGCGCGAGTCAGCCGGCCCGGACTGGCGGGAAAAAATCAGAAAACATCTCGCCGATCTCAGGGCTGCCCGCCCCACGGCCGTTAACCTCGCCTGGGCCGTGGACCATATGACCGCCCTCTGGGAAAAGAACGCATCCCTCGCTCCCGAAGACCTCATGAAGCTCTTCATCAGCGAGGCCGAAACCATGCGCCGCGCGGACATCGCGTCGTGCATGGCCATAGGCCGCTTCGGCCTTCCCTGCGTGCACGATAACGACGTCATCCTCACCCACTGCAACGCCGGCGCCCTGGCCACGGCGGGCTACGGCACGGCCCTCGGCGTTGTGCGCGCCGCCTTCGAAAACAGAAAGAACATCCGCGTCATCGCTGACGAGACCCGGCCCTTCCTGCAGGGCGCCCGCCTCACCGTCTGGGAGCTCCAGCGGAACGGCATCCCGGTGACCGTGGCCTGCGACAACGCCTGCGCTTCCCTCATGTCCCGGGGCTTTGTGTCCCTGTGCGTGGTCGGCGCGGACCGCATCGCCGCCAACGGCGACACGGCCAACAAGATCGGCACCCTGGGCGTCGCCATTCTGGCCCGCCACTACGGCATCCCCTTCTACGTGGCTGCCCCTCTTTCCACCATCGACCGCTCCACGCCAGACGGAAAGCACATCCCCATCGAGGAGCGCCCCGCCTCCGAGGTCACCCCCATCGGCTCCACTCGCGTCACCCCCGAAGGCGTGCCCGTCTTCAATTTCGCCTTTGACGTCACGCCGGCGGACCTCATCACCGGCATCATCACGGACAAAGGGCTCCTCACCGCCCCCTACGATGCCGCCATCCGCGATGTCTTCGCCAGAGAGGAACAATAGCCATGTCCGAAATCTTCCTTCACCGCGGCGCGGGAACCGCCTATCTGCGCCCCGGCGCCACCGAGGCGAGCCTCGACGCCTGGAACGTACCCGCCGGAGCCATCTCCCTTCCCCGGGAGATGACGGACCGCCTCATCGCCATCCGCAGCGAACACGCCACGTGGGCATATGAGACAGGCCGCGCCGGGGCAGGCCGCGGCACCTTCGCGGACGCCCTGCGCGGCGGCAGCTCTCTTTCCATGTGGTGGTGCTCCCTTCTCTACGAGCGCCATCCCAAGGTCACGCCGGAGCTCTACGACGTCTACCGCCTGCGCGCCCTTGAAATGGTCATGGAGGAACGGGGCGCCGGAGGCCTCGTCACTGACGGCCTCACTCCCGCCTGCAACGCAGCCCTTGAAGCCATGTGCAAAGCCCGCGGCTGGTCCTTCGCGAAGAATAACGAGGCCGCTCCGGAAAAGGCACAGAGCCGCCTGCGCCGCATCTATAACCGGACGCCCTCTCCCCTGCGCGCCATCGCCCGCTTCGCCTGGTGGCTCTGGTCCGTGCGCCGCGTCGTCGGGTCCTGCAGGTCGCTTCCGCCGTCCTCCGCCCCCACAGGTACCATCACGACCTATTTCCCCAATATCGACGTCAGAAAAGCTGAGGAAGGCGTCTTCCGTTCCCGCTACTGGGAAAGCCTGCACGACGCCCTCCAGGACGACGCCGGCGCGGGAAACACACCCGCCGTTCGCTGGCTCTTCGTGCTCTTCCCCTCGCCCCAGGGCTCCCTCGCCAAGTGCTGCGGCTTCCGTGACAATTTCCGGAAATCCCGGAAGAGCGGCGTTTCCTTCAACTACCTCGAGGAATTTCTCACCCCGGGCAGCGTCCTGAAGTCTCTCGTCCGCTATACCCGCATCGCCATAATGAGCGCCGTCTTCGGGAAAAAGATACGCTCCTCCTTCCACTTTGCGGATTCCACCCTCGACCTCTGGCCCCTGCTCTCCGGCGAGTACGCCGAAAGCTTCCGCGGCTGGCGGTGCCTCGAGCGCTGCCTGCAGCAGAAGGGAATCGAAAACTACGTGGCCCTTTCCGGCCGCCAGCGCTACTGGACCTTCCCGCTCGAGAACTGCCCCTGGGAGCGCATGCTCACGCACGCCGTCCATGAGGCAGGGGCGGGCACCGTCTACGGGGCCCAGCACTCCACCATCCGGCCCACGGACTTCCGCTACTTCGACGATCCGCGCACTTTCTCCGATCCCGGAACCAGCGCCTTCCAGCCTGATTACGTGGTCGGCAACGGATCGGCCGCAGTGAGCCAGTGGGCGGACGCCGGCGTGCCCGAAGCCCGCCTCAGGAAGGCCGAGGCCCTGCGCTACCTCTATCTCGCGGGATCGGAACCGGCGCCTTTCACCGGCACGCCCGGAGACCTTCTCGTGGTCACGAGCTTCTTCAGGGATGAGACCGAAGCCCACCTGAAGCTCCTTGCTGAAGCCCTTCAGGCCGGCCTGCTCGGAAACTTCAGGGTCACGGTCAAGCCCCACCCCTACCTGCCCGTGCAGGAGAGGCTCAGCGGGCTTCTCCACGGCCGCACGGAAGGGCTGCGCTTCTCCACGGCCCCCATCGCCGACGAACTCGCCTGCAATCCGCTTGTCTGGGCCTCCAACTCCACCACAGTGGCTCTCGAGGCCGCCATCAAGGGGCTTCCCGTCATGGTCATGCAGCCCTCCGGCGACTTCGACCTCTGCCCCCTGCAGAACATAAAGGAGCTCCCGCGCACGTCAAACCTCGACGACGTCAGAGCGGGACTCGCCTCCGCGGCGCCGCTCAGTCTCGCCCCGGACTATCTCCTGCTCGACACTTCCCTGACCGCGTGGCGGACCATGCTGGGTCTGAGGCACATGGGGAGCTAACTGCCCAAAACCGGAGACAGTTTCCGGGAAACAGCCTCCGGGCCGCCCGGGAACCCTCTTCCCTCTTTTTGCTGCAATCGTGAAAAATCCGTCTGTCAGGACAGCAGTCACAGGCTTTCCGGCAGGCGGATTTTTTCACATTTGTGTATCCCTCTGGATCCGGCCTTCAGCGGCCGAGCCGGTTCACGGGGCTGTCTTCCCCTGTGAGCGGCTTTGAAAACTTGTAGTGAAAATTGTGCATGCCCCCATGCCCGAGGTAGAAGCGGTGCGTCCTTTCACGCAGCTGATTGCAGGCGACCTCAATCTGCACGCACCCCGCTTCCCGCGCGAGGCGGCAGACTTCCCTGAAGATGGCGCCCCCCACGCCGTGTCCGCGGCACGCCGGGCTTACTGAAAATTCCATGATTTCGGCCACTGCCGCGGCGTGATGGAGCTGCTTCTCGAAACGCAGATTCAGCACCCCCAGCACTTCCCCGTTTTCTTCGGCGAGCAGGCAGTAAAACCGGGAATCATCCATTTTTTCGTCATAAATTCCGCGGAAAGCCTCCGCGGGGAGCTCTGTCCCTTCCATATCGCAGATAAGATCATAAACAATCTTCCAGTCATCTGCTTTCCCTTTTCTGAACGTGACGCTCATCTTCCCTCCTGAGCTTTGTCATGACTCCCGTTTTTCCGCAGCGCGGAACAACCTGCCCCACTCTTACATCCTGCCTGTGACGCGGTGGGGGCGGGAGCGTGACGATTTCATGGGGAACCGGATGGCGCTCCCCTGTCTTCATACGCAGCGCGGCATGCCGCGGTGACTGCCCGGCGCGAAAAAAACCGTGATTCCGGTCGGCGAAAACTCCTGGCTGTACAGAAAAAATAAGGACAGGACCCTGCTGTGCCTCTCCACAGGGGGAGCGGCTATAGTCCCTGCCGTATTTTTCCCCAACAAAATCTAACCAGGAGGACACAACATGGTTCGCCGCCATCCTACAGCTTTCACCGCGGGATCGCCGCAGCTGTCTGCCGGGAGAGGCAGAAAGCAGAAGCGTTCCGTCATCACACTTGATGAGTTCACCTCAGCTGTCTATCTGCCGCACATTGCGATGCGCAAGCGGAGCTGGAGCCTCGATGAACGCATCCTGCGCCAGCATATCTCCCCTGTGTTCGGCGCCAGAAAACTCGCCGCTATCGAACGCCAGGACGTGGAGGACTGGCTCTGCCGTCTCACGTCCGGCGGGCTGGCCCCGCCACCTGCAACAGGGCTCTGTCTGTCTTCAAGACACTCTGCCAGGAGGCCGTGCTGCGCGGCTTCCTGCCCGCAGGGCAGTCCCCGTGCGCCGGCGTCTCCCCTCTGAAAGGATGCACGCTGCGGGAGAGCTATCTCACGGAGGAAGAAGCGCAGAAACTCATGCGGAGGCTTGAACAGTGCGGCAGGCCCGAAGCCAGCGCCCTCCGCCTGCTCCTTCTTACCGGAGCCAGGAAGAGCGAGATCCTCAGGGCCCGCTGGGAAAATGTCCGCACGGATCTGCGGCTCCTCATCGTGCCGCTCTCAAAGTCCGGCAGGCCGCGCCACATTCCGCTCTCCGCTGCCGCGATAGCCGTGCTCAGAGCTCTCCCCCGCGTGCCCGGCAGCCCCTGGCTCTTCCCCGGAAAAGCCCCCGGAAAGCCTCTCAGCGATCTCTATTCCTTCTGGAACAGTATCCGGAAGGAACTGGGACTCGACGGCGTGCGCATTCACGACCTGCGGCATTCATACGCCAGTTTTCTCGTGAATTCAGGCCATTCGCTGTACGAGGTCCAGAAACTGCTGGGACACAGCGATCCGAGAACGACCATGCGCTATGCCCATCTGGGACAGGCACCGCTTCTGGCCGCCGCAGAAACAGTCAGCGCCTGCCTCAGGACTCCGCCTGAGGAAAAACAGAACAGAACGGGAGACGTCACGTCCTGACGCCCCTCTCCGGCAGCTCCCCGGACAGATTCATTCCGGCCGGCTGCCCGTTTCTCTCATCAGATGCCAAAACCCCGCTCGCGCGGGACTCAGGGCAGCCCCCTCCGTGCAACGGTCATTCATTAACAGTTACACTGTCGGCGCCTAGTGGGTTTTCTTGTATTCCAAACAAAGTTCTACAGTCAACTTTTATCACAAAGAAAACATTATTTCAACGGAAAAAACCCGCCCCGCAGGCTTTCAGCCAGAAAAAACCGACAGTGTAACTGTCGGCTCTCCTGATGCGAATCAGTCCTGATTTTCAGCCTGTGGAGGAATGCCATGAAACATCCCGTGCAGACAGTTTCCGTTTTACGGCCGGGCTGCACAATTTCAGGGTAAGCCCTGCCTGAACGTCCCGGGGAAGAGGCCCGGCAGGCAGAGCGGGACTTCTGCTTTTCCGGCCCGGGACGCGCGCAGCAGGCAGGGAAACGGTCCCGCCTGTGCTGACTGTCGTATGACGCCGGTCTCCTCCGATGTGGAGACGCCGGCGTATTTTTTCAGCCTTTTCGAACAATATTTTTAAATTTTTAACTTTGTAAAAGTTTTTACTTATCCGACAGAATCGCGAGGACGGTTCCGGCTCCTCTTTTTCCGGCGGAGGTGTTTTCTGCCGGATCCGGATCGCCCGCTCAGGGACGCTCTTCGCGGATTCCCCCCCAAGAAAGGAGACCAAGATGACACAAGGAGCCATGGGAAACCTCATAAACCGATACCGGGCGGTTCTCCGGAAATGCCGCGTGAAAAACGCGATGAACCGGATAGTGCTTGCCGGGGCGCTGCTTGCCGCCCCGCTTTTCGCGGAAGGCCTTTCTTCTGTCACCGGAGGTACAGGGACGGTATGGGCGGCCACATACTCTCTCGACAACCAGGCAAACGATTTCGCGCACACCGGAGCCCCTCAGAGCGATGACGCGAAAAGTTCCGGGCTTACAGGCACTGTCGGCACTGAGCACGCGGGCGATTCCATCTATGGCGGACTGGCCACGACCCCGTCTTCTCAGTCATACGATTCGATAGCCTCGGGAAACAACCTTACCATAGAGGGAGACGGCTCAACGTCCTTCAGTAAGACCGCCATCGCCGGCTATGCAAGCAACGGGGGAAGCGGGAGCAGTACGGCCAGTAATAACGTACTGACTGTGACCAACGCGCTTTTTGATAACAATGGGGCGTATATTACCCAGACAGGAATTGTCGGCGGAATGGCCGACTTCCAGAGTGGAGATGTCCTCGGCAAAGACGCAATAGCCGACAACAATACAGTTACTGTCCAGGGAGAAGGCTCAAAGGTCAGAATACGGGTCATCGGCGCACACGCCTCGCACAATGACTACTCTCAGACTAGCGGCATAGCCCGGGCAGACAACAACCACGTTTACATTCAGGATGGTGCCAGGGTGCTGGGGGCTGTCCTGGGTGCTGAAGTGCACGGCGATACGGAGCTCGAAGAAGGGTACGCCGAAGCGAACAACAACACGGTGGAAATACGCAACGCCTTTATCGGAGAAGCGGACGGTTCAGGAGCCCTGTATTCCGTAACCGGCGCAACCATACATGCCAGGCGTGTCCAGAATTCCTATGGCAACAAGGTTGTGATTTCCGGCTCGGTTCTCTCTGGCGGACAGGGAAATGAAAACGCAAAGAGTTCCGTGCGGGCGCTTTCCATCTTTGCCTACGCTGACCCGGTGAGCACGACGGGCAACAGCGTCGAATTCACTGATTCGGAAATTGATGGTTCCGTTTCGGGAACGTATATCGCTTCTTACGGCGGCGCAGCTGAGGCCAGCGGGACCAGGGTGACCGTGCAGGGCAGCACCGTTGGAGGATATGTCCTGGGTGATTTTGTCTATTCTTCGGGAGGCGGCGCGGCTGCGCAGACTACCGTCTCTGTTTCGGATACGCACGTGGGCGGATACGTGATCGGCGCGTATGCACGGGCCGGCGCAGACAGTTCCGGGGACGCAAAGGCGTCCGGTGCTGTCACAGTGAAGAACTCGGACATTGCCAGTGTGGTATACAGCGGCTATGCGCGCAATTCGGGCAGCGGCCTCGCGGAGGCGTCGGGGAATACGCTTGAACTCGATGACACGCATGTCTCCGATACCGTTTCCCCTGGTTACGCCCGCAATGAAGGCAGTGGGCAGGCTGTGTCCGAAGGAAATACGCTGACACTGCTTGGCGGTACGTATGATGGCAGTATTTATGGCGGCCGCGCGTACGCGGCCGGGAATACCGCGGCTTCCGGAGGAAACACCGTCACACTGCAGGGCGACAATGTAGACGGCGATGGCTCTCCTTCCTTCAGCGCGCAGAACACGGTTATCTGGGGCAGCTACGCACTTGGCGGCAATCAGATGTACGCGCCGGCTTCGCCAAATACCCTGAACGTTATTGACGCCAAGGGCATGACGGCCGCCAATATCAGAAATTTCAGCATATTAAAGTATACACTGCCCAATATGATATCTCAGGAGTCCGTGCTTACGCTCACCGGCGGCGCGGACAGCGGGCAGACCGATATCTCCAACGCTTCCGTCAGCGTTGCTGTCGCCGACGTCTGGGGCAGGGACGGCGGTGAATTCGGGTTCGACGGCGACAAGAGTCCCGAAAACGACAGGATCATTCTGCTGAAGAACGACAATGGCCTGGTTTCAGACGGCTGGAAGCAGGAGGGCACGATTATCGCCCGTGAAGGCGTGTCCCTGGCCTTTGAACTTGCCGCGGCGACAGATGATACGTCGCTCTACCTCTACCGGCCGGAGACCTTCATTGATCCGTCCGATCCCGATCATCCCCATCCGAACGACACCGTGGTCAACCCCCAGACCAAGGCTCTCGCGGAAGGATGGCTCGCCGGCCTCACGCTCGGCATTCAGGCCGGCAATGTCGCCGCGGACCAGGGCATAGGCGCCATGCGCTACGCAGCCGTCCGCCTCGACCGCGACGGCTGGCTGCCCTTCGGCGTGCTGGAGGGCGGTTCGCTGAAGTATGACAGCGGCTCGCACATCGACCTTCAGAGCCTCTCCCTGCTGGCCGGCCTCGGCCGCGGCGTCAGTACGGATTGGGGTCTTCTGATCGTCGGCGGTTTCTTCGAGTACGGCACGGGCTCCTACAAAACGCACAACTCGTTTGATACCATGCCCAGCGTCGACGGCAGCGGCAATGCCTGGTACATGGGCGGCGGCCTTCTCGCCAGCATAGATTTCAAAAAAACGGGTGACGGGCATTTCTATCTCGAAGGCAGCGCTCATACTGGCATGCTCCACAACAGCTTTGACGGAGACGCCCTGCGGGATGCCTATGGCCGCACCGCTGAGTTCGACACTGATACGCCCTACTACAACCTTCATGCCGGACTTGGCTATCTCTGGAACTTTGCCGAAGATCATTCCCTCGATATCTACGGCAAATACTACTGGACGCGGGTTCTCGGAACGGATGAGACCCTGAATACGGGCGACCATGTCGACTTCGACGACATCACGTCCAGCCGCACGCGCCTTGGTGCCCGCTACGCCTACCAGGCCACCGAACATGTGAGCGCGTATATCGGCGCGGCCTGGGAACACGAGTTTGAGGGCGTCTCCGACTCCTCCGTGTTCGGCTACGATATCGATTCCCCGAAAATCCGGGGCGATTCCGGACGCGGCGAGATGGGCCTCAGGTTCACGCCCACGGATGACCTGCCGCTCACCGTTGACCTCGGTGTGCAGGGCTACGCCGGCAAAAAGGAAGGCGTAACCGGCAGCCTCTTCGTTCAGTACGAGTTCTAAGCATCCGGAGCAGCCAGTCTCCGGCGGGCTCCTCTTTCCGCAGCCCGTATTGCAGTCCTTTTCCCCTCTTATCGGAAGACAGAAGGCCCCCGGCTCCCGCCGGAGGCCTTCTGTCCGTATGAGCGTGTCAGCCCGGGTGAAGATTACTTTGTCTTATCCGTAAAAAAGAGCCTGATGTCCGCGCCGCCGAGAATATTGCGGGACATCTCTTCCGTAGAAAGACTGCTCCAAACCTTTTTATTGGAAAAATAGAAGATAACTCCAAGAACAACCCACACAGCCAGCACAATCCGCGGCGCAAAAGAGATGTAGGCTGGAGATCCGGGGGTGAGGAGCAGGACGAGGGTCAGAATGGAGCAGATGACACCCATCATACAGCAGAAGAGCCCAACGGAGCGTCCCGGGCCGCTGCTCTGTCTGATCGCGCGGCGGGCGACGAGGCAGGTAAACAGATAGCCGATGCCGGTGCCGACAGAGCTCATGTCAACGGTCCATCCGACAGCTGAACGCCCGGCAAAGGGAGTCAGAAGGGCAAGGGCGGCCGTAAACAGGATGGCGTTGTACGGAGTGTGATACCTGGGGTGGATGCGGCCAAACCATTCAGGCAGGATACGGCCGCGGGACATGGCGAGGAGCAGCCGGCTCGCAGCCACAAAGAAACCGTTAATACCAGTGCAGACAGCGCCAAACACAGCGCAGGCAAGCACAATAGAACCAAACTTTCCAAAAGCGATATTGGCAACGTAGCCGGTTGCCCATGCGTGACCACCGGCAGCGCGCATCTCATCCATTTTCTGGAGCAGTTCCGGATAGGGCATAGCCAGGGCAACGCCCAGCATAACCATGGCGTAAAGCATCATACCGACAAAAATGGAAACGACCATAATATTACGGCAGCGGCCGGGCGCAAAGGCAAATTCTTCCGACGCCTGAGGCACGGTATCAAACCCCACGAAGAGGAAAGGCGAGAGCGCAAAAATGCTCAGCACGCAGGCGGTCTTACTCTTGTTTTCCGCAAAATAGGGCATGAGGTTGGTGACGCTGGCCGTATCGGTCGTTGCGGCTCCAAAGAAGAAAGCAATAATGCCGAAGGTGAGCATGAAGGCCAGTATGAGCTGCAGTTTGCCGGCCATGCTGATACTGTGGTAGTTGAGCCACCCGAAAATGGCAGTGCCTGCGAACATGAGCAGCACTTCGCCTACATACACCTTCCAGCCGGCGATGGTGTACAGCTCTCCGAATTCAAATACACCGGGAAACAGGAAGCGGAAGATCAGCGACAGCGCGGCAATATCAATCATGACGATGGCGATGTAGCCAATAACCAGAGACCATCCGCAGATGAAAGACGCAGTAGGACCATAGCCCACGTAGGCATAGGTGAACGCGCCACCGGCAACCGGGGCGTATTTAATCATATAGCTGTAACAGACGCCGACAAACGAAATGAGAATGGCTCCCGCAAGAAAACCCAGCAGTGTACCAAGGGGGCCTGCCTGGGGCAAAAACATATCACCTGGAAGAACGAAACAGCCCCAGCCTACGATGGAGCCGAGGGCCAGCGCCGTAACCTGTGTAGGAGACAAAGCCTTTTCGAGTTTTATTTCCTGTTCCATGAAAGCGTCCTTGCGTAAAATTGTAAATAGCACCGTTATGCGTTTTAATATGATTCAGTCCCTTTCCTGCCGTATCCTGAGGGACTTCAGAACACACAATACTTCTGGCGGTTCAGCCTCTGACTGTTCAAAACCTCCTTGAGCGAATCAAAAGCAAAAATCTTGCCATGGCTTGTGAACAGGAGCGCTTATGGGAATTACAATATCTGCAGTATAAAACAGAAATAGTTGCTATTAAAAAAAGTAAAAAATGTAACAAAAAAAGAGAAATTTTTTCTTTTTTTAAAAAATTTATCTGTTTTATTTGTGAAACTTTTGCCTTTCAGAGAGCAGAAAAAGAGCCGGCAGCTTCTGCCATTTGCGGAAATCAGGCCCGGCCCGACTTCGGCGTCAGGCCGGGCACAGGGAAACGCCGCAGACGAATTCACAGGCTCAGGCTGAAACATATGGGATTTCAGGCCGCAGAAGGGCTCCGGAAGGCCTTTCCCGGATTCTCCGGCAACGTCCGTGAAATCCATGTTTCTTCCCCGGAGGGCTGTACACGAACACGGACTTTGGCCAGGCCGCCCGTGTGAAAAACAGCACAGGGGGCTCTTCTCTCTTTTCTGCTTTTTCCCTAAAAGAGGCACTGCCCCGGCAGCTCCTCTCCCTCCCTCCGGGAGGAAAGGAGCGAAAAAAAAACGGCCGCGCGCCTCCCAGGTCTGTCAGCCCCGGCTGATACCGGTGTTACGGAGGCGGTTCTCCGCCGGCTGGCTTTCACGGCATACATCTTGCTCATAAAATGGATCGCATATCTGCGGACAAGAGGTGTTTATGACTCGACGTGATCCTTCCCCCTGGTTTGTCTTTACCGTCCTGTTCCTTGTTTATATAGGCTGGGGCTCTTCGTATATCGGCTACAAACTGAGTCTAGAAGTCGCCGGCCCGTTCCTTGTGGCCGGAGGCCGGGCCTTCATTGGCGGCCTGCTTCTCGCTTTTATGCTCCTGGCCTCCGGGAAATGGGTCAGGCCGTCCTGGAAAACCATACGCTGGAATCTCGTCGTAGGCATACCTTTTGTGCTTTTTGGCAGCGGATTTATCGGTTTCGGCCAGACACAGGTTTCCTCATCCACTGCGGCTGTTATCACAAGCACCACACCGATACTCATGCTTGTGGCCGGGTACCTTTTCGCCGGTGAACCACGGCCGGCTTTCCTGCAGTGGGTTGGCCTTATCGCCGGCTCCGCCGGTATCACCTACATAGGCTGGTGCGAGCGCAGCTCGGCTCAGGGAGAGTACCCCGTCATTGGTATGATTCTGGTTCTGCTGGCCGCTGTAGGCTGGGTTTTCGCTTCCCTCTTCATGAAAAAACATCCGGTAGGACAGGCTCTCTCCGTTTTGCAGGCAACAAGCCTGCTGCTCGTCTGTGGAGGCGCGGACTGCTTCATCCTGGCTTTTATCCTGGGCGAACCCTTTGCCATGCACTGGGAAAACCTGCGCCCGGACATCATCATCGCCTTCAGCTGGATGACCATAGGCGGCACATTGGTAGCCTACTCGTGCTATATCTGGCTGCTGACCCATGTCAGCATCGCCCTGGCCGTTTCCTATGAATACGTGGTTCCTGTCGTGGGTATCATCCTGGGCTGGTACGTGGGCGGCGAGCACATCACGCCCGGCATCCTGATGGCCTGCGCGGTAACCATTGGCTCTGTGGCCCTGGTCATACACAGGCCGCATGAACGGCAGATCCAGACCAGGCAGGGATAATTTCCGTCCGGGTTATCCGGACTAAAAGTCCTCATCGCCTATATTCAGCTGCTTCATCTTATACCTGAGCCCCGGGGCCGTGAGATCCATGATGCGCGCGGCCTTGGCCACATTGCCGCCTGTAACCCTGAGAACATTGCGGATGCAGCGCGATTCAAAGGCGCAAAGCTTTTCCT
>ERZ773235.3176-NODE-3176-length-12109-cov-2.906172_pt1 | contig 12109 bp, 10 predicted proteins | sample MGYA00580522_ERZ773235 | MGnify/ENA primary metagenome ERZ773235 (study PRJEB29015, sample SAMEA2737797) | human gut metagenome | biome: human gut; feature: human-associated habitat; material: faeces | place: China | collected 2012 ...
CTGTCGTCTCATATTCCTCATAAGACAGCTCCGGATGCATATGAAGTTCCTCAAAAAAACCGGTAAGTTTCTGTTCTAATGCCTTTCGTTCCATACTCTTCTCCATTTCTACACATTCTCACGTTCTGCCCGCAACGCCGTCTATTATAACAAACGATCGCCTGCATGCTCCGCAAACGTTCTATCTGTTATCCCTCTCATCATTTCTGTGGTTTAAATTTTTATTCGCTTTCATCCGCCGCCTACCTGCGTCCACCGGATGGATCAAATGCATCACGCAATGCATCGCCAACAAAGTTGATGGAAACTACCAACACAACGATCATAATTCCCGGTGGAAGCCACAGCCACGGCTGTGAAGTCAATACCGTGATAGACTGCGCCCCGTTTAACATATTTCCAAGGCTTGCCATCGGCGGCTGTACACCCATGCCAAGGAAACTTAAAGCCGCCTCATCCAGCATGGAGATCGCCATAACAGATGTTGCATATACGAGGATCGGTGCAACTGTGTTTGGTAAAATTTCTGAAAATAAGATATGACGAAGCGGCATCCCTGCCACCACATTTCCCTTGACAAAATTTGTTTCACGCAGACTTAAAACATTTCCACGCACCAGTCTCGCCACACCCGGCCAGTCTACAAATCCAAGGATCAGGATAATGCTCCACAAACCCGGTTTAAAGATTGCCGCCGCAACGAGCACAAGAAGGATATAAGGAAATGACATCACCATATCCGTAAAACGCATCAGGAGCATATCCGCCACACCGCCAAAATATCCAGCGATCAGACCGAGTACCACTCCGATTACCGTGGAGATCACTGTTGCAAGGATTCCTACAAGCAGAGAAATTCTGGTTGCGTATAAAAGTCTGCTGAACACATCCCTGCCGATCTGATCCGTTCCAAGGATAAATTCCTTACACGGTGCACCGCTGAAAGTTCCGACGATCGCATCCGGATCATAAGGCGCAACAACCGGCGCAAACAGAGCAGCCAGACCGACAACCACCAGTATCACAAGGCTGATCTTTGCAAGATGATGTGCGCGGAAACGCCGCATCACAGTCTGCATGTATGTTTCATTTGCATTAACTTTTTTCTTTTTTCTCATATAAGTTCAACCTCTTTACTGAAGTTTTATCGTCGGATCTACCACCGCATATAAAATATCCGTCAGAAGATTGCCGAGCAGTACCACGATCGCCGAGAGCAGACAGACGCCCATGATGACCGGATAATCACGGTTTGTGATCGCACTCATTGTCATAAGTCCAAGACCCGGCCAGGAAAAGACCTGCTCCACGATGATCGATCCGCCAAACAGTACCGGTATCTCCATTCCAATGACTGTCACGATCGGAACTAAAGCGTTGCGCAGCGCATGTTTATTGATGACCAGGAAATGACCGATTCCCTTTGCCCGCGCTGTGCGCAGATAATCCTGCTGTAAAATTTCAAGCACCGCGCTGCGGATATATCGGATATTGGTTCCTGCCATGGAAACTGCAAGCACAATGACCGGCATAACCATGTGTACCGCCACGTCCGCCGCTCCCCCGGATGTTCCAAGTGTCGTCATTCCTCCGGAAGGCAGCCAGCCCAATTTTACCGTAAACAGATAAATAAGGAGCATGGCAAGGAAAAATCCCGGAATACTGCTGCCAAGGAACGATAATGTTACCACCGTATAATCGCCTTTCGAATACTGATGGATTGCGCTGTAGATCCCTGCCGGAACCGCAAGCAGGATGCTGACAAGCAGTGACACTCCCATCAGAAGCAGGGTCGGTCCAAGATGACTCGTGATCATAGCAGCAACCGGCTGGTAATTTTTAATGGAATATCCCATATTTCCATGCAGAAGTTGCCCCAGCCATACAAAATACTGTACATAAAATGGTTTGTCGAGCCCTAATGCTATCGCTTTTGCCTGTACAGCAGCCTCCGAGACGCGTGGTCCCTGCAGCATTTCAAGCGGACTCCCCGCCATGCACATAATCGCATAATCGATCACGGTAATGCCGAGCAAAACCGGAATTGCGATCAGGATACGTTTGATAATATATTTCGTCATAATATTCCTCATTCCTGGATGAAAAAATGTATGTTACGCAGTTTCTGTCCCCTCGTAATAAGGACACGCCACCAGATGATCCGGTTTTTCCGCCATCGGCAGAAGCATCGGCTCACTCACACTGCAGTCTTCTCTCGCATACGGGCATCTCGGATGAAACCTGCATCCCTTCGGCGGATGTACTGCAGAGGCAACCTCACCTGTCAAAACAGCTGACTTTTCTTCCCGCCGTCCCGGATCTGCAACCGGTGCTGCCTGTGTCAGTGCTTTTGTATACGGATGTACCGGATGCATAAATACCTCTCCGGCATCTGCAATCTCAACGATCTTTCCCAGATACATGACTGCGATCCGGTCACTGACATAACGGACTGCACCAAGCCCATGACCGACGAACAGACTCGTCAGTCCCAGTTCGTTCTGCAGCTCGCGGATCAGGTTTAATATCTGTGCCTGGATCGACACATCAAGCGCACTGACCGGTTCGTCACACACGATAAACTCCGGCTTTAAGGACAACGCTTTTGCAATTCCGATACGCTGTCTCTGACCACCTGAAAATTCATGCGGGTATTTTAGAAGTGCACTTTGAGGCAGACCAACCATATCCAGAAGCTGTTTTAAGTCTGTATCGATCGTTTTCTTATCGGATACACCATGATATAGCATCGGCTGTGCTAAAATATCATAAATATGTTTTCGTGGATTGAGTGAAGAATAGGAATCCTGAAAGATCATCTGAAGATTGGTTCCCGCCTGTTTTCGTGCCTTTTTTTCACCGCGTGTGAGAGATTTTCCACCTATTTTTTCCCCATGATAATAAATCGCACCGTCAGTCGGCGAGAGCAGTCCCACCAAAAGCTGGCCGATCGTGGACTTTCCACAGCCTGATTCTCCAACCAGTCCAAGGGTCTCGCCCTTTTTTATTGAAAAATCAATGCCGTCCACGGCCTGTATCTGACTGACGGTATGGGTAATGATACCGCCCTTGATATCATAATATTTTTTTAAATTCTCTACTCTGATCAGTTCTTTATCCATTCCTGTTTTAACTCCTGTCAGCCTTATGGCAGCGCACGAAATGATCCTTTTCTATCTCCCTCATCTCCTGCTTCTTTTCACAGCCTTCCCCGGCAAATGCACAGCGGTCCGCAAACCTGCATCCCGTAATCTGGTCATAATTTTCCGGTACGATTCCCGGAATCGATGCAAGCGTCCTTCCGCTCTCATCGTAAATGCCCGGAACCGTATCAAGCAGTGCTTTCGTATACGGATGTGCCGGATGATAAAAAAGATCCTTCACAGATGCCATCTCGATGATCTGTCCCGCATACATGACAAACACACGGTCCGCCATCTGCGCCACAAGTCCGATATCGTGTGTGATCAGGATCACAGACATCCCAAACTCTTTTTGCAGATCCCGTATCAGTTCCATGATCTGCGCCTGGATCGTCACGTCAAGTGCCGTCGTCGGCTCATCTGCGATCAAAAGTTTTGGATTACAGCAAAGTGCCATCGCGATCATCACTCGCTGACGCATTCCGCCGGAAAGCATATGCGGATATTTTTTCATTGCAGCACGCGCATCCGGCATACCGACTTTCTCTAAGATCGTGACCGCACGCTCTCCTGCTTCTTTTTTTGACAGATGCATATGAATCCGGATGCTCTCCGTGATCTGGCTTCCGATCGTAAACACCGGGTTTAACGATGTTAAAGGATCCTGAAAAATCATCGTCATCTGATTTCCGCGGATCGTATCTAACTGTTTTTCATCCATATCCAGCAGATTTTTGTTTGCAAAGAAGACAGAGCCGTCAACGACAGCTCCGCCCCTTCCTAATAATCCCATAATAGACAGTGATGTCACACTCTTGCCACAGCCGGACTCACCAACGATACAAACCGTCTCTCCTTCTGCGACATCAAAACTGACATGATCCACACTGATTTTTTTCCCAAAATCCCCGGTAAACTCTGTGGTCAGATCATTTACCTGTAATAATTTTGACATTGATTTTCCCGTTCCTTATTTCGTAATTTCCCACTGTTCCACATTGTTAAAGAAACCGTACACACTTGGTGTGGCATTTGAAAGACGTTTGTTGACAGCAGCCTGTGCGCTGACAATATAAGCAGAGAACATCGGAACATCTTCCTGTACCTTCTGATCCACAACGGAGTAAAGCCCTTTGATCTCATCCATATCACTTGTTGTCTGTGTCTTTGCAAGTGCTTCATTGACCCTGTCATCCCCGTATCCGGTCCAGCTGTCCTCGCCGCCTAACAGCCATGCCACATCCGGATATGGATCAACCGGTGCATAGGTGTACTGTACTGCTAAAATATCATAGTCATTGGTGCCTGCGACAGACATCAGTGTTGCAAAATCTACAGTCTGCACTTCCACTTTAATGCCGACTGCAGCCCACTGTGCCACAAATACATTCGCAGCATTTACAAATGCACTGTCACCAGAGTTCACATAAAAGCGTAAGGTCTGTGATCCGTCCCATCCGGCTTCCGCTAACAGTTCTTTTGCTTTCTCTACATCCTGCTCTACCGGAACGATACTGTCATCATAGAAAGGACTTGCAGAAGACAGAAATCCATCTGCAACTTCCCCTTTTCCTTTTAAAAGCTGTTCTAATACCATCTTACGGTCGATTGCATATAACATTGCCTGACGCACACGCACATCCGGAACATTTTTTGTCTGGATAAATACGGACTGGTTGGTCACCGGTTCTCCGTATACAACATTTACATTGGAAAGTGCCTCAACACTATCATAATCTTCCTCCGGGATGACACTCATTGTCGGCTGTGTAATATCAATCTCGCCGGACTGTAATCCTGCATAAAGCTGGCTGCCGCTCACGATCTTGATATTGAGTTTTGCGATCTTCGGTGCACCTTTCCAATAATTTTCATTTGCTTTATAAGAAATATAATGGTCGACATCGAAATCTGTTACCATATATGGTCCGCTGACGACATCCGGGTGATTGAACCATTCTGCAGTCTTTAACTCTTCTTCCGTGTACTGCTCGATCACATGTTTTGGAAGTGTCATCAGATAACGCGCATAAGAATTCTCAAATGTGGTCAGAGACATCTCCTCTTTTGTGGTGAACTGTACGGTCGCATCATCGATCGCTTTGATACCATCAATGCTCTCTGCTCCCTCTTCCGTAAAGCCGTCATCGCCCACACCCTCAAATACATAATATATCATGGAAGTATTGCCAATGACTGGCGATGTCAGGCGCAGTGCCGTGTATACGACATCATCTGCCGTGATCTTCTCGCCATCCGACCAGGATGCTTTCTCATCGATATGCACGATAAAATTTTTGTTATCTTCCGTCGTAACAGAATCCGCGATTTCTCCCTCAAATTCCAGATTCGAATTTAATTCTACCAGTGGAAGAAACATCAGGCTGGTCGCATATTTATTGGTCTCTCCGCCATCCATCAAAAGCGGATTTAACGTTCCAAGTGTATTGGTCACACCGATATTTACAATATCATCCGAAACCTCTGCTGTCTCTGTTGCCGCCGCATTTTCCCCCTGCGGCTGACTGCCTGTATTGCCGCCGGAAGTTCCACATCCAACAGCCGTAACTCCCATCGCAGCTGCGAGCACCAGTGCTGACAGGACCTTTTTCCAGCTTCTTTCTTTTCTCATAATTTCCTCACTTTCTGCGAAAAACTCCCGTATGCCCGCTTTTAGCATATAAAATAGTACTTTTCGCGTATTATTTCTAGTAATCCACTAGGAATTAGGTAAATTATATTTTCTATGTTTTAAATTGTCAATCCTTTTTTGTTGAAAGATTGACAAAAAATTCATGGCTGATTATAGTATTGCTTAGAATAAAGAAAAGAGGCAATACACATGAAGAATCTGCTAATTTACCAATCCACCGAATATGACTGCGGTCCGACCACACTGACAAATGCCATCCGCTATCTCTTTGACCGCGAAGAAATTTACCCGGATATCGTCAAATATATTATGCTCTATTGTCTTGATTCTTATAATGAAGCAGGCGAAGTTGGAAAACGCGGTACATCCGCATCTGCCATGATGTTTTTGAGCAACTGGCTCACACAGTTCGGACAGGTAAAAAACTTCCCGATCTCCTGCAATTTTCTCGCTAAGGACGAGGTTGTACTCTCTGAAAACAGCCGCATTATCGGTGCCTTACAGCAGGGCGGTGCCGTTTTGCTGCGTGTTTACCTGGAAGTTCCTCATTATATTCTCCTGACCGGTATTTCGGGCAGTGATATCTATGTGTTCGATCCTTATTATGAAGAACCGGATGATCCGGAACTCGACAAAGAATTCTTTGAGGAAGGCATCACCTTTATCACAGATCAGCCCAAACGCGCCAACCGCCTGATCTCCATCACACGGCTTTCCTGCACCGGTGTCGGTTTTTATGAAATGGGACCATATGAGGAACGAGAGGCAGTGATCCTGTTCAACACAAACACCAGAAAAACACCGGAAAACAGTATTGAATATATCATATAATAGTATCTAATATCAAAAGACCTTTCTGGATCTCATCTTCACCCAGTCTTCCATAGCCAAGTAAAAGAATCGGTTTATGTGGTACAGTTCCGGCAAAATTGTTTTTTTCACTTTCTATGGAAGCATTTTTATTTCTCACAGTTTCATTACAGCTCTGCTCCGATTTCCGTACAACATATTCACTGATTCCATAGATACGGATTCCTTGTTTTTCCGCCAGATCACATATCTCTGTTTCTTTTTTTTCAGTGTTTACCTGTACTAAAACATGCAGTCCTGCATGATCTCCGTAAATTTTTTCTACCCAGCTTCTCTTTTTTAACTCTGCAAGCAGGAAATCATGTTTTGCACGGTAGATTCCCCTCATCTTATTCAAATGACGTTCAAAATGTCCCTCTTCAATAAAGGCACGCAGTATCTCCTGCTGAATTTTGGGAACGGTCGTAGAATAAAATCCACATTTTTCATGATAACGTTTTAACAATTCCGGTGGAAGCACCATATAACTGATTCGAAGTGACGGCGCAATGCTCTTAGAAAAAGTTCCAATATAAATCACTTTTTCAAAATGATCCACGCTTTGCAGCGACGGGATCGGCTTTCCACGGTAACGGTACTCACTGTCGTGATCGTCCTCGATCAGATAGCGTTCCTCTTTCTCCAATGCCCATTTCAACAATTCCAGCCTTTGTTTTAACGGCATGACCGTTCCAAGAGGGAACTGATGGGAAGGCATGATATAGACAACATCCGGATCATAATTCCTGACCTTTTGTGGATCTATTCCATCTTCTTCCACCGAAACAAGCGTCATCTGATATCCCATATTTAAAAATGTATGATATGCCTGCAAATAAGTTGGATTTTCCATGAGAACCCGCTTATTTCTTCCTAAAATCTGTGTCAGTAAAATCTCAAGATATTCATTTCCTGCTCCGATGATCAGCTGATCGGGCTGACAGTTCACACCTCGCGCCTGATGCAGATATGCTGCAATCGCCTTTCGAAGCCCATAGTCCCCCTGTCCATCCCCGGATAACAGCAATTCTTCCCTGTCATCTAACAGTGCATTTTTGTTTAATTTTCTCCACACATTATATGGGAAATGCATGGTATCGATTGCATATGGGGAAAAATCAATAACATGGCTGCAAGCTGTCTCTTCCTGCTCTTTTTTTCCAAATGTAAATGTATGTTTGAAATCTTTTTCTATATGCCCAAACTCATACAGCTCTGTAATATCACACACAAAAAACCCCCTGCAAGGTTCTGCTTTGATGTATCCCTCTGCAAGGAGCTGTTCATATGCCATTTCGACGGTACTTCTGCTTACCGACAAATGCTTTGCCAAAAGTCTTGTCGACGGAAGCTTTTCCCCAACAGGAATTTTTCCCTCAATGACATCCCGTTTGATATATTCGTATATTTTTTCATAGAGGGGAGCTTTCGCTCCCCCCTGTAAATCAATCATTATTTCAATCATAATAATTTTGCCTATTTGCTGTTTTTGATCTCTGCCACGATCTTTTCTTTTAAATCATATGCACGGTCTTTCATCTTTTTCGATGCAGAAGGTGTAGCCTGGATTCTTGAAATACACTTAGAAGCCACATCATATTTTTTGAAATGATATGCCATTGCCGCAAGAAGATAATCTACGGTACACTGATCCATTCCACACATTGGAAACATCTCTGTAGACATTGCTTTCATAAATCCCTCATATGCCTGCTGGTAAAATGCCTCTTCCTGCTCTTTTGCCTCTTTTTTCTTCTTTAAGGTCTCCGGATCTGTTCCTTTTAACTCCTCTGCCTTCCCACGATACAGCCAGGAAAGTTTTAAACATGAATAGGCCTTCTCACTGGTCTTTCCTTTTTTGACGATCGTATTGAAAAGTGCAAGCTTATAACGCTCGATTGCCTGATCATAGTCTAAGACGGCAGGTTCATCGGAACCTGTTGGTTTGAAATTGGCACAAACCTGTTCCTTGATCAGTTTGATCTGTCCTGATGTCACATGCTCGAAATAACGGTTCATCGCTGTATATCCGCAATACGGGCAGGATGCCACATCATATTTTAAAGTGTCAATGTATTCGAAACGCGGACGCAGATCCAGATCCGGCTCTAAACGTTTGATTCGTCCGTTCTTGATCATTTTTGTCTTAAATACCTTGTCACAGACAGTACAACGGATTGCCTTGTCTAACAGAAAACTGTCCTCTGTCGGAGCAGCCTCTGTTTTTCCACCATCAGCGGATGCTGCCGGCTTTTTTTCATCCTCAAACAGATCCGTTGTGTTATCTGCTTTAATACCAAATTTTTCCAATCCTGCAAATAAATTCATTTGTATTTCATATCCTTTCCTGTTACGCCCGTTTCAGGGCAAAAATGCAAATCATTACAATGCTATGCATTAGGCAGTTTAAATGAGCTCTTAAGTGAAACGATCCGGTTAAATACCAGATGATCTGCGGTCGAATCTTTCGCATCCACACAGAAAAATCCCTGTCTTACGAACTGGAAACTGTCATATGCTTTTGCATCTTTTAAATTTTCCTCAACAACACAGTTTTTTAAAACAGTGAGGGAATTTGGATTCAGATTCAGACTTCCGTCCTCATTATACACTCCTTTTTCCTCATCTACAATGTTTTCATAGAGACGAATTTCAGCCGGAACTGCCTGTGCTGCAGATACCCACTGGATGGTTCCTTTTACTTTTCGTCCGTCCGGGCTGTTTCCACCTTTAGATGCCGGATCATAAGTACAGTGGATCTCCGTCACCACGCCATTTTCATCTTTTACGAAACTGTTGCAGGTCACAAAGTATGCGTTCATCAGACGTACTTCGTTGCCCGGAAACATACGGAAATATTTCTTTGGCGGCTCTTCCATAAAGTCTTCACGGTCAATATAAAGTTCGCGTGAAAATGGAACTTTACGCACACCAAGTTCCTCATTTTCAAGGTTATTGACTACCTCAAGATACTCTGTCTCTCCCTCCGGATAGTTGTCGATCACAACTTTAACCGGATCTAAGATCGCCATCATACGTGGACGTTTCATCTTTAAATCTTCACGGATACAGTACTCTAACATGGCATAATCCACAGAGCTGTTTGCCTTGGAAATACCGCAGAGTTCCACAAACATTTTTAAGGATTCCGGTGTAAATCCTCTTCTGCGGAGTGCCGCAATCGATACAAGGCGTGGATCATCCCATCCGTCTACGATACCTTCCTCCACAAGACGCTTGATATATCTTTTTCCTGTCACTACGTTTGTTAAATATAATTTTGCAAACTCGATCTGTCTCGGCGGCATCTCATCCTTATCCGGAATCATATCTTTGCCAACCTCATCGATCACCCAGTTGTACAGCGGTCTGTGATCCTCAAACTCGAGTGTACAGATCGAATGGGTAATTCCCTCAATGGCATCCTCTAATGGATGTGCAAAATCGTACATCGGATAAATGCACCATTTGTCTCCGGTTCTGTGGTGTGTCATATGCGCCACACGGTAAATAACCGGATCCCTCATATTGATGTTTGAAGATGTCATATCGATTCTTGCGCGGAGCACTTTCTCTCCGTCGGCAAATTTACCGTTTTTCATATCTTCAAATAAAGCAAGATTCTCTTCCACACTTCTGCTGCCCGCAGGATCTTCTTTTCCCGGTTCTGTCAGTGTACCGCGGTACTCACGGATCTCATCTGCACTCAGATCAGAAACGTATGCTTTTCCTTTTTTGATCAGCTTTACTGCTGCTTCATACATCTGATCAAAATAGTCGGACGCGAAGAACAGTCTGTCCTCCCAGTCAGCACCAAGCCATTTGATATCCTCTTTGATTGCCTCAACAAACTCTGTCTTCTCTTTTGTCGGGTTCGTATCATCAAATCTTAAATTGAATTTTCCATTATATTTCTGCGCAAGACCTGAATTTAAAAGTATGGACTTGGCATGTCCGATATGAAGATATCCGTTTGGCTCCGGTGGAAATCTTGTATGGACGGTTTTGCAATGCCCTTCCTCTATATCCTGATCAATAAACTGTTCGATAAAATTCTTTGAGACATTCTCGTTTTCCATGATGTCTGTCCTCCTCATATAACAACTCATGCTATATCATGTGCAAAATCAGCACATGATCAACATTCGCCGCTCGTCAATCATTCAAATATGTTGACTCACTTACGCTCATTATATCATACATGATACACCGCTTGGGTGCAAGTAAAATATAGCATGAATTGGGGATTTTGGTAAGAAATTATTTATCCTTAATTTTCATTCATCTTCGCTGCCTGGCCGGAGGATGTATGGAGCAAATAATTGCTTCCACAGCTATAACTACTATCATCACATATACTGCAGCTCTGTATTTGTTATTCCATCCTATATGTTTCCAGCTATTTTATAATGCAAAAAATGTCATTTTTTTAAAGTTTCTGCATTTTAGTGCACAAACTTTATTTTTTCATAAGTTTATGCTATACTAGCACAAGGAGGTACGTCAAATGATCGATACTCATGAACTCAAAAAAAGAGATTTATACCTGAATAAGATCATAGCATTTCAAGACACCGAGCCAGTGAAGGTTGTTACCGGAATCCGTAGATGCGGCAAATCCAGTCTGTTGAAGTTAATGACCCTTCATCTGAAAGAAACTGGTATTACTGACGATCAGATTCTGGAAATGAATTTTGAATCCTACGCTTATAAAAATATGACTAGCGATTCCTTCTACGAATATGTCAAACAACATATCGTACCAAATAAAAGAATGTACTTCTTTTTTGATGAAGTTCAGCGTGTGCCTGACTGGGAAGATGCTGTTAACTCTTTTCGTGTCGATTTCAACTGCGATATTTATGTCACAGGCTCAAATGCCTATATGCTCTCCTCTGAATATGCCACCTACTTATCTGGAAGATGCATAGAAATAAAAATGCTGCCGTTATCTTTCTTTGAATTTTTAACATTCCATGATTTTGAAATAAGAGAAACAAAAAGTGCTTTAGGCGGTACACGAAAACAGGCTTATGATAAAATGGGAGAACATTATGAACTCCGTGAAGTTTTCGATGCATACATGCGATTTGGCGGAATGCCGGGTATCGCTGACATAGGTTTAGATCAGGAAAAAGCACTTGTGCTGCTCGATGGTATCTACTCCACCGTTATCATGCGAGACATTCTCGAACGAGAAAATCGCAGAGGTCAAAAGCGGGTCACCGACCCCATCCTCTTAAAAAAGATCACTATGTTCCTTGCTGATAACATTGGAAACAATATCTCTATTTCTTCTATCGGCAACACCTTAGTAAATGAAGGACTTCTGGAAAACAAGAATCGAAAAGGAACCCCAAGTGCTCACACAGTTCAGACATATATAAATGCACTGTTAGAATCATATTTCTTCTACGACATCAAAAGATTCGATATTAAAGGAAAAGAATTTTTACGCACTCTT
>ERZ773235.3181-NODE-3181-length-12092-cov-3.567417_pt1 | contig 12092 bp, 11 predicted proteins | sample MGYA00580522_ERZ773235 | MGnify/ENA primary metagenome ERZ773235 (study PRJEB29015, sample SAMEA2737797) | human gut metagenome | biome: human gut; feature: human-associated habitat; material: faeces | place: China | collected 2012 ...
TCGACTCGCCAACCAGCACCTTGTTTAAACTTTAAATCAATTAGTACTTCTGGTGGCTCTTGAAAAACTTGAGGAAAACTAATCGGGGTTGCATAATTTCCAACATATACTCCACCACCCTGACTTAGAGTAAAACATTTATATATTTGTGCTCCGGGCCATATATTGCACACTCCGCCTTTAATGGTAATTCCTCCGCCTTTTACTCCATCACAGTCATGAATAATTCCATATACATTCAATGTTCCTGTGCTTCTAACCGCTCCTGCTTCCGTCTCGCCATTATAATTAGTAACATTTTTTACTACACATGCATTTCCAATCGTTCCTGTTGAACTGTCATCAACTTTTATAAACCCTTTTGTTGCAAAAGAAATTTGATTCTTTTTCCCATCAAGATATAACTTATATCCACCCATTCCATCGCCAAAATGAACTTCCGCTCCATCTGAGATTTTAAAACAATATTTATCTGATTTATTTACATCATCGCCTATGTCTTTACTTCTACTAATAGTTCTTTCACCACCTGATGAATAAAGCATATATCTTCCTTGAGTTACTTTTATTCCATCTTTAATTTTTATATTACCAACTATGGCAATATATACTACGCTTGTTTTTTTGTTATTGCTAAATATATTTTTTAATTTACTTTCTGTTTGCACAAGATACGGATTACTTCTACTTCCATTTTCTGTAGTCGCGCCATAAACATTGTTTTGCAAAAGAACCATACAGCAAAAAGCAAGCACAACGCATACTTTCAAAATATTTTTTTCTATTACTACACTCCATTTTCCAATCATCTTGCATACCCCTCAATCACAACTTTTTTACTCTTGTTTTCTCCAAACATTTGATAAATTGGAAACGTTATATTATATTCCATACTAACATAACAACTTAGTTCATTTTCTGATAATGAATTATCTTCTGTAACCAACATATATCCTTTTTCACCGGCTTCTTCTTTACATTGTTTGATAACTTGTGCATCGCAATTACTATCCTCTATACGATTAACTGCTACATTATAAAAATCCCTCGCTTTTACATTTTGATTTTCCGTGCTTATATACGACGAAAAAACTATACAGGCTATTGTTACTACTATAACTATAGAAAACATTTCTATTGCCAGTTTCATCTTTTTCCTCCTCTAATTTAACATTGACTTTTTATTTCCAGGCCAATCTGTATTACCATTGCTTATTCCACTACAACATTCATATTCCTAATACTTTTAATGCCACTTTCACCTCTTACAATACATTTAATGTTATATACACCTCTGTGAAACACATCTACATCTCCATATATTTTCAATTTATCTGTTATATCTTTTCCATCATAATCCCTTGCACTAATTTGATTTGTCACATCAAAACTTTTATCTAAATATGTAACATATATAACATCGTCACCTACAATAATAGGGCATTTCTTTTTGTATTCTTCCGAAAACTCTCTGTTAGTATTACTTCCTTCACAGTTGTATGCAGGCATTATTTTTTTAATACTTGTGTTTGTTATAATGCTAATAAGTGCAACAATAATTACACCAATTACCGCATATTGAATAGTTTGTCCATGTTCGCTTAAAAATACTTCCATGCGTTATCCTCCTACCAGTTTTGTAAAAAAATCTACATTCATTCCCGCTGCAGTATACATAATTGCAATAGACAAAATTATTAATATTACCGAAATAATTCCACTTATAATTATCTCGCCATGTTCTTCTAATAAATTCTCCATTCTCTACCTTCCTTTTATCCCAAATTACTCTATTCTTCCATTTGTTCTTTTTATAATATAAGGTTCGACTTTTACTATTTTTATAAATCAAAAACTTATTTTCATATTATTTTTACTCTCATAAAACTATGTAACCTGCTGTAACACATGGTAAAATCCCGCAACAATGAATAAAAATAATATTCCATAAATCAAAGTCTGACCTAATTCAGATAATAATAATTTCATTTTCATCCTCCATTCATTACATTTCCCAATGCGGACGTAAATACTAAAATCATAAGCACCATATCAATAATTATCTTTACAACTCCTACCATCATTGGTCCTGCTGACAAAGTCCCTGCTAATCCAATTCTGTCTTTATTTTTCATTTCTTCCGCCTGCTTTAACATCTTATTATTTCTATCTATAATTGCATTTGTCTGCTTATAAGTTTCTTCTTTACTTAACTCATTTATGCAATAAAACATTTTTAATGATGACTGTATTTCAGGCATATCGAGTTCTTGAAGAAAATTATCATAAGGTTCTATCCCTATTGGATATTCTTCAAAATCAATTAATAAATGTCGTATTGGTCTTTTTAAAATATATGGCGCATCATCATATGAATTTTCTATTGAAGACTGTACTGTCTGCTGTTGCAAATTCAACGCTACCTGCCTTAACCAATCAGGAAATACTTTCGATATTTCCCGTCTCATTCTCTTTTTGACTTTATTAATTGACAACTTGTCCATAAATTTTATTTTTTCATTCTGGCTTTTCATAATTAAGTCATAATACTTATCTACCATTTCAGGATTAAGAAAACTCTCCTCTTTCAACCAGTCAATATTTAGTTTCTTATAAACAAAAATATAAATGACAAGCATTATCAAAATAATAATCATCGAACTTATCTGATATACTATATTTCCTGTAAATGAATATTCTTTTGGTATAAGATAAGCCATAAATCCACATGTTAATAGTGTAGCTCCAATTGATATAAGAACGTTTCTTCTTATCCTATCTATATCTCTTCTAAAAAGTTCCGTTCTATCACTCCACTCTTTTATATCGCTAAGAATAATATTTATATATTCTTCAAATTCTCCACCTTGTTTTTCTATTTTTATAATAAATTCATGAAGTGAAATAAGTCTTTTACAATAATATTCTTCTTCGAGAATTTTAAGTGCCTGCTCATAAATATCTTCATTCATTTTAGAATCAATATTTACAATAACTTCTTCAATTATTTCCTTCATCTCACCATCACTTATTTTTTGTGCATCTATAAGAGATGGTCTGATTTTTCCACTTTTCTTAAACGAATAGCACATCTGCTCCATATAGCTTATTAAGTCTTCAAATTTTTTCTTATAATAGCTTTTCTTTTTTTCTTCTTTATATAGCATAGGCATAAGTAACGTTGTTATTACACCTATAGCAATCACTATTGGAAGTTCTAACTTATACGCAAATGCTATTCCTACAACTATAGCTATAATACATATGTATTTTCTAAAATATTTTACTTTTTTCATTTATCTCCTAATTTTCACTTTTCTTAAAAGGATCTGTAATACCTGCCATTCTGAATTTTCTCATCAATTCAGGTGGAAGTTTTCTACATAATATTCTTCCATCTTCATATATCATTGTCTTTTCATTTCTATCCTCATATCTTGACAAACAAATAATTTGTGTTATTTTTCTCGAAATTTTCTCTCCCTGTTTTACTACCGACTGCAATTGTATTCCAATATCAATAAACGAATAAACATCATTTTCATAAACTGACTGTCCCATGTTTCTTAAGCGATCGGGTATTTTACCTGCATCATCCAAGTGAATTGTCGTTATACAATGTACTCCTGCTGAAATATTTTCCAAAAGATACTTAACTTCCTCTCCTCTTGCCTCCGCAAGCAAAACCCATGTTGGTAATTGTCGTTTACTTGCCTTTAGTGCATCAGCATATCCAAAATTATCACTTACCTTAATTTCCACACAATCTTTCTGCGGATTAATTGACGAATATCTTAATTCAAGATTATCCTCAATTGTATACACCCTTTCATAGTCCGGAATATAACTTGTTAAATATTTTACATATTCTGTTTTACCCACTCCCGGTAACCCTCCAACAATCACAGTGCAGTGTGCCTTGATGGCGTTTTCCATAAAAATATCCAATACTTCCGGACAATAATCACTTTCTAAAATACTTTCCCTGCTTATTCTTCTTACGGCAGGAGTTTTTCTAATACTTATACTGATTCCTGTATTTGTAACTGAATCATGCAAAATTGAAATTCTTAAATTTTCTGTTTCCGCTTCTAATAATGGATTGTTTTGGTTAAATTGAACATTCATTAAATTACTTATTTTTGTATAAAACTGTTGTATAAACAATTCATCTAACGTAAATCCCTCAATCTTATACCTTCCCTTATTTAAATCATTCACCCATAATTCACGACTATAATTGATGTCCGTAATGTTATCGTCATAAATAAATGGTAATAACTTTCCAAATGCCCTATCCGGCAATGACAATTTTCTCAACTGTATTCCCCTTTCGCCTATAATTAACTAATCTTTCCTGCTACACTGTTAAAAGTTACAGAACCTGCATAACTGTTTACAATTCCCTTAATCGCATCTGATATAATCGGTCCCACAACATAAGCAACACCCACTAACAGCAAAATGCATACTGCAATGAAAATTGTTTTACCATGTTCCTGTAAAAAAATGTCCATAATTTACCTCCTATACTTTATTCCAAATAATCACATATTATACGCTTCGGGTAAGAACTACACAGCTATGTTTCTTCCTAAGTGCGATGATAAAAGCCTTATAACTACTAATTATTATTTATTCAACACTCTTTTCATCGTTCAATTTTTGATACATATTGTGTGCCATGTTATTATACATATATTATGTTATTTGTTCGGTACTCAGAATAATATCACATTTTAGTTATGTAGTCAATTATATTTTATATATTTTTCAAATTTTCTATATAAACATTATTTTAAATTATTACTTTTTATAATCGGCATATTAAATCTATTATCTGGTTTCTTTTTAAAGCATGATTTGTACAATATTTTCTTTTTTTAATTAGCATTAAGAAATCAGCCATAAAAATCGAAAAAGCCGTCTAAGTGATTTCTCACTTAAACGGCTTACTTTAAACCCCAATATTTTATAGCTCCCCAGCTACATTTAATACCTTTATTTTGTTTTTGGTAATGTATCTATTGCCTTATCCATTGCACTTCCCCAAGCGTATCCATTAGATGCATCCCAGTTAATTGACCATGTCATTACACCTCTTAATGAAGGATATGTCTTAGGCGGCATAAAGCTTCCACCACTTGCCATTCCTTTTGTTAAACAATTAAGAGCTGATGTTAATGTATTTGTAGATACAAGACCACTTCCTGCAGCCGGTGCTGATGATGGAACACCAATTCCGACCTGATCTGGTCTTAATCCGTTTTCAATAAGCAATGTTGCAAGTGATGTAAGGAAATCAACTGAACCACAGCTATAAACTCCTCCACCGTATCCAACCATGCTACCTGAATTGTAATACTGCATATTAACTACTGTTAAAATATCTTTAATATCTAATGCTAACTTAAAGTAATTAGATGTTGGACTCTGCATATAATATGTTTCAGGTGCCATTGTAATAATAAATTCGTCGCCGAAATGGTTATGAACCTTTCTAAGTGCTCCTGCAATATATTCCGTTCCTGCTACTGCTCCACCTTCAAGGTCAATGTCTACACCTTCAAATCCAAACTGTTCAATTACTTTAATTAAACTGTTTGCAAAATTATCTGCTGCTGCCTGACTTGTAATATAAATTGTACCTTCAGCACCACCAATAGAAAGAATTACATGCTGATTTCTTTCCTTTAATGTCTTAATATCCTGAATGAACTGTGCATCTGTATATCCACCAACTGCCTTGCTTAAGTCTCCATTTACACTAAAAGTTACTTCTCCAGGTGTTGATGTTGAATCTGCAAATGAAACACAAATTAAATCATAGTATGATGGTACTTCACTTAACTTTAAGTTTGCAGCTCCATTTGTAAAGTTATGCCAATATCCTGTAACAATATGTTCAGGTAAACTCTTGTTAACTGTATAGTTATTATCCTGAGTTGTTTCTTCTTCTTTTGATGTTGTTACTTCCTGAGCTTTTGTTGTTACTTCAGGTGTCTTTGTTGTTTCCACAGGCTTTGTTGTTGCCGCCGGTTTTGTTGTTGTTCCGTCTGTCAATCTCCAAACGCCCCACTGGCCACATGTTTCAGGGTTATCACCATTTGTCCACCACTGAGCTTCATAAACATTTCCGTTATAAGACACTTTATCACCTTTTACATAAACTTTTCCATTTACCCATTCAGGATAGCCTGAAGCAGCCTTAGTTGTTTCTTCACTTTTAGCTGTTGTTGCTTCTGTCTCAGGTGCTTTTGTTGTCTCTACTGTCTTTGTTGTTGTCTCTGTCTGACCTTTTACATCTACTACAGTTTCTGTCTTTTCTGACTCTTTTCCATTATAAGTTGTTGTTACCGCAACTGTATGTCTTCCAGCTGTATAACCTGTATATGTGTATGAGCCACATGCTACTGCATTTGATACTAATTTTCCATCAATGTAAACATTATATAAATCAATTGTGCCTCTGCCCCATACAACTGTAATTGAGTTATTTGCTGTTGAAGTTACTACTAATCCAAATGGTTTATCTAAAACTATTTCCTGTTTAGTTGTTGTCTCAACTGTCTTTGTTGTTGTCTCTGGCGCCTTTGTTGTTGGCTGTGTTACTGTTGCATCACCAACATATTTCCAAACACCCCACTGGCCACATGTTTCCGGATTATCTCCAAGTGTCCACCATTTTGCCTGATATACTTTTCCATTATATATAACTCTGTTTCCACCTGTGTAAATTGTATCTTTATTCCACTGTGGATATTCTGAATCAATTGTTGTTTCTGGTGTTTTAGTTGTTGTTTCTGGTGCCTTTGTTGTTTCTGGTGCCTTTGTTGTTTCTGGTGCCTTTGTTGTTATCTCTGCCACCTTTGTTGTTTCTGGTGCCTTTGTTGTTATCTCTGGTGTCTTTGTTGTTTCTTCTCCTGAAAGACTATCAAGGAATCTACCATTACTCTGTGCAAATAAGTTCTTATTCTGTGATGAATCCCAGTTAATTGACCATGTCATAATTCCTCTTAATCCAGGATGTGCATTGTTTAATTCTGTAAATGCACTCTGTAATGTTTCATTTGAAACCTGTCCGCTTCCTGCAGCACTTGCTGATGAAGGCACACCTATTACTACCTGATCAGGTCTAAGTGGTGCAAAATACTTTTCTGCTGTCTGTGACTTTGTATAATAGCTATTTACATAGAAACCGTTTAATAACATGTTGCACATTGCAACAATTCCTTCTTTTGTTCCCATGTTGTATGACTGATTATCTGTTGCAATCATTGGTGATGAATTGTAAAGCTGTACATGTACATATGTTGTTTCATTTCTAAGTGCATTTATCATTGGAAGATATACACCTGCTCTTGCATCACAGTACTGATTTATTCCACCATAGAACTGATATCCTAACTGTACGTAGAATGTTTCAGGTGCCCATGAGAGAATGAAGTCATCTCCATAACTGTTTACAATTGTTCTTATTGCATTAATCATGTTAACAATCTTTGGTGATGTTGGATTGTTAATGTCTGTATCTTTTCCACTTTCAAACTGAACTGATGACTGTTCAAGGTCAATGTCTATTCCATCAAATCCGTATTCATCTACAATTGATTTGATATCGCTTACAAACTGGTTAACTGCACTCTGTGATGTCAATGAGAAATATCCCTCATATCCACCTATTGAAAGTACAATCTTTTTACCCTGTGCCTGTAATGCTTTCACATCATTTTTGAAATCTGCCTTTGTATAGTCTGCTGTAAGTCCTGAAATATTGAATTTCATTTTTCCATCTGTGCTTCCTGCACTTACAGGTTCTGCAAATGATATATTTATTACATCCCAGTTTTTATCTACATCTCTTAACTTAATGAAAGGATTTCCTGAATTATCCCATGTATGGTAATAACCTATTAATAATCTTGAATTCAATCCCTGTATTGGTTTATGAGATGAAGTTGTTTCCGGTACCTTTGTTGTTGTCTCTGCTACTTTAGTTGTTGTCTCAGGTGCCTTTGTTGTTTCTGGTTTCTTAGTTGTTGTTTCCGAAGCTTTTGTTGTCTCCTGTTTCTTTGTTGTAGTTACATCCTGTTCTTTTGTTGTATTCTGAACTGTTGTTCCTTCTGAAACACCATTTCCATATACTAAATTAGTAGAAAGGATTTCTCCTCCTGAAACAGCTCTCTGTCTTAATACTATTCCTTTAATGTTTCCTGTACTTGCTGTTCCTTTTCCTGATTTTAATGTAAATGTTAATGATGCTCCGGGCTCCAATGTCTTTGAGCTCCATTCCGGTGGTGTCACTACTGTCTTTCCGTTTTCACTTGTAATTGTTCCGCCTGCACTCCAGTCTCCTGATAATGTCTCTCCATTTTGTGTCTCTATCGCTATTGACGGATAACTTAATGTCTTTCCAAAGTATTCTGCCCATGGCATTACTGATATGTCCTTTGCTCCGCCCGGCATTGTTACCTTTTCGTTTGTGTTCTTTATTGTTATTGTGTATGTATCTCCTGATGCTGTTACTGTTGTTTCAACACCATCATTTCCAGGAATTATTATATTCTGCTTTGGTAATGCTTCTGAACCATAAAGAGATTCTTTCATTGTCTTTGTAATTGAGTTTGTGCTGTCAAGTGATGCCATCCATGAAATGAGTCCGCCCAAATGTTTCTCTCTTACATATTTTCCTTTTTCTGCTACTGATTCTTCCGTGTCACATGTGAAGAACATTCCTGTTGATTCACTGTAGAAGTAGTTTGCCTTTGCCACATCATCCCAGTACTTTGTAAGGTTATACTTGCTTATTAATGAATCTATGTCTCCGTATGCATATGTTACTCCGTTTTCTCCTGTTGCGTCTGCATATAAGCCCGGATTCTTTGGATCTCTTCCGGTGTCCTTCTTTACTTCCTTCCAGCCTCTTGTATATGGTGCCACTCCCACTACTATCTTTGAGTAATCTATGTCATCTCCATATTTATTTTCAAGATATTTTATGCATGAATCTACTGAAAGTGATGCATCCCCTCCGTCATATGCAGGGTTTGTGTATAATGCTGTCTGGTGAGCCGTGAATCCTCCCCATGCACCGTTTAAGTCATATGTCATCATGTTTGCGAAATCTACTATGTTTAACACCTTGTCATATTCGATTGCTGACATCATTTTTGGTGATGCTGACATTGCCACTGATAATTCATAGTGCTTTCCATCTGTCTTTCCGTAGCTGTCCAATGAATTTCTGATTTCCTGTAACAGTAATGTGAAATTCTTTGTGTCTGCTGCTGAGCCTTTGCATCCCTTGTCTATTGCCACTCCGTTTCCTTCAGGATCAGGATCTCTGTCTGCTGTTGGGTATTCCCAGTCGATGTCTACAAAGTCATATCCATAGCAGTGAACAAACTTTGCCACATTGTTTGCGAAATTCTTTCTTGTCTTGTCTGATGCTGCAAGTTTTGGGAAATCTCCTGATCTTGTCCATCCTCCAACTGAAATACCTATTTTCATGTTTGGATATTTCTGTCTCAAGAGTACCATTGCTCCCAACACACCTGCATATTTATTATCACTTCCAACTGAGTATCCAACGTTTGGATTCTGATAATCTGCCCATGTGTCTGTTGTGATTAAGTCTCCATTTGCATCTGCATCCATAAATGCAAAATTCAAATGTGTTATTAAACTTCCGTCAATCTTGTCAGGTGTAAAGTTTTTCTGTCCTGAATAAATTGACCAGTCACCGTAATACATTACGTTACGATACTTAGCAGTTGTTGCTGCCTTAACACTTGTACTTACTCTCTGTGGTAAAACTACACACCCCAAAGCCATTGAAAGTACTAAAACAAATGTTAACACGTAACTGCAAACTCTGCCAAATAACGAGTTTCTCTTTGTGAAATAGTAAAGACTCATTTTCTTACCTCCTCAATACATTTTTGTCTCCTATTTGTTACCCATTTACATAGTAAAATTCAACTTTCACATTTTCTTCACAAGTTTATCATTTTGTATTTTTAAAGAAGAGTGTGTTTTTTTTATACAGGTGTCTATTTTTTACAAAAAACAAATCCATACAATTTTTGCCAATTATATACAATAAAAAATCACCCAATTTTTTCTCTTTTAGAATTTATTTCTTATATATTATCTTTCTCAACGCCGGACCACAATACTCGTGTGGAACAAGTTTAAATCCTTGTTTTATATAAAATTGTTCCTTTCCAACTTCTGCCAACAATTGTACACTTACACGACTTCCCTCACACATATTTTTTTCAATATACTCTAAAATTGAGTTCATGATTGTTGTACCTATCTTTCTACACTGATATTCAGGTCTGACAACAATATCCACAATAGTAAAATATATGCCGTCACCAACAACTCTGCCCATTCCTATTGCATTATCATTATAAAAAATTACAATTGAATAATATGAATTTTCTAAGGCTTTTTCCGCCTGTTCTTTACTCCAATTATTCCATCCTACAGATTCTCTAAGTGTATAATATGTTTCATAATTCAGTTGATTTTCTTTTATTGTGTATTTCATAAATACTCCGTTATCTTATATTCCTTTACTCTCGTATGTTCACTACATAATATAATCAATTACAAATCCAGTCTCTTAACCAATGCCAATGTTCTACTTGCTGATAACTCTTTCTCGTTCATCTTTAGCAATTTTTCCTTGTCTACCCATTTGTAACCAATTGTTTCTCCTTCCTGTAAAACAATCGAGTCCTTTTCAAAATCCGCCTCACACAAATATACTACATAAAATGAATGGCGGTCATGACGAACAGCACGCCCAATTTCCTTCATTTCACCGCTTAAGCCGGTTTCTTCTTTTAATTCTCTAACTGCTGCTTCTAACTCATCCTCTCCTTGTAACGCGGAACCTCCTGCAGTCAATTCCCATTTTCCGCCGTGATGTTTTCTAAAATCACGTTGCATTAGTAAATATGAGCCATCTGTATGCTTTACTACTATTTCACTTACAAGATGATACGCTCCATCAGGAATGGATTCGCCTCGAATCAATGTCTTATTTTCTATTTTATTAAAATTCTTATTGTATGCATCCCATAGTTCTGCCATTGTAGAACCTCCTTAATTTTAATTGTTTACATTACCCACTTCAACTCAGTAGGATATATTTCAATAACAAAATGTTCTTCCTCTATCTGCGTTTCCGGATGTGATTTTGCAATATCCAAATTGGAGTCCTACATATATTTGCTCTGCTCTTATAGATAACCTCTTTTCTTTGCTTCGCTAATTAACTTAGGTTGAATCAAAGGATATGTCCACTGACGTATTAAGTCATCGCTTAAAACTATCTTCTCGATTTCACTATGTATCTCCTCAAAAGAAAAAATCTCTGCTGCATAAAGCATTCCAAAAGATTCTTTTGCTGCATTTTCATTTACACGCGTTTTTCCTTTTACTGAATATACACAAACTGGTTTTATGTTAAAATCTACAGCTCCTGTTTCTTCTTTTAATTCTCTTACTGCAGTATCTTCAATTTTCTCACCGGTTTCTCTGTGTCCTCCCGGTACTTCAAATGTATCTCTTTCTTTATGCTTGCAAAATACCCATTTACCATTAGATTTTGAAATAATAACAGCAAATTCAAGTAAAAAATCATCTACTTCATCATAAAAATTTACTTCAATCATTTCTTCCCTCTTTTCCATTTATAATCTTTTGCTACCAGAATAGATTTATTTTTTTTTACTGCTCTCAATTCTTCCAGCATCACAGGCACATATTCTTCTATAAATTGGTCTAGCATATTTTTCTCCATGTGATGCAATTAATAACAATCTATCGTCAAACAAATAATAGATTAAAGTTCTTTTCTCATAATACTATCTTCAATTTCAACATAACCATTCTTCGGATAAAACTTCCATGACTCAAACCATTGTTCTTTAGGTTTACCTAAGTGTACAAGCGTAGCATCTTTTCCATTTTTCTTAACGTATTCTTCTGCGGTAGTCAAAAGTTTAGTTCCTATGCCGTTGTGTTTTTGATTACATTTCACAAACAAACGATGAATATAACATTCATTGGAATTA
>ERZ773235.3183-NODE-3183-length-12089-cov-5.499751_pt1 | contig 12089 bp, 11 predicted proteins | sample MGYA00580522_ERZ773235 | MGnify/ENA primary metagenome ERZ773235 (study PRJEB29015, sample SAMEA2737797) | human gut metagenome | biome: human gut; feature: human-associated habitat; material: faeces | place: China | collected 2012 ...
CTAGTAGTTCATATAATTCTTTAGATATTATAGTATCATCTTCAATTATCATTATTTTTTTCATATATTATATTTCCTTCTTTCTATAGTTATATTATATCATTATATTGATGGATTTTATATTACAAGTTTGTAATGTAGAAGAAAAAGGCTTATACAAACATATCTTGCATAAGTCCCCTTTTAAGTTCCATTAATTTATTTAATTTATTTTCTTCTAGTAATGTTTTTTTAGATATACAATTAACATTTTTGATTATTTTTTTAACTTTATTATTATAAAAATCTTTATATTTTTTATTTATTATAAATAACCTTATCACTCTTAATCAGCATTTTGTTTATTTTAATTATTTAGGGTTGTTAAAGCCCTCATTATTTTGTCTATGTCTGTATTTTCAAGTTCTTGTATTATATATAAATACGTTTTTTGTGTTGTAGACATGCTTGCATGTCCTAATCGATGTGCTACACTTGCTATCGATACACCAGCATACAATAATATTGATGCATGTGTATGTCTCAAACCATGTATTGTAATTACTGGAATTTCTGCATTTATATAGTGTCTTTTTAAAGTATCATTTATTGTAGAATTGTATATTTTTTTATTAATAAATATTGGCTTTTCTTCTTCTAGACCTTTTATTATTTCTGAAAATTGTATTACTGTTTGACAATCTAATTGCACCTTTCTTTCAGACGACTTATTTTTCGTTGGCTCAAATTCACCAGCTTCTTTATAATTCCATGTTTTTCTATGTTTAAAGTTTGATGATGAAAGTCAAAGTCTTTTGGAGTTATTGCTAAAGCTTCTGAAAATCTTATTCCTGTTTTAGCAATTAAATATATTAACCAATCGGTATTTATTTTTTCCTTTAAATCTAAATCCGCTATTAACTTTTGAAGTTCAAATTGATTTAAATATTTATTCTTCTTTTCTCGTGATGTTTTTCCTTTAATTATTGCTTTCCTAGTTGGATCCCTTGAAATCATTCCTTCATCAGCTGCGTCTAATATTGCCGCTTTAAGTTGATGATGAAAATCCATAGTACTTTGCCTTTCGTGACTTTCTGCATATTTATTTAATATTTCTTGATAACTTATTCTATTTATTTCATTTATCTTTAAATTAGGAGCTATTTTCTTCAACCATTTTAATGTTAATTTATATTTTTGCATCGTGGACATTACTTTATTTTTTATTAACTCTTAAGGACTGCTTTATTAGCGGCATAACATTATCTATATCATCTTCATCAGATATTTCTACTCTATAATCACCATTGCCCCAATGGCCAACATTTGTTATATCCCGTGTTATACCTAGCGGATCATTTAATGTTCCTTTTTTCATATTAATATCTAGTCTCAATTTATTCTGAGTAAACTCTACATCAACTATGTTTTTTCTTCCTTTAAAAGCAATATATACTTTCTTTACATCTATTTCAATATCATCTAATTCTAATATTCTATTTTTTAATATATTATAAAGTCTTCTGGTTTTTTCAGATACTTTGTTTAAATGATCATCTTCTGTATATACTTTAATTTCTTTATTAATTTCTTTTTGCTCTGATTCTATTTGTATATCTTCTACTTTTACATTGCTTGTCTTCTTTATAAATTCTATATCCACTATATTTTCTTCATATCTTGTAACTTTAATTAAATCTACAGGAATGTTTTTAAAATCAGTAGCATTAAGTTGATAGCTTGTATAAATTGGTGATGCAAATATAATTCTTGACTGACTCCAATCTACGTCTGATAATTTTAAATTAGAATCATTTTTTTCATTATACTTTAGCACAAAATCCGCTTTTCTCTCTAATAACAATTTTAAATACGTATATCCTTGATCTACTAAACTATGATTTTTAACGTTCTTATATTCTATGATTCTAAACGATTTACTCTCCTCATCATATGCTAAGGTATCTAGTCTAAAATTGCCCACAGCAAATTCTGTCTCTACAAATTTATATCCAAGAATCTTTTGCAAATTTTCCTCAAAGTATTTTTGTAATTCTTTTTCATTATTAAAATCTTTTTGTTTTAATTCTTTATTATCTTTTATTATCATTTAAATCACCTATACTTCATCTCTTATTTAATTATAACATATAAATAGTGCTTTTAGATATTTAACTTTCATTAAATGAATAAATTTATATTTTATGTCAATTTAAAACCCAATTTCTAAAGAAACTGGGTTGTTTTTATTCCATATTTAATATTTTTTTTATTTCATCTATCAAAGGATTATTAAGAGTCAAATAGTTATCTATATTTTTAGAAAGTTTTGCTTTCACTGTATCTTCATTTTGCTTGCCTTCAATAACTGTCATATTAAAAAATTCTTTTTTTGTTGATGGAACTTCTTTTATATTTAGATTTAATATTTTATTTACTGCATCTAACGGTGCATACAATTCAATACATTCTCTTTTTAATGCTCTTTTTTCATTAGTATCACCGTCTTTTACTACAAAGCACTTTTTCCCAGAAGTTTCAAGTTCTTTCTTTAAATATTCAATGTTGTCACAACCACCTCCGGGTAGTACAAAATACTCATCTGCTTTTCCTAGAAGTTTAAGTGCTGATTTAATCCACTCCAAATCGTATGCGCCTTCAACTAATATATAACTTTTAGAATTTACGTTATCTAGACTCTCAAGTAATTCTATCAACGAACTATTTCTGTCATTAAATAATGGATATATATTTGCTCCATTTCTTGCATTTAAAATTTGTGCTGAATGTGTTGTTATTAATGTTTGCCCTATTTTATCGTGTATTTTTTTTATCATGCTTTTTGCGTTGTTAATAGAAAAAGAGTTTTCTATTTCATCAATTCCTAAAATTACATTATCAAATTTATTTCCTATAATCAATGCATATAATAAATTCTTTTGAAAGCCAGAACCTCTTGCTTCTATTGGAATACCATTTGCTGTAATATCAAATTTCAAGCTTGCATCATATTTAAATTTTTGTTCTCCGACAATTTCCGTAGAACTCTCATCCAATATTATAAAATTTCTATCAACGCCTTTTATTACCTCAGTTATAGAATTTTGAGATATGTCTTTAAGTTTCTGTAATAAGTCTTCATCTGTATTTTCCAATGTTTTTGCTATTGACAATTGTTGTATCATTTGTTTTACATCATAATTACCAACAGGAATATAAATATACTTTATTCCACTTAGATCATCAATATTTTCAGGAACTACATTTAGTTTATAGGATGCACCAGTGTATTCTTTTTTATAAAATTTTCCATTATACATAATTCCTATCTCAACTGTTTTCCCTTGCTCTCTTACAAATGATTTATCAATTTTCTCTTGATTAAAAAATATATCTAGGGCCTGCAGTATTGTAGATTTTCCAGAATCATTTTCTCCAATAAATAAATTGTGCTTTTTGATAACAATCGTTGCGCGTTCAAACTTTTTAAAATTTTTTATATAGATACTTTCTATCATTTTTATTTCCTCCTACTTCTAGTTAACATAAAAAACGCCAGCACAAAAAATCTATTAAATAGACCTGTACTAGCGTCTTTCTTTAACTAACTTAAGTATATCAAATTATTTTTATTTAATCAACAAATTTAGACAAATTTCTCCATACTAAAATAATATTAGTATATATCTATAGCTTATGTATAATAGATGCAATAAGCATACTGTTATTAGACCTTAGGCTAATAACAACACTAATAAGACTTACATAGTAAGGCTTATAGGGAACACAATAAAATATATATAATTATTTATTACTAACTATCTTATCAAATTTACTTCTTATAATACTTTCTTCTTTACTACCATTAGTAGTTAATCTAATTAATTGTATATTATATTTAGATAGTATATTATTCTTTAATATATCTCTTTCTTTTTGTTTATTATCTTTTTTATGATATTTATATCCATCTACTTCTACCGCTAATAATGGTATTTTACTTATTTTATTATATATTAAGAAGTCTATATGAGTATTATGGTGAGAAGCATATTTTCTTTCTTCTTCTGTTAATAATGTTTTATCTTTTATTAATATATTTACGGGATATCTAAAAGTAAATGTTAAATCTTTATAATCTTCTAATACTTTATTTAATAAATGATACATGATATTTTCTGAATCATAGTTTGATATCTTTTTATGTTTTTTGAAATAGTCTAATCTTTCTTTTTCATATTGTTTATATAATAAATCAAATACTGAATATATATTACTTTCTTCTACTTCCATATTTATATATTTGGTATAATCTATAAAATCTTTTATATTTTGATTCTTTATATTATTACCTGTTACTATGAATATTAATTCTTTCTTTGCTCTAGATATAGCTACGTTTAAGATATTAGAGTCCGCTACAAAGTCTGATATTTCATCATCTACTGTTGATATTATTATGACATCTTTTTCTCTACCTTGAAACTTATGAACTGTACTTACTTCTATATCTTGGATATTTTGTTTTATTAGATCTACTTGATTATTATATGGTGCTATTATTCCTATATCATTAGTTTTTAGCTTTGGTAGTATTTCTTTTATTATATCTAATTGTCTTTGACTTGTATTATCTCTTTTACGATTCCCTTTATTGGTTTTTATTACTTTTATAACATCTATTTCTTCATCATAAACAGCAAACTATTCTACTGATAATTGATTTTTATTCTTGTATTTATCTAGTCTTTCCAACGATTCGACATATTCTACTATATTTTATCACGTGATTGTCGAAAGTCAATAAGTAATAAATGTTGTATAAAATCTCTATAAAATCATATAAATACCGCATTTATACAAATGGACACTTTAGTAAATATTAAGATATTGATAAATACGGATAAACTTTTGCACATATTTTTTTACCAAATTTGGAATTTTTTTAATTTCATGCTATAATGAATGTGAGGTGTAAACTTATGTCAAAACAAAGAAATGATTTAACTCCAAATCCAAATCAAAAGAAAATATTAGAATTGGAAAAAAAATATTTTAATAAATTAGAAGAAATAATTACTTCTAAAGATTTCTTAGCCGATCTAAAAAATATAGAAAGAGAAACCAAAACCAACTATAGATTACTTGCAAAAATATGGAATGTAAAAAATAAAGTTAAAATTCCGGCAGAAAGATTAGTAAGATATCATATATATAAAACCTTATTTAATACAGATGAGGGTTGTTCATTTTTTCCATCTCCAGTCAGTTGCGATTTAGCAGTTGAAACAGAAGATGCAGTTTTAAATATCGATGTAAAAACCGACGATATAAATAGTAATAGAAGTGATATATATAACACTCAATTAGAGCATAACCAATCATCATTTAACAACAAGAGAATTGGTGCTAATGGAAATTTTAAGGGATTAGAAGCAATGGCTAATTTAAAACCAATTGACGAATATTCAGGAAAAATCAATCTAACATTTTTAATAAAAATTATATATAGTGATGATGGCTATGACTTTGAAATAAGTAATGATAAAAATAATCCTACATTGACACTAACATGTATTCCAAATGGTATTTTAAGCGAATTATTTGATTTTGATTTGTTATCAAATTTTAAAACATACAAATATTACACGCAATTAGATGGTGAATACTTTAAAGAAAAACTAATTGGAAATAGCAACATATTTGATAATACATCAGATACTCAAAAATACGAAATTATTGAAAATAATATAATAATCCCAGAAAATTGGATTAAAGGTAAGGTCTTATCTAAAGTTGGTTATTATGATCCAGATAAGGATGTAATATGGTTATACCAGTTAAAAGGAAGTAGCAATAAAAAATATTATCTTTGTGCTGTTAGATGTGGTGACTCATCTAGATATAATTCTAATTATTTAAAAGATAGATATGACTCAAATGGAAACAAATGGGAAGGTTTAAAAGAATACTACGAAATGCTTAATAAAATTTAAAAAGAAGAATCTCATCAATTTGATTCTTCTTTTTCTAATACATCATAAATTTCTTTAGCTATCTGTTCAGCCAATTTAACAGGAACCGCATTACCTATTTGCTTATAAACGACATTTAGACTCCCTACAAATTGATAATCCATTGGAAAAGTTTGAAGCATAGCGCACTCTCTTGCACTTAGTCTTCTTTCTTTATTAACATGAATTTCAGGACCTGTCGCTGTAATAGTATCACTTGGTCTATCCCAATTAGTAATTCTTAATGACTGTTCAAATTTAATTTCTTTTTCAACCATTGTAGTGACCTTTTCATCATATTTATCATCAAATCCTAATATTTTTTTTAACTCCCACCAATCTGATGGTTTTGGGATACTACCAGAATTGTTATCTTTTCTAAACCAATGTCCAGCAGTATATTTATATCCAAAATGGTCATCTACTTTTTTGGTTGTATATCCTGCTTTATCACGCCATTTTTTTAAATAATCACATATTGCAGATTGTTTTACTTTATATTTTCTACCCCAAAACTTATCATATACATTAGTTGCAGCCATATGATTATATATTATTGTACCATCTTCTAATGTTATGGGATTATCACTAAGTCTAACATCGCTTAAAAATCCTATTGTTTGTTCAACAGTTACTGGTGCTTTCAATCCCTTTTTAGTTTCATATGTTTTACTATCAACCCAATGAGTCGGTTTCGGATACGGATTGTTCACCCCAATTCTATTTCCTATTATGACTACCCTTTCTCTAGCTTGAGGGACACCATATTCTGCAGCATTTAACAACCTTGCATCCACTTCATAACCCAAAGATCTAAAATCTTTTTTTATCATTTCAATTACTTTACCCTTTTTCATAGACAGAATTCCCTTAACATTTTCTGCTACAAAAAATTTCGGCTTTTTATCTCGTATAACACGTAACATCTCTTTATATAAAAAGTTTCTTTCATCTTTCATACTTCTTTTAGTGTTGGCAACAGAAAAACCTTGACAAGGGAACCCACCGATTACTAAATCTATTTCATCAGGCATTTCACTACTATCAATTTTGGTAATATCTCCATACACAATTCTCTCATCAACATTTTTCTTATATGATTCTACTGCTTCTTTAAAAAAATCATTTGCCCAAACAATATCGAATCCAGCATTTATAAAGCCTAAATCCATGCCACCAGCACCTGAAAACAATGAAATTACTCTATATTTTTTCTTCTTACTCATTATTTATCACCCTCTACTATTCAAGTATAACAATAATTACTTCAAATTGCAATACTTGCAATTAAATTTATTATACAATTTTTTTTTACAATTTGCAATAGTAGCGAATTATTTTTTTCAATAAATCATAATAAAAACTTTTTTAATTCTTCATAAATTATTTTATTATCCACAAAATATTTTAAAATTTCATCATCTATTATCACACCTAAATCTGTAAATTTAATATATTTTTTATAATTAACATCATTTAAAGCTCTAGCAAGATAAATAGAAAAACCTTCTTTAATTAGTTCAATTTCAAATAAATCATTTGATTTATATTTTATTAAATTATATAATTTTTCATCAATGATTGTATTATCAATATCATTTATTGCTTCAATAAACGGTATTAACTTATATGAAATAAAATCTTCTTCTACTTTAACTTTTATAACACATATATTATATAACTTCTTTATATTATGATTATTAATTATCCATAATCTCTTTAATTTAATAGGTCGCCCTGATTTATCAACCCTAAGAAAGCTATAACCCGAATTACATATAACCAATTTTTCACCAATTAATTCTGCACATATCTCCCCACGTTTACCAACATAAATTAATTCTCCATCTGACTTTTGATTATAATATCTTGTAATTCTTAAAGCTTTCTCTTTAACTGTTTTTCCTTCAATAATCCACTGCATTAATACAGAATAAAAATTTCTTGCCGTATTATTAGATAAACGAGAAATAGATATATCATCTGATTTTTCCAATTTAAAAATGGTATTTATTGCAGATAATAAATCGTTAATACTATTTATTCTTTTTCCATAAAATCTTGATATTCTAACATCCAATGATTCTTTTTGCTGTTCATTTAATACAATATTATTTAATAAACATTTATTTAATATATCACTACAACTTGATGTTATATCCTCATCAAAAACAGATTTAATGTCAATATTATCATCGATTAATTTGATTTGTTCCAAGCTGGAAATATATTCTGAACTTTTATCATCTTTTGAATATCCAATTAAATACTCATTTTCTATCTCATCTTCATGATAAACACCGTAACAAGGATCTATTACTTTATTTCTTATTTTTTGTTTCTTGTAATCTGATTGACAATTAAAATGTGTTTCACAAATAATTTTTTCTAAATTGCCTGTCTTCACAATTTCATTAATTCTATTAATTCTTCCTCGTAAATTTATAAAATCTTGTGGTTTCATCATTCCTACACCTATATTGTAATCATATATGAATAATGCATCACTAGGCGTATTTACTCCTTCCAGGACACTAGAATTTGTAAATAAATATTTTATATCTTTATTACTTCTGTATACATCTAGTAAAAACGACTTAATTATATCTGGCATTTCGCCATGAATATAAATTATTCCTTTTTGTATAATGTCCACTATATAATAATCTTCGCCAATAAAATCTATTAAATCAGTACAGTCTATATTAATTTTTAAATCTATATTTTCAGAAAATTTTAATGCTATGCGTTCAACATCTTTTGGTGAGTTCAAAAAAACTATATTTTTTGATTTTGAATTTCTTAATATATATTCATCAAAATCCAAATAATGAGTATCTAATATATAGTCACTAGTCATTCTATTAGTGTTTGGAATATAAATTTCTTTACAATTATTATGAAAAAAATAATAATGATAACATTTCATATCCCTAATACCGTTTACTAATTGTAACTCTTTTTTATGTACACCCTTAATTTGAACAGAACTAGGATCATATAATACAGGTGAATAATATTTAATACAACAATTAAATTTTATTTTTAATAGAAAAATAATTTGGGATAATTTATAACTACGTTCACCTTTTCCTAAAAGCTTATGAGCTTCATCTATAAATAAATCTGTTATATTTTCAAATTTATTTTTTTTAATTAATTCAAAGCATCTTTCTTGAGTCAATATATAAATATTTTTATAATTATTACTTCTTTTTATTTCATGGTGAGTTATCAACTTTACATTTATTTTTTCTTTCTTTGCCAAAATAGATAAATCTTGTTTTACTTGTGTTAATAAAGCCGTAAGTGGAACTATTATTATGCAGTCGCCTTTAGATTTTAGCGAACTTTCTAACATTAAATCTGTTTTTCCAAAAGATGTTGGTGCAATAATTGAATAATCATTATTTGTTTCTATCATTCTATAAATAATTTTTTGACCAGATGTAAGTATTTTATCATTATATTTATTATTTTCTATGTAGTAATTAGCAATAAAATTTTCTATTTCTTTATTAGTACTAATTCCTATTTTGTTATATATTATATTTAATATAGGAGAATAACCAAAAATAATTGAAAATTCTATTAATGGACCATAATCCTTAAATTTTAAAGTATAATTTATTATAATGCTATAAGCAAAATTTAAACTAAGTTCATCTTTTTTCTTTATTAACAAATAGAAAGCATAATTTAATAATCCCCCTATTTTTGACATATCTCCCCTCAAAAAATCAATATAATCCTTAACAAATTGTACATTCAAGGGTTTAATTTCATTCATTTGAATCACCATACTTCATCAAAATATAATTATATAAAATATTATAATCATAGTTTCTTATACACATAATAAATATTTTTTGTTCAGGGATATTTTGATCTTTCAATTTTTTTAAATATTTTTTTATATAATCCGCATCAAATTCATTATTACTACATATTATCATTGTGCCTAAAATTTTGTTGTAATTAGTTCGTTTTGCTTTTGATAACAATTTATGTATGTTAGTATCATCTAATTCATTATTAGTTAATTGATTGTGTACATATCCTTTAGTTTTTTCCCATCTATTTATATCTTCATCATTAACCTCATTTTCTATTTGATTAGCAGCAACTATCAATTTAGCACGATTGTCTTTATCTAAATCTGTACATTTTTCCTTTGATTTCACTTCCGTTATCCAAATTTCATTCTGGGAATAATAGCAACCATCAAATCCTTTAAAAAATCCCTGATATGTATCACTATAACCTATTGTTGGACAGCAAGAAAGAAATTTAAAAGACACTTCTTCTAATCTCATAAAACAATGAAATAGAAACTCTCCAATTATTCCTACCTTTGCAGTAGATGTCTTGTCTTTTTTTAAAATATATTTTGCAGCATCTTTTATAGTATCCCTAATAGTATCAGTTGTTTCTCTCTCTGCAATCATTTTACCCTTAATTATTTCTAAAAAATTATCATCAATGAATTTTTTTAGATTATCATCATATTCATCAATATAAACAAAGCAAGCCTCAACATTCAATTCTAGATCCAATAATTTATACTTCATATAACCACTTCCATACTACAAAAAATAAACAGTATCCATCTTAAAAAGATTAAATACTGCTTATCAATGTAATAATTATACCATATATTTCCAGAATTTTTATATTTTTTTAATATTTAATAGTCAAAAATAGATTTTTGTATCATTTTTTTACTTTTTTTAAATTTTAATGCTTTAGTACCCAATCAATTTTTTGTATAGATAGCTGAACTCTCCACCTCTGAATTTTAGTTACCACTGTTAAATAATTCATTTAATTCTTATTATCACTGTTCTTTTTTTCTTGTCTTTTTTTTGAAGCTTTATCTAGCATTAATTTATAAATGATTTTCTCGTAGTTTGAATATACTTTTTTGCTTTCATAAATATCACTTCTTAACATTTTAAAAATATAATCTAATAAAAGGCTAAATAAAGAAAATACTCCCAAAATTAATGGTAATAATATAGCATAATTATCTTCTGGTTTTACTCCGCTTTTATCAAAAAATGATGTTAAAACAATCATTATTTGTGAAACAAAAAATAAAATAATTGGATTTTTAACAAAATTATTTAATATATTTACTTTTCTTTCTCTTACGCTAATTTCTTTATTATCAATTAACTCATTTTCCTTTTCAAAATCTTTAAATATTTCATATGTAAAATCTATTAATTCTTTTTTATTAACTTCATCAATATATTTACTTTCATTTATATCCATTATTAATTTATTTCTTAAATCTATTTCGGAGAGAACAAATCTTTCCTTAATATTAGAATCCATTATTATTGCTCTTCTTATGTCAATAATAAGATTAGAAGATATCTTGATTTTTTCTATTATGTAAGGTCTAACTGAATTGATAAATCTATCATTTACATTATTAATCTTTTTAGTATCTTTTCTTAAACGGAAAAATTTCAGAACTATTGCGGGTATTGCTATAACTAATATTCCTGTAATAATTGGAGCAATCCAATTTACTACAATTTCGTTGATTAAAATTGGTTTTATCACATTTTCATAAATTTCTTTCATAATATTTCTCCTTTAATGAGATATTATATCACTAAAAACTATTTTTTTCCATTTTTATCATAAAATTTTCTAATTAAATTCCTATTTTCACATAAAAAGTAATTTACGATATTACATCACACTTAAATATAATAATTATATTTTTATTTAATGTTCTTTTGATGATAACACTGATATTTTGGTATTTTTCAGTTTAATTGTTAATACCATTTAATTAATAATTACTTCTTTATACTAAAATAATATTAGTATATATCTACTGCTTATATATAATAAGTATCTTGGATACTTTTAATTAAGATAAGTTTACTTAGCTTAATTAAACACTAATAAGACTTACATAGTAAGGCTTATAGTGAACATAATAGAAATAATATATAGGCATATTAAAACTAAGATTTGATATCTTAGTTTATTATTTAGTTAATGTTAATGTTTTTACTTTGAATTCTTTAGTATCATAACCCCATGGATTAGATACTAATCTTGTATTATTTATTA
>ERZ773235.3187-NODE-3187-length-12069-cov-18.927668_pt1 | contig 12069 bp, 12 predicted proteins | sample MGYA00580522_ERZ773235 | MGnify/ENA primary metagenome ERZ773235 (study PRJEB29015, sample SAMEA2737797) | human gut metagenome | biome: human gut; feature: human-associated habitat; material: faeces | place: China | collected 2012 ...
AGGAAATCAACGCTGATTACGATGCCAAGATGGAAGCGGAGAAAAACTCGGTAGCCTATGATAATATGGAGATCAGCGGCGGTCGAGCCGTGTGGAAGGATGTGCTTGCTGTCTATGCAGTCAAGACGAATACAGACACGGACAATCCGCAGGAGGTTGCCACGATGGACGAGAGCAAGAAGCAGATTCTCTCGGACATTTTTTGGGAGATGAACTCCATATCTTCCCGCAGTGAAAGCCACTCGGAAACGGAGATCACCGAAACGGACGACGGAAACGGCAACATTGTTCAGACGGAAACGACGGTTACAAAGACAACGCTTTATATCACCGTTTCTCATTTGACGGTGGATGAGATGGCTGACTTGTACGGCTTTGACGCAGAACAGCGGGAGTATCTTGCCGAGCTTCTCAAGGACAAAAACAATTCCCTTTGGGCGGCGGTACTTTACGGTATCCGATACAGCGACGATCAGATCGTCACCGTGGCGCTTTCACAGGTCGGCAATATAGGCGGCGAACCGTACTGGTCTTGGTACGGCTTCGGAAGCCGTGTGGAATGGTGTGCTTGTTTTGTAAGCTGGTGCGCCGATCAGTGCGGCTATATCGACACCGGGGTTGTGCCGAAATATGCGGGTTGCGTGAACGGCGTCCAGTGGTTCAAAGATCGAGGACAGTGGATCGACGGTTCTGCCGAGCCTGTCCCCGGAATGATTATTTTCTTTGATTGGGATAACAAGGGTTCGTCGGGTCCGCAGGACGGACAATCCGACCACACCGGTATTGTCCAAAAAGTCGAAAACGGTATTGTTTATACCGTTGAGGGAAACTCCGGTGATAGCTGTCGGGTAAACCAGTACAGCGTAGGTCACTACGAAATCCTCGGATACGGGGTACCGCAATATTAAAATAGGTGGCTATGGGCTTTGTTGTCCCATAGCCACCTATTTTTCTTTTTTGTTTAGAATTTGATCCGGGATAATTGAGGTGTTCAGCAAATCACCTGGCTCAACCTTCAGCGCATCAGCAATATTAAATAGAACCTCTACGGAAAAGGGTCTGACGATATTCGGTGCTTCGATTGCGCTAAGATGCGAACGGCTCATCATCGCCTCTGCCGCAAGCTGCTCCTGCGACATACCTCGCATTTTACGAAGAACTGAAATTGTGATTCCCAGTTGAATAAATCTATCTCTATTTTTGAAGCCAATTTCTTTGCTCATTTGCTCCACCTCGAATCCATAATAATTATATGTTATTCTCTCTTGACTTTCTGTTCTCGCTGTGAAGCTATTGACTTATATATAGAGCAAAAATATAATAATAAGTGCAGATGAACAATAATATGCTCATTTGCTCTACTGTTATTCTTGGTGGTGTTTGTATGACCTGTTGTTTTATCGGGCATAGGAGAATTAAGCATAAAAAAGAGCTTGCAAGTCGATTGCGGGACAATATTTGCTATCTGCTTGAGCAGGGCGTAGCAACCTTTCTGTTTGGAGATCATTCCGAATTTAATACGCTCTGCTACGAGGTGGTTTCAGAACTAAGAGAAGTTTACCCCAAAATTCGCAGAATACACTATCGGACGGATTATCCTGATGCAGACGCTTATACGATGCAGTTCCTATTAGATGGATATGAGGACAGTATTTGCCCTGACGGAGTTGCTGCTGCCGGGAAAGCAGCTTATGTGGAACGCAATCAAGCTATGATTCAGGCAAGTGACTTTTGCGTCTTTTACTTTAATAACGAATACCTTCCGGCGAGTCGAAAAGAGTCGAAAAAAGCAATAACAAGCTATCAGCCCAAAAGCGGAACCAGGGTTGCCTTTGACTATGCAAAAGCGCACGGAAGAACAATCATTAACCTATACGAAGAAGATGAACACTGCAATTAAGCATCGAATCTATTTGGATTCGTCTTTTTTGTGACATTTATATCCGAAGTCCCGTGCTTTACAACAAACACCTTTTGAGTTATTTGCATCATTGGAGCAGCCGGAAACGGCTGCTTTTCCTTTACGCTGATGAAGGGTGATAAGGTTGTCAAGTTGGCTGAAGTAGTAGGCAATGAGTTGCTGCTCCTTCACTGCTATTGGGTAACTCACGCTTGTTTTTTGAATGTTGCTGCGGCTTAAAGAGAGCACTTTTATGCCCTGCATTAGAGGAAGAAGCTGATGGTGGTAAGCATTGGAATTGAGGTAGTAACCGAGGTACCCCAATGCCATTCTGTTCCGAGGGCGGCACACCATTGTATGTAACCCCGATACTATGGCACTCCCTTGCAAATTACCTATTTCACAGGCTTTTCCGGTCGTTTCATCTTCTGCGGTATCAGCGATAATAACATCACCATCCTGCAATAAAGCCCCATTGAAATCCTCTCGGCATCTATGCGGGATGCGAGGAATATCATCCTTTTGAACATCCAGCACAAAGCCATACTTTATCAGCACATCACCATAATGAACATTCAGGACAGTTCCTTCATCATAACTCAATTCGGCACGGGAAAGTGTGTTATTCGGGACAGTGCAATCAAACACTTCATCAAACTTACGCTGTTCCCAAGAGGATGTATAAAAAGGATGGATCAGTTGGACAGACAGAGAAATATCCGGGGTTGAATGCGAAAAAGGCTGTCGTTGATGAAGGGTGATAAGGTCGCTTAGTTTGTCCAAATATCGGGCAATTGCTGTTTGTTCAGCCTTTGATGGATACACAAAACCGAGAGTTAGAAACTCCTCGTAGCTTATACTGCGCCCATCACGGATGCCATAGGTTACTGTTTCTAATCGCTGGATAAACGACTTAGAGGTAAACACATATTTCCAATACTCTGAGTCGTGCTTTTCAGGCTCAGAAAAGCCAAAAACCGTGTAAGCAGGTGAGGTTATGCCTTCTATTGCAGAATGAGCGAACCCACCTTGAAAAGAACGAAGGTGTATCACAAACTGCCCCGGCAATACTCTTTTATAGCCGGCTTCATTTTTCTTGTCGTGGAATATATTGATGCTGTTTTCATCTCTGCGAATCATTCCACGGTCTTGTGTTGCTGACAAAACAGGAAGTTCTGGATAACCTTTATCCGCAGTTGATACAAACAGCTCTTTTGCCTTACGCTGTTCCCAAGCTATCCGGTCGCAGTCGAGCTTATTCAGGTGTGAAATATGGGAAGTAAGTTTGAAATTTCGGGATTTATGGTTGCTAATTCGGGACTATATGCTATAATATAAGATGTGTTTTAGCACTTACTCGCAGGTTGAGAGAAAGGAATGATACGATGGCTGTAAGCTATAAAAAACTTTGGCACATTCTGCTTGATCGAGATATGAAGAAAAGAGATTTGCAGGAAGCTGCTGGACTCACTAAATACGCAATCAATAAGCTCAGTCGTGATGAAAATGTAAGCACTGAAGTGTTGGGAAAAATCTGCTCAGCTTTGAATTGCACGACTGACGACATTATGGAGTTTGTTCCCGACGAGAAGTGAGTCCGTTTTATGGGACACTAATTGTTGTATCATAACAGTGGGGTAGTATATCGCCCTTAAAAAAGAAAAAGGATGGGTTCACAGGATGAATAAGCAACAGCTTGCTCAGAAAATATGGGCTTCCGCAAACCAAATGCGTTCCAAAATTGAAGCGAATGAATATAAGGATTACATACTTGGCTTTATCTTTTACAAGTATCTATCTGATAAAGAAATCAAATTCTTGAAGGAAAATGACTATGATGACGAACTTCTGAAAACCGTATCAGAAGAAGATGATGAAACGGTTAAGTGGGTTCAAGAGAATATTGGCTACTTTATTGCCTATAAAGACCTCTTTTCTACTTGGCTCTCGATGGGTAAGGACTTTGATGTTTCAAATGTCCGTGATGCACTCTCTGCGTTCAGCCGGTTGATTTCCAACACGCACAAAAAGGTGTTTGATAAGGTGTTCGACACTTTGCAAACAGGTCTTTCCAAACTTGGCGATAGCTCCGGTTCGCAAACAAAAGCAATCAGCGGGCTTCTGACGCTGATAAAGGATATTCCTATGGACGGCAAGCAGGACTACGATGTTCTCGGCTTTATCTACGAATATCTTATCAGTAACTTTGCGGCTAATGCCGGAAAGAAGGCAGGCGAGTTCTACACCCCGCACGAGGTATCTCTGCTGATGTCTGAAATCGTTGCAAGCCACTTGAAGGGCAAAAGCGAAATCAAAATTTACGACCCGACAAGCGGTTCGGGATCGTTGCTTATCAATATCGGTCAGAGCGTTGCCAAATATATGACCGATGACAACAACATCAAATACTTCGCTCAGGAATTGAAGGAGAACACCTACAACCTGACCCGGATGAATTTGGTTATGCGTGGCATCAAACCGGATAATATCGTCACTCGTAACGGCGATACTCTTGAGGAGGATTGGCCGTACTTTGACGAAAATGATCCGGTGAATACCTATAATCCTCTCTATGTGGATGCGGTCGTGTCCAATCCGCCGTATTCGCAGGCTTGGGACCCGTCCAACAAAGAGGGTGATCCTCGTTATGCTCGTTTTGGACTTGCTCCCAAAGGAAAAGCCGACTATGCTTTCCTGCTTCACGATCTGTTCCATATCAAGCCGGACGGCATTATGACAATCGTTCTTCCCCACGGCGTACTGTTCCGTGGCGGTGAGGAAGGTGAAATCAGAAAGAACCTGATTGAGAATAACCATATCGACGCCATTATCGGACTTCCTGCAAATATCTTCTTCGGGACAGGAATACCCACCATCATTATGGTGCTGCGCCAAAAGCGCGAGAATACCGATGTCCTTATCATCGATGCATCCAAGGGCTTTATCAAAGAGGGTAAGAATAACAAGCTCCGTGCGTCTGACATTAAACGCATAGCAGATACCTTTATTAAGCGTGAAAGCATTCCGAAGTTTTCACGAGTAGTCAGTCGTGAAGAAATTCGCAGCAATGATTATAACTTGAACATTCCTCGCTATGTTGATTCCTCTGAAGCTGCCGAGCATTGGGATGTCTATGCGTCTATGTTTGGCGGTATCCCGACAGCAGAAATTGACGAGATGAGCGAATTCTGGACGGCGTTCCCTGCACTGAAAAAGGCGTTGTTCACCGAGAGTGGCATTCCTTATGTGAATGTGTCTACCCCTGATATTAAGAGTGCCATCAAGAGCCATCCTGATGTGGTCGGCTTTGAGAATGCTTTTAACGCTGCCTTTTCCACTTTTCCGGCGTTCCTGAAAGAAGAACTTATCGACCGGATGGGAAGCATCGAAATCTCTAAGGCTGAAACCGTTCTAAGTGCTGATATTTTCGAGCGATTGAAGGAAATTCCACTTATCGACAAATATGCGGCGTTCCAGCTTCTTGACGACGATTGGACAGGTATTTCCATCGACCTCGAAATGTTGCAAACCGAAGGCTTTGCTGCAACAAAGAAGGTCGATCCGAACCTTGTCATCAAGAAAAAGGACGGTAAAGATCAGGAAGTTCAAGAGGGCTGGGTAGGTCATATTATCCCGTTCGACTTGGTTCAGGCGACTTTGCTCTCCGCAGAAACGGACGAGCTTCACGGTTTGGAAAGCCGTTTGGCGGAAATCCCTTCTGAGTATGAGTCTATCCTTGATGAAATGACAGAGGAGGATAAAGAGAGCTGCAACGATGTTCTCACCGAGGAAGGCGATGCTTTCGTTCCGAAAGAAGTATCCAAAAAGATTAAGGAACTGAAGAAAGACCGTTCTCCTGAAAGCGTTGCGCTTCGTACACTCTTAGAAAAGGTTGAGTCTTTGATCAAGAGCGAGAAAGAAATCAAGGCGGAGATCAAGGCAAAGAGTGCTGCGTTGCAGGCAAATACAAAGGATACGATTGAAAGTCTGAGCGATGAGCAGGCTTTGGATTTGCTCGAAAAGAAGTGGATTGCTCCTCTCATTGAGAGCATTCACAAACTGCCTGATACCGTAATCGACAGCTTGGTGAGCAAAATTCAAGCCCTTCAAAACAAGTATGCTACAACTTTCTTCGAGGTCGAACAGCAGATCAGCGAAACCGAAGCAACGCTTTCGGGAATGATCGATGACCTTGAGGGTAATGAGTATGATATGCTGGGACTTAATGAGTTGAAGAAATTGCTGGGAGGTAGTGCAGAATGACGAAAAAATCAGATGCTCCCGCAATTCGCTTCAAAGGATTCTCAGACGCTTGGGAACAGCGTAAGCTATCCGAAATTACAGATAAAGTCACGGAGAAAAATGCCGGACTACAATATGTAGAAACATTTACAAACTCTGCTGAGTTCGGAATTATAAGTCAAAGAGATTTCTTTGACCACGATATAGCAAAGCTGGGCAGCTTGGATGGGTACTACATTGTAAAAAACGAGGACTTTGTTTATAACCCTCGTATCTCTACTTCCGCACCAGTTGGACCGATAAACCGCAATAAACTTGGAAGAACGGGCGTAATGTCACCGTTATATACCGTCTTTCGCCCGCACGATATTGACACGACTTATTTGGAGTACTTTTTCAAGTGCGGCTATTGGCATTCTTTTATGAATTTCAATGGTGATTCCGGCGCAAGGTCAGACAGGTTCTCGATTAGAGACAATGTGTTTTTTCAAATGCCTATACCTATACCAGATATAGATGAGCAGAGAAAAATTGGCGAGCTACTAACTTGCCTTGACAACCTTATCACCCTTCATCAGCGTAAGTTTGAAAAGTTGACGAATGTGAAAAAGTCGATGCTCGAAAAGATGTTCCCGCAAAATGGCAGCAGTTACCCCGAAATTCGCTTTAAGGGATTTACTGACCCTTGGGAACAGCGTAAGTTGGGGGAACTTTGCAACATTACTACGGGCAAACTTGATGCAAATGCTATGGTTTCAGACGGTCAATATGATTTTTATACATCAGGAATTGATGTTTTCAAAATTGATGTCGCCGCATTTGAAGGACCTGCAATAACTATCGCTGGCAATGGAGCCAGTGTCGGTTATATGCATTTAGCTGACGGAAAGTTCAATGCATATCAAAGAACCTATGTATTAACGGACTTTTTGGCAGATAGACAATTCCTTAATGTCGCCATAGGGAATGAATTGCCTAACAAAATTCAAGAAGAAGTGCGTGGCAGTGGTATTCCTTATATTGTCCTAAATATGCTCACTGATTTGGCGATTCCATTTCCTTCACACGAAGAACAATATGCTATTGGAGTCTATTTCCAACAACTTGACAACCTTATCACCCTTCATCAGCGTAAATGTGCAAATTTATGCAGCCCTTCTCAGGTAGTTTTCTCTCTGTTATTTGCGACTTCAACTTTTTCTTGGGAACAGCGTAAGCTCGGAGAGATGGGGCAAACATACACAGGCTTATCGGGAAAAACAAAAGACGATTTTGGTCACGGACAGGCTCGATTTGTGACTTATATGAATGTCTTTTCAAATCCTATCAGCAATCCAGAAATGACCGAGCCGATAGAAATCGACCCTAAGCAAAATGAAGTTGAAGTTGGAGATGTGTTTTTTACCACTTCGTCCGAAACACCCGAAGAAGTAGGAATGTCCTCTATTCTGCTTGAAAAACGGGGAAAAACTTATCTTAACAGCTTTTGCTTCGGCTTTCGTCCTTCAGAAAAAATAGACAGCTACTATCTTGCGTATATGCTACGCTCTGAGTCTACAAGAGCAAAGATTATTTTGTTGGCACAAGGTATCTCACGATACAATATTTCAAAAAACAAGGTTATGGAAATAGCCGTTTCACTTCCATCACTTGATGAGCAAAAGCTGATTGGACAGTATATCAGCCAGCTCGACAACCTTATCACCCTTCATCAGCGTAAGCCATTTTTAATGAAATGGAGGACTTCTGATGCTAACAGAAACCAAACGAACAGACTTGTTCTGTGAATATTATGCAAAATGGATTACGGTGTATAAGAAGGGCGCAATCAGAAAGGTGACGATGGATAAGTACCTAATGACGCAGAAATGGCTCGTTAAGCTCGTCCCAAACCTGAGAGTATGTGATATGAACCGGATCGCTTATCAGCAGCTGTTGAACGACTATGCTGAGTTCCACGAGCGCCAAACCACGATGGATTTTCACCACCAGCTCAAGGGAGCTATTCTTGATGCTGTTGATGAGGGCTTGATTGAAAGAGATCCTACTCGCAAGGCAATCATCAAGGGGAAGCCACCGGTTGCTAAGAAAATCAAGTATCTCAATCAATTTGAGCTACACACGCTGCTGATCTCGCTTGACCTGAAGGATAAGGTGAATTGGGACTACTTTATCCTGTTGGTAGCAAAGACGGGGATGCGCTTTTCTGAAGCACTGGCTCTTACCCCGAAAGACTTCGACTTTGCCCATCAAACACTGTCCATAAGCAAGACTTGGGACTACAAGGGAAAGGGCGGCTTCCAGCCTACGAAGAACAAGTCGTCTGTGCGGAAAATTCAAATTGACTGGCAAACTGTCATTCAATTTTCTGAATTGGTAAAGCACCTTCCCGAAGATAAGCCCATCTTTGTCAACTCCACTGTCTACAATTCGACGGTGAACGACATTCTCGGCAGGCATTGCAAAGCCTGTAACATCCCTATCATCTCTGTCCACGGATTACGGCATACACACGCCTCTTTGCTGTTATTTACGGGCGTTTCCATTGCGAGCGTTGCCCGCCGTCTTGGACATTCGAGTATGACCACTACGCAAAAAACCTATCTGCACATCATTCAGGAACTTGAAAACAAAGACATCGACTTGGTGATGCGCTCTCTTTCGGGTTTGAGCTAAAAAAACAAAACCGGCTTGCGCTGATTAAAGGTGATAAAAAAGATGCCATCCGAAAGGGTGGCATCTTAGTTATTTGTCGTATCTTAGAAAATCGTTACAGTGTTCCTGTTGGCGCAAACGGTAGCCTTGAGAGATCAGCGTATCGGCTTTTAAAGCGACAAGGTTAATATCTGAGTTCAATGTCCGTGCGATCTGCTGCGTGTCGTATCCTCTTTCCGCAAGTTCAAGGAAGTCCTCATCTGATAGGGAAATTTGTGCGGCAAAGAGATTGGCTTCGTACTCCATACGGTTGTCCCGCATATTGAAGATCTCAAACTCTTTGAAGCCCCCGACTTTCGTGGCTTCCTCCCGGTGTAAAGCATCGTGTCCTAATTCGTGAAGTAGCACGATGTTCTCCATAACCGGATGCAGATCATTTTTGACAAAGATGAAGCGATTACGCATCAAGACCTTATATGCTCCACGCTGTTCATTGAACGGATAATACATTACCTCGATTCCTAAGTCCCTTGCTATTCTGAGAGGATCACGGGTTCCGCATTGAGCAACGATGGAGTTTGCTTTTTGTACGATTTCCGAAGTGCTTACATACATCGGCTTCACCCCTTTTCAGTTTGTTCCTGTTTCCATTCTAACACACAATGTGTCCCATAAACGGGACTCAGTCCTGCTTGCTCTTAGAACGGTACTTCTTTGGGGCGTACTTTTTGTTTTTCTCTTTCGCAAGCCAATAGGCATCCATAATGGCTTGCATCATAACATCCATATCATCCTGTGCCAACTCACCGCCGGTAAACAAACCGGTTACTTCATCTGTGAGCTGTTGCGCTTGTTTGGCACCTCGTGCGCCGTACTGCTCCGCAGCCTGAGCAACGAGCATACCATCCGTACCGAGAAGCTGATCCACGGAAATATTAAGTGCCTTTGCCAGCTTCTCCGCTGCATCCAAGCGAGGACGAGAGGTTCCGCATTCGTATCTCTGTATGGTACGGGGGGAAACACCGGAAACCTTTGCAAGCTGCTCCTGCGTCATATCATTTTTTTCTCTCAGCTCTTTTAATCTGTCGCTGAACTTCATTATCAATTCCCTCCATAAGATTTCTATTTTTAGCAGCACGACACTTTTTTCGTCACTTCTTATTGACACGACATTGGTGTCGTGCTATAATCTGAATCACAACAACGACACTTATGTCGTGTTCATATGATACAACACGACACTTTGGTTTGTCAAGAGGTTTCGCAGAATTTCCAAGAAATAAGGTGATTTAGTTGAGCAGATCAATACTGCATTGTGATATGAATAACTTCTATGCCAGCGTTGAATGTATGCTCGACCCAGCTTTGAGAAAGTATCCGGTCGCTGTCTGCGGCTCGGTGGAAGAAAGGCACGGTATAGTCCTCGCCAAAAACTATGCCGCCAAAGCATTTGATGTAAAAACAGGCGATGCAGTGTGGCAAGCGAAGCAGAAGTGCAGAAACCTTGTTGTTGTGCCTCCGCACTTTGAGGAGTACATCAAATATTCCAAGCTGGCAAGAAGCGTTTACAGCCGCTATACCGATCAGGTCGAGCCTTACGGAATGGACGAGTGTTGGTTGGATGTGAGTGGTACAGAGAACATCTTCGGTTCACCCGAAAAGGTGGCAAACGACATACGGGAAACAATCAAGTTTGAACTTGGGCTGACAATTTCCGTCGGGGTGTCTTTCAATAAAATATTTGCCAAGCTCGGCTCGGATATGAAAAAGCCGGATGCTGTGACGGTCATACCGAAAGACACTTTCCGAGACAAAATATGGGGACTCCCCGCAGCGGACTTGCTCGGTGTGGGACGGGCAACGCAGCGTGTATTAGATAGCTATTGCATTAGAACCATTGGCGATTTAGCTAAGACCGATCCTGACTTTCTGAACCGACGGCTCGGTAAAAACGGAATTGCCCTTTGGCAGTATGCAAACGGTAATGACCGATCCCGTGTTATGAACGCCGACTTTGTTTCTCCGGTTAAGAGCGTGGGACACGGAATTACTACCATCGAAGATTTGGAGAACGACGAGCAGGTGTGGCCCGTCTTTCTCGAATTGACGCAGGACATCGGACATAAACTCCGTGTCCACAAAAAGTGTGCGGATGGAGTCGCCATTCACATACGGGACAACACACTTTTTTCAAAGCAATGGCAAACGGCATTAGATATGCCTACACAATCCCCAATGCTGATCGCAAAAGCGGCTTTTGCCCTCTTTGAAAAAAGATACGACTGGAGGAACCCGATTCGCTCAGTCACGATTCAGGCAATCAACTTGGTGCCACAGGACACGCCCCGACAAGTCGATTTGTTTATGAACATCGAAAAGATTGAGAAAGCAGAAAGGCTCGACCAGTGCATTGAAACCATTCGCCAGCGGTTCGGCAAGAACAGCATCCGCAACGGTATTCTTTTTCAAAACCTCCGGATGCCGAGTGAAAAGCCTGAGATTACTATGCCGACCGGGGTGCTTTGTTAAGGAGGTCAGTATGATTAGTACAAGCAGTAACAAGATTGATGAAATTGTTGAGCCTGATGAGATCGAAACCTATGTTTCGATGCCGTCCTGTTTGTTGCAGGGGTGCAGTAATGATCTGATTATTTTCCGTGCAGATGGAGGTAACCATTTCACCCACTACGGTATTTATGAGGGAATGTTTCTTATCTTTGATGTCAGCAAAGATTTTAAGGACGGACACCTTTCCTGCTATCTGAACAATTCGGGCGATGATCGTCCTAAGTTCAAAGTTTCTGACAAGCCATTGGATGGCTACCGTCATTTTGGTAGGCTGGTTGCCAGTATGAAGAATTATGAGGTGTAAGGATGGAAGAAGAACGGCGCAAGGTATATGTGGAAGTCGATGTTACCCATAAGACGGATGGAACGGCTCGACCCCGAAAAATCAAATTTGAAGATGGTGAGGTCTACGAGATCGACCGTGTAAGGCACTGCTGTCGTGCGGCATCGACCAAGGTCGGTGGAACAGGGCTTCGTTATACGGTGATGATATGCGGCACGGAAACCTTCCTTTTCGATGAGGAAAACGGAAAGTGGTTTGTAGAAGGCAAGAAAAGAGCAGTTCTCTAAGGATGCCACCATTCATCAGCCCTGAGAGCGTCAAGGAACTTAATGAGGTGATGTGCGTGACAAAAGATAATTGGACACCTATACCGATGTATTGCTCTAACTGCGGAGCATTGCTTTACGGATATAGAAATGAT
>ERZ773235.3190-NODE-3190-length-12062-cov-9.534938_pt1 | contig 12062 bp, 10 predicted proteins | sample MGYA00580522_ERZ773235 | MGnify/ENA primary metagenome ERZ773235 (study PRJEB29015, sample SAMEA2737797) | human gut metagenome | biome: human gut; feature: human-associated habitat; material: faeces | place: China | collected 2012 ...
CGTTGCCGCGGATGATGTATTTATAGGTGCTCAGCTCGTCCAGTCCCATGGGGCCCCGGGCGTGCAGCTTCTGGGTGGAGATGCCCATCTCGCAGCCGAGGCCGAACTCGCCCCCATCGGTAAACCGGGTGGACGCATTGACATACACCGCGGCGCTGTCCGTCCCGTCAACGAAGCGCCGGGCGTTTTCTTCATTCTCCGTCACGATGCACTCGCTGTGGCCGGTGGAATGGGCCAGAATATGGGCGATGGCCTCGTCCACGCTGTCCACGATCTTCACGGCCAGAATGTAGTCCAGAAACTCCGTGTCAAAGTCCCGCTCGCCCGCAGGCGTGCCGGGGATAATGGCGGCCGCGCGCGTATCCAGCCGCAGCTCCACGCCGATCTGCCCCGCGGCAAGCCGGTCGTCCACCAGCGCCTTTTTCAGCATGGGCAGGAATTTTTCCGCCGCGGCGCTGTGTACCAGCAGCACCTCCTCGGCGTTGCACACCGAGGGACGGCTGGTTTTGGCGTTTATCACAATGCGCAGCGCCATGTCCAGATCGGCGCTTTCGTCCACATACACATGGCAGATGCCGGTGCCGGTCTCGATGCAGGGCACGGTGGCGTTTTCCACGCAGGAGCGGATCAGTCCCGCGCCGCCCCGGGGGATCAGCAGATCCACCAGACCCTTGGCCGTCATGATGTCGGCGGCGCTCTGGCGGCTGATGTCCTCGGTGATGTTGATGATATCCGCGTCGCCGCCCGCCGCCGTGATGCCGCTCTTCAGCGCCTTCACGATGGCGTGGGCGGAGCGGTAGGCCTCCTTGCCGCAGCGCAGCATGCACACGTTGCCGCTCTTGACGGCCAGCGCCGCCGCGTCGGAGGTGACGTTGGGCCGACTTTCATAGATGATGGCCACCAGTCCCAGGGGCACCTGCTTTTTATAGATGGTCATGCCGTTGGGGCGGCGCACCTCCGACAGGATCCGTCCCGTGTGGTCGGGCAGCGCCGTAATATCCCGGATGCCGGCGGCCATGGCGGCAATGCGCTTTTCGTCCAGATAGAGCCGGTCCAGCATCACATCGGAGATGCGGCCACGCGCCGCGTCCATGTCCTCCCGGTTTGCCGCGAGGATGGCGGCGCTCTCCCGCTCCAGACTGTGGGCCATAGCCAGCAGCAGGGCGTTCTTGGTCTCATTGGAGGCGCTGCTGATATGGGGCCACGCCGCTCTGGTTTTCTTCAGAATGTCAAGGGTGGTCATTCACTTGTCCTCCTTTGCCAGAAAGCGGGTGCCCACGGGTTTGCCCGCCACGATGTCGTATAAAAGCTCGGGCCGCTGCCCGTTGGCGATCACCATTTCGCAGCCTGCTGCCGTGGCGATCTGGGCGGCATGCAGCTTGGTGGCCATGCCGCCGGTGCCCAATGCGCTGCCGCTGCCGCCGCCCAGCGCCAGAACGCGCTCGTCGATGGCGTCCACGGTGCTGATGAGCCGGGCGTCGGGGTTTTTGTGGGGGTCGCTGTCATACAGTCCGTCGATGTCACTGAGCAGGATCAGCAGCTGCGCCCCCACCGCCGCCGCCACAATGGCGGACAGGGTGTCGTTTTCCCCAATGGTGTTCTCCACGCCGATCTCATCGGTGGCCACGGCGTCGTTCTCGTTAATAACGGGCAGTGCGCCCAGCTCCAACAGGCGGTAGATGGTGTTGCGCATGTTGCGGCTGCGGTGCTCGTTCTTCACATCCTCGCCGGTCAGCAGCACCTGGGCCACCGTGTGGCTGTATTCGTTGAAGAGCTTGTCATAGGTGTACATCAGCTCGCACTGGCCCACGGCGGCCGCCGCCTGCTTGGTGGGCATGTCCTTGGGCCGTCCCGGCAGGTTCAGCTTGCCAACGCCCATGCCAATGGCCCCGGAGGACACCAGAATGATCTCGTGGCCTGCGTTTTTCAGGTCGCTGAGTACCTTGCACAGCTTTTCCATCCGCTGGATGTTTAGCCGTCCCGTGGCATGAGCCAGCGTGGACGTGCCGACTTTTACGGTAATTCGCATCGGAAAACCCTCCCCGAGAGGTTATTTGCCACCTATTATAACGCCGCGGAAGGTATTTTGCACGTCTTTTTTTCGTTAAAGCGTGCCGCCTCCGGAAAGCAGGGGCCATACCGCCCATGCCAGCGGCGCGGAGATGGCGGCCTGCAGCGCCTTTGCCGCCAGATAGCGCCCCAGCGGCAGGTCCGTGTCCGCCAGCACCGCCGCCGTCTGACAGTGGACGGATACGCCGCCCCACCCCAGCAGCGCCGCCGCCGTGCAGAAGCCGGCGGGGGAGGGGGACAGCGCGGCGATACCCGTGGTCAGCTCCCATACGCCGGCCGCTGCCGCCGGCAGCGCCGGCCACACCGCCTGTATCAGCGCCGTCAGCGCCTGAAAGAACACCACAAAGGCGCAGATGTGCACCATGCTCAGCGCCGCATGGCGCACGCAGGAAACGAACAGCGCCGCGGCGTTGGGCGCGGGCACATTCCTGCCGCCGCGGCGCGGCGGGTCGTCCTCCCGCGCGGAAAAGGCACCCGACAGGCCGCCTGCCGCCATCGCCGCCAGCAGGTGGATGCCGTACAGCGCCAAGCCGGCGCGGCGGCTGCCGAACACCCCCGTCCCGGCGATGGAGAGGATAAAGGAGGGCCCTGCGTTATTGCAGCAGCTCAGCAGGCGCAGCGCGCCCTGCCGGGAGAGACCGCCGCCGCGGTACAGCTCGCCCACCGTCCTCGCTCCCACCGGATAGCCGCCCACGGCGCCCAGCAGGAATACGGCGGTCCCCCGGGGGAGTCCCAGCTGCCGCAGCATGTCGAAAAAGCCGCAGTCCACCGCGAAGGATACCGCCGCGAAAAAGGGAAACAGCGCCGGGATCACCGACCGGGCGCACAGCGCCAGACCCTGCCGCACCGCCTGCCCTACCGCTTCATTCTGCCATAGAAGCGCCGCCATCAGCGCCAGCAGCACGCCGCTGCGCATCGCCGCGCCCACCCGCTTTTTCACCGCCCTCACCCCCGGAAAAGCATATGCGCTTTTTGTGCCCGGCATGACGGGACAGGCAAGTTCTGTCCCGGCGGCGCATAGATATCAGGGGAGGTGAGGCATATGGGCGAGAGCATCCGCAAGCGGCTGGCGCAGAAAGGTCTGGCGGCGGCGGACAAACTGGATCTGCCGCCGGTGCTGGCACCGGACATTCCCCGGATGGAGCTGTACGGCAGCCATGCCTTTTATATGGACCGCCACCGGGGTGTGCTGGCCTATTCCACCGCCGCGGTGGATATCAACGGCGGCTCGGTGGTGGTGCGCCTGACGGGGCGGGGACTGCAATTGCAGGCCATGACCGATGAGGAGCTGCGCATTGACGGCGTGATCGAAAAAATCGAATTTGTGGAGTAGCTATGTACGCAAAACTATGGAATTATCTGCGGGGCAGCGTGCTGCTGCGGTGCCAAAGCGCCGCCCCCGAGCGGGTGCTGAACCTGTGCGCCGTGCATGAGATCCCATTCTGGGACGTGAAATGGCAGACGGAGGAATGCTTTACCCTGCGCACCACCCGGCAGGGGGCGCGGCGGCTGGCGCAATCCGCCGCCGAAACGGATGCCCGGCTGGAGCGGCTGGAGGAGCAGGGCGCGCCGCTGCTGCTGCGCCGGATGCGGCGGCGCTATGTGCTCATCGCCGCGCTGGTGCTGGCGGCGGCGCTGTACGCCTATGGCAGCAGCTTTATCTGGGATTTTCAGGTAACGGGCAACGACACCGTACCCACGGAGAAGATCCTGCGCGCGCTGGAGCGCAACGGCGTGGCGGTGGGCAGCCGCGCGCTGGGTTTCGATCAGGAGACGCTGCGCAACCATGTGCTGCTGGAGCTGGGGGATATCTCATGGCTGTCGGTCAACGTAAAGGGCTGCACCGCCCATGTGCAGGTGGTGGAGCGCCGGCGTCCCCCGGAGATCGCGGACAAAGCCGCTCCGTGCAACGTGGTGGCCGGGCGCAGCGGCCTTGTCACCCGGGTGGAGGCGCTGGACGGGCAGACCATGGTGCTGCCCGGCACAGTGGTCACGCAGGGGCAGCTGCTGATCTCCGGCGTGGCGGATTCCCGCTTCGGCGGGGTGCGGTTCATGCGGGGCCGGGGCCGGGTCTACGCCCGGACGTGGTATGAGCTGTCGCTCCGCGTGCCGCTGACGGCGGAGGAAAAGACCGAAACAGCGAAAACCGTAAAGCGCGTGGCGCTGGATGTGGGAAAACAGCGGATAAAAATCTACGGAAAGGGTAGCATGTTGGGGTCAGGTTGTGATAAAATAACCACAAATCACCCGCTGACGCTTCCCTTTGGCCTGCGTCTGCCCGTTTCGCTGGCGGTGGAAACCGTGACCTACCGGGAAACGCAGATCGTGCAGCGCTCTGCGGCGCAGGCCCGGGCAGAGGGCGAGGCCCAGCTGCTGGCCCAGCTGGACGCCATGCTGACCGAGGGCGGCACGGTCACGTCCACCCGCTTTTCCGACGCCCAACAGGGGGAAACGCTGCTTCTGACGCTGACGGCGGAATGCGCCGAGCAGATCGGCGTCAGCGTGGAAGTGGAGAAAGAAGGCTTATAGAAAAAATGGAACAACGTATCAGTATCGAACGCATGGAGGAGGCCGTCAACCTGTTCGGCTCCTTTGATGAGAATATCCGCCTGCTGGAAACCGAGTTTCAGGTGCAGGTGGTGAACCGGGGCGGCGAGATCGTCATCTCCGGCGAGCCGGAAAACGTGATGCTGGCGGAAAAGGCGGTGCAGGCCCTGCTGACGCTCAGCGCCAAGGGCGAGGCCATCAACCAGCAGCACGTCCGCTACGTTATCGGCCTGTGCCGCAGCGGCCAGTCCGAGCGCATCAGCGAGCTGACGCAGGATGTGATCTGCATCACCAGCAAGGGCCGTCCCGTCAAACCCAAAACCATCGGCCAGAAGCAGTATGTGGACTCGGTGCTGCACAACACCGTCACCATCGGCGTTGGCCCCGCCGGCACCGGCAAGACCTATCTGGCGGTGGCGGCGGCGGTGGCCGCCTTCCGGGACAAGCAGGTGAACCGCATCGTGCTGACCCGCCCCGCCGTGGAAGCGGGCGAGCGGCTGGGTTTCCTGCCCGGCGATCTACAGAGCAAGGTGGATCCCTACCTGCGGCCGCTGTATGACGCGCTGTTCGACATGCTGGGGGCGGAGACGTATCAGAAATATCTGGAGCGGGGCAATATCGAAGTGGCACCGCTGGCCTACATGCGGGGCCGCACGCTGGACGACAGCTTTATCATTCTGGACGAGGCACAGAACACCAGCCGCGAGCAGATGAAGATGTTCCTGACCCGTATGGGCTTCGGCTCCAAGATGGTCATTACCGGCGATGTGACCCAGATCGACCTGCCCGCCGACAAGGTCAGCGGACTGAAGGAGGCCATGAAGGTGCTGCGTGACGTAGAGGGTGTGGGCATTTGCCGTCTGACGCAGGAGGACGTGGTGCGCCACGTCATGGTGCAGCGGATCATCGAGGCCTACGCCCGGTATGAGGACAGGAGGAAGAAATAATGGCGAAGCGGCATTACATCCCCGTCACCGCCGATGTGCCGGGGGTAAGCGACGAGAAAAAGGCGCTGATCCGCCGGGTCATCCGCACGGCGCTGGCTATGCAGGGGGTGGACTTCCCCTGCGAGGTGGACGTGCTGGTGACCAGCGACGCGGGCATCCATCAGATCAACCGGGACATGCGGCAGGTGGACCGGCCCACCGACGTGCTGAGCTTTCCGGAGTTCGAGCTGACCCCCGGCGAGCTGCCCGGTCAGGAGGACGCCGACACCGGCACGGGACTGGTGCCGCTGGGCGACATGGTGCTGTCCATGGAGCGGGTACAGGCACAGGCTAAGGAGTACGGCCACTCCAACCGCAGGGAGCTTGCCTATCTGGTGGTGCATTCGGTGCTGCATCTGCTGGGCTACGACCATCTGGACGAAGGCCCCATGAAGACCCAGATGCGGGAACGGGAAGAAGCCATTATGGGAGAATTGGGACTGGAGAGGTAAGAAACGTTTCGCGCTTCCGGGCGCGAGTCACTTTTGGCCGCTGTTCCAAAAGTGACCAAAAAAACAGCTTAAACCTGCGGTTTAAGAATCCGCGCACGCTATGCCTCTCTCGTTTTTGATACCCTTTGCCGCGCGTTCGCAGAACATTGTTGTTATCGCTATGTATGACGAATCGACTTCCCTCTTGTGCCGCTGCCGCTCATCTTTTCAACGGTAGAACCGACAGCGTTGTTCGACGTAGGCATCAGCGGCAGCGGCGCTGATGATGAGGCGATTAGACAATAGCACGGCAACGGTAATTTTGCGTGAACGTGTGGTAAGTGGTCACGAATCTAAAAATGTTATAGCGCGCCGGGAGGTGAAGGAACCGGAGGTTCCTTCTGGCGCTTTTGCCTACTTTTGCCGCTATTGGCAAAAGTAGGTCGCTCCGGAGAGCGAAACTCTCCAAAACATTGCTCAAACAAAAGAAAGTTGAGGATCACCTGAATGAACATTACAAAAACCGCAATGATCACCGTATGCGGACGGCCCAATGTGGGCAAGTCCAGCCTGACCAACGCCCTTGTGGGCGAAAAGATCGCCATCGTGTCCAAGAAACCCCAGACCACCCGCAACCGGATCTACGGCGTGGTAAACCGGGGCGATACCCAGTTTGTGCTGCTGGATACGCCGGGCCTGCACAAGCCCCGTTCCCGGCTGGGCGATTATATGGTCAAGGTGGTGCGGGAAAGTCTCAGCGCCGTGGAGTGCGCGCTGCTGCTGGTGGAGCCTATCGCCCATGTGGGCGAGCCGGAGCGCGTTCTGCTGCGGCGCATCGAGGAGGAGCATCTGCCGGCGGTGCTGTGCATCAACAAGATCGACACCGTGGAAAAGAAGGAAGATCTGCTGGCGGTGATCGCCGCCTACAGCGAGGTGTACAGCGGGTTTGACGCCATCATTCCCATTTCCGCCCGCACCGGCGATGGACTGGACGAGCTGCTGGCACAGCTGCAGAAATACGCCCAGGAGGGCCCGCAGCTGTTTCCTGACGGCATGACCACCGACCAGCCTGACGCGCAGGTGTGCGCCGAGATCCTGCGGGAGAAGATGCTGCAATGTCTGGATAAGGAGATCCCCCACGGTACGGCGGTGGAGGTGACCCGCTTTACCGAGCGTGATAACGGCATCATTGATCTGGATGTGACCATCTACTGTGAAAAGGCCAGCCACAAGGGCATCATCATCGGCAAGCACGGCGATATGATGAAGCGCATCAGCACGCTGGCCCGGCAGGATATCGAGAAGTTTATGGGCACCAAGGTCTATCTGGAGGCATGGGTCAAGGTAAAGGAAAACTGGCGTGATAATGTGAATTTCATCAGAAGTCAGGGGTTTAACGAGGAGTAAGGCAGGAAAAACGCTGACGCTGCGCCAGTTTTCCTGCGAGCGCAGGCGAGCCGCCGCTTGCGGCGTGAATTCGCAGAATTCCGCAAGGCGGAATTCATTTCCGCCGTGAAGCGATCCGATGGGCAAACTGGCGGGATAACGTGAATTTCATCAGAAGTCAGGGGTTTAACGAGGAGTAAGCCGCGGAAGAGCGCAGGCATGGCGGCCAGTTTTCCAGCCGGCGGGAGCCGGCCGCCAGCGGCGTGAATTCGCAGCGGAGGAAACATCGTGGACAATGGCATCATCGTAACCGCCGGCCTTGTCCTGCGGGAAACGGAAACAAAGGAATCAGACAAGATCCTGACGGTGCTGACGCCGGAGCTGGGACGCATCAGCGTTATTGCCAAGGGCGCCCGCAGCCGCCGCAGCAAGTATACCGCCGCCTGCCAGCTGCTGGCCTATGACGAAATGACGCTGCGCCGCAAGGGTGAGTGGTACTATCTGGCGGAGGCGGGCACGCTGGAGCTGTTTGACGGCGTGCGGCAGGACATCCAGCGGCTGGCGCTGGCGTCGTATTTCGCCGAGCTGACGGAAACCGTGTGCCAGGATGCCCTGGCGGCGGCGGAGATCCTGCCGCTGCTGCTCAACGCGCTGTTCGCGCTGGGGACGCTGGGCAAAGAGCCGCTGGTGGTGAAAACCGCCTTTGTCTGGCGGCTGCTGGAGATGGCGGGCTTTGCCCCGCTTGCAGACGGCTGCGCCGTCTGCGGCCGTGAAATGCCGCAAGCGCCCATGCTGGACGTGGTGCAGGGTGTGCTGCGGTGCGGCGGCTGCCGCCTCAGCGGCGGCGGGTTGAGCCTGCCCCTGACGGAGAGCGCCGTGCAGGCGCTGCGCTACATTCTGTATTGCCCGCCTAAGAAGCTCTACGCCTTCACGCTGGCGCGCCAGGATCTGCGGCTGCTGGATCGGGCGGGGGAGGCTTTCTGCGCCGTGCAGCTGGATCGGGGATTCCGGACATTGGACTACTACAAGGCGTTTTTGCCGGTGGAGGAGGACGAATAAGGGTGTTTCGCGCCTGCGGCGCGAGGACGGCCTTCGGCGACCCACTTTTCCCAGCAGCTGGAAAAGTGGGCAAAAGAGCCGGAAGAAACCGATGGTTTCTTCACTTCCTTGCGCGCTACGCCATTACACCAACTTGTAATTGCGTACCACACGTTCACACAGGATTTTCTTTTTCGCTTCGTCATCGAATCGTCCCAGCACCAGCGCCGCTGCCGCTGATGCCTACGCCGAGCAACGCTGTTGGTTCTACTGTTGAGAATATCAGCGGCAGCGGCGCTGGAGGAAAGTCGATTCTTCATACGCAACAATGATCACAATGTTCTGCGAACGCGCGGAAAAAAGTATCAAATATAACCAGAGTATAGCCTGCGCGGATTCTTAAACCGCAGGTTTAAGTGGTGTTTTTGCTTACTTTTGCCACCACGGGCAAAAGTAGGTCGCGCCGGAGCGCGAAACCCCCTCCCTCGGGCGACCGCGAGAGTCGCCCCTACGACAACCCCTCCGTCAACGCTTCGCATTGCCACCTCAGCTGTGCACGCCTCAGTGTGCGCACTGGGGTGCCCTTACACAGGGGAGGCTTGAGAACCCCACCACACAAGTATTACGTTTACCAACAAAAGAGGTATTGATCAAGGATAAAAACTATGAGTGAATTGTTTGAAAAATCCATCCGCACGCTGGAGCTCCCGGCGGTGCTGGAAATGCTGTCGGCCCGGGCGGTCAGCGAGGCAGCCCGTGAAAAGAGCCGGAAGCTGATGCCCGCCACCGACCGGCAGGAGGTGCTGCGGCTGCTGGACGAGACCGACGCCGCCCGCGAGCGGCTGGGACTATACGGCTCGCCCAGCTTTTCCGGGGTGAAGGACGTGTCCGAGCCGCTGGCCCGGGCCGACCGGGGCGGCATGCTGAACACCCGGGAGCTACTGAACATCGCCGCGCTGCTGACGGCGGCGCGCCGTGTCAGCGAATATGATGCCGAGCGCAAGGGCGAGGCCACCGCCATCGACCGCTTTTTCAGCGCCCTGCACACCAATAAGTATTTGGAAGACCGTATCCACGGCGCCATTCTGGACGAGGAGACCATTGCCGATACCGCCAGCGCCGAGCTGGCGGATATCCGCCGCAAGATGCGGATCGCCGCCAGCAAGGGCCGGCAGATCCTGCAAAAGATCATCTCCTCTCCCTCTTACGCTAAGCTTTTGCAGGAGGCGCTGATCACCCAGCGGGACGGCCGCTTCGTGGTGCCCGTCAAGGCGGAGTATAAGGGCAGCATTCCCGGTCTTGTCCACGACATCTCCTCCTCCGGCGCCACGCTGTTTGTAGAGCCTATGGGTGTGGTGCAGGCCAACAACGAGCTTAAGGAGCTGGAGGCCCGGGAGGAAAAGGAGATCGAGCGGATCCTCCGTGAGCTTTCCGCCCAGTGCGCCGACGGCAGGGAGTATATCCTCTTCGACTATGACATGCTGGTGCACCTGGACATGATCTTTGCCCGGGCACAGCTGAGCTACGCCATGGACGCCAGCCGTCCGGAGGTGGTGCGCCGCGGGGCCATCTCCCTCAAGCGCGCCCGCCATCCGCTGCTGGATAAGGCAAAGGCCGTGCCGGTGACGGTGGAGCTGGGCGGAGACTACGATACGCTGGTGATCACCGGCCCCAACACCGGCGGCAAGACGGTGACGCTGAAAACGCTGGGACTTTTGTGCCTGATGGCCCAGTGCGGCCTGCACATTCCTGCAGACAGCGGCTCCACCGTGCGGGTGTTTGACCGGATTCTGGCGGACGTGGGCGACGAGCAGTCCATCGAGCAGAGCCTGTCCACCTTCTCGGCCCACATGTCCAACACGGTGGAGATCCTGCGTCAGGCGGACGATGAGAGCCTGATCCTCTTCGATGAGCTGGGTGCGGGTACCGACCCGGTGGAGGGTGCGGCGCTGGCCATCGCCATCATCCAGCACGCCCGGCAAAAGGGCGCGCTGATTGCCGCCACCACCCACTATGCCGAGCTGAAAACCTTTGCCATGACCACGGCGGGGGTAGAGAACGCCAGCTGCGAATTCGACGTGCAGACCCTGCGGCCCACCTATCGGCTGCTGGTGGGCATTCCCGGCAAGTCCAACGCCTTTGCCATTTCCCGGCGGCTGGGATTGGACGAGAGCGTCATCGCCGACGCCAAGGCGCAGATGGACAGCGAATCGGTGCGCTTTGAGGATGTGCTGGCCCAGCTGGAGGAGAAACGCCAGCGGCTGGAAAAGGCGCAGACCGAGGCAAACCGCCTGTGGCAGCAGCGGCAGGAGGACGCCCGCAAGGCCCGCGTGTTCCGCGAGCAGATGGAAAAAGCCAAGGAGAATGCCCGGGCCAAGGGCGAGGCCGAGGCAAAGCGCATCGTGCGGGAGGCCCAGCAGAAAACCGAGGAGATCTTCGCCCAGTTGGACGAGCTGCGCCGTCAGCAGACCCGCGCCGCCAACTTCCAGCAGATGAACGATGCCCGGGCCGCCATCCGCCATGACCTGAAGGAGGCGGAGGCGGTGCTGCACAGCCATGACGAGGAGCCGGAGGCCCCCGCGCCCAGCCGTCCCATCGCCGTGGGCGATCTGGTGGAGCTGGCAGGGGTGAAAACTGCCGCCACGGTGCTGAATGTGAACGGCGACGGCTCCATGCTCTTGCAGGCGGGCAAGATGAAGATGACCGTCAAGCCCGGTCAGGTGCGGCTGCTGGAATCCGCCGAGGAGATCGAGCGGCGCAAAAAGCAGGCGGCGGCCGCCCAGCGCAAAAACGTATCCCCCCAGATCCAGCTGGCGGCCCGCGCCGCCTCGGAGCTGGATATCCGGGGCATGGAGACGCTGGAGGCCGAAAGCGTGGTGGAAAACTATATCGACGCGGCGGTAATGGCCAAGCTGGGCACCGTGACCATCATTCACGGCAAGGGCACCGGCGCGCTGCGCAAGGCGGTGCATGAGATGCTCAAGCGCAACCGGGCCGTGAAGTCCTTCCGCCTGGGCCGGTATGGTGAGGGCGAGGCAGGCGTGACGGTGGTGGAGCTGAAATAAGACGATTTTCGGCAGATACGACAAAATTCACACTCTTTTTCAGTCTGTCCCCATCATAATTTTGTGGGAATGGCTATTGCATTATCCCGGCGATTCGATATAATATAATAGCGAGAGTGAGAGTATCGGCATTTGGGCCGAGATACTGACGTGAAGGAGAACGGACAAATGTATACGAAGGAAGTTACCGTGAACAATGAGGTCGGCCTGCACGCCAGACCTGCCACCTATTTTATCCAGAAGGCCAACGAGTTCAAGAGCGGCATCTGGGTGGAAAAGGAGGAGCGCCGCGTTAACGCCAAGAGCCTGCTGGGTGTGCTGAGCCTGGGCATCGTAAAGGGCACTACCATCACCCTGATCGCCGATGGCAGCGACGAAGTGGCCGCTGTGGACGCGCTGAGCGAGCTGGTAGAGCATCAGCTGGGCGAGTAACTGTTTGTTGACAAAAATACGCCTGACCGATCTGGTCAGGCGTATTTTTTGCGTTGGTTCACAAAGTCAACCCCCGGCTCTGCCGGGGGCAAAAGAAAGCCTATGGC
>ERZ773235.3192-NODE-3192-length-12054-cov-4.640137_pt1 | contig 12054 bp, 5 predicted proteins | sample MGYA00580522_ERZ773235 | MGnify/ENA primary metagenome ERZ773235 (study PRJEB29015, sample SAMEA2737797) | human gut metagenome | biome: human gut; feature: human-associated habitat; material: faeces | place: China | collected 2012 ...
CAGCGGTCTCCAAAACCGCGTGTCGAGAGTTCGAGCCTTTCTGCCCCTGCCAAAAACACCACCCAGACGGGTGGTGTTTTTTTATTGCGGGCAGGGGCAGAAAGGCGAGAAACGAACGCCCGTCTCACAGGGCCGTCAGGGCCTTGAGACGGGGAGCAGTGTGCCGGGGGCACGCTGCGTCCGTGAGAGGAGAGCCGACTCGTCTGCATGATCGGGAGAAGGACTGCCAAAAACACCACCCAGACGGGTGGTGTTTTTATTTTAGGCGGGGGCAGAGACATTTTGTGCCTATGCGTTTGTCCATATTTAATAGAATGTGTCAATAAATTTTGTGCGGGAATCAAGTTGCAAATCTGTCGAAATAATGCTATACTAACCCGTGTATGTCCAAATATAGGAGAACGAGTCCCTTTCGGCCGTTTTCCTGCGCAGCACAGGCGCACATCCGCGTGTCTGTGCAGGGGGGTGCAAAGCAGAAAAGGGTACCCTTTTCTCGTCCCGGCGAGGCCGGGGCGATGGCCGAGACCACAGGCGGGCGCCGACCGGCCCCGCTTGTGGCGGGCCTGCTGGATGCGTGTCCTGTGTCCGATGCTGCGCAAGGGAGGACGTACATCGGGCTGCGGCGGGGCCCGGCGTTTTGCCGGATGCGCCGTCAGGCGCAGCAAAGCCTTGTCCGGCACGGTGTATGGACACATCTGATCCGGAGATCCCAAAAGAAAAAAAGAAAGGATGGGGGAACATGAGCAAAACGAGAATGGGCAAAAGAGTTGCGTCATTGCTGCTTTCGCTGGTAATGATGCTTTCTCTGCTGCCGACGACGGTGTACGCCACGGGCGACACCGGCGAAACCAAGAACGCGATCGTCGAGGAGACGAACACGTCCGATGACAACACGGCGGGGGGAACTACCGGCAACCCCGAACTCACCGGTGAGGACGAGGGCGGCGGCGGTACCATCGGCAGCGAGGGCGAGACAGCGACTGTCGCTACCATCGGCGAGGCGAAGTACGAGACGCTGGACGCGGCGATCACGGCTGTTGCGGACGGCCAGACCATCGTGGTCAACGCGGGCGAGTACACACTGAACGGCAGCCTGAACTACACGGGCAAGGCGTTCACTATCGCGGCTGCCGAGGGTGCGGATGTCTCCTTCGACATGTCCGCCGCCGTGGCCCTGCATGGTGCGAAGATCACTTTCAACAACGTGACCTTCGACTATAAGACCAATGGCAACTACATCGGCCTGCAGCACGCCGACACGCTGGTGTAGAACAACTGCACCATCAACGGCATGGTGTTCCTGTATGCCGTCAACGAGACGTTCAACAGCTGCACCTTCAATCAGACCAGCGCGGGCGCCTACAACGTCTGGACGTATGGCGCGCAGAACGTCGCGTTCAACGGCTGCCAATTCTTCTGCGCGGGTAAGGCTGTGCTGGTGTACAACGAGGGCGCTGTCGCCAAGACCGACCTGACGGTGAAGGATACCAAGTTCATCGCCAGCGCTCCTGTCGAGGACAAGGCGGCCATCGAGATCGACACCAGTCTGATGGAGGGCGGCGCCACCATCACCGTGGACGATAAGACCACGGCTGCGGGCTTCGACAACGGCTCCAACAGCGGCAACCCTCTGTGGAACGACAAGAAGCAGACGGCCGACACCAACAAGAACACCACGGTGACCGTGGCGGGCGAGAAGGTGTTTGAGCCGAAGACCACGGCATCTGCTGTTGCTACGACGAAGGACGGCAGGGAGTACGCTACGCTTACAGAGGCGCTGGCCGCTGTCACCGAGAGCAACCCGCTGACCTCTGTGACCGAGGAGGCATGGCCCGCAGCTACGCCCGTGTACTACAATGGGAGCTTCTACGCGACCATCGGCGAGCTTCTGTATGATGCACAGCAGAAGACAGGCGCGATCACACCCGAGAATGCGCCTGACACGGCTGTTATCTACTGCCGCCCCGGTACGACGATTCCTACCGGCAAGGCATCTCACCCCAGCTTTGTGACCAGCACCACCATTTACGGCAACGACGCCACGCTGAGCGGCTCCACCGAGTGGGATGTTGAGAACTACTATACCCTGACGAAGGACATTACCATCAACCTGTACAGCCTGAACGGCGGCGCTTCCGTGTGGAGTACCCGTCGGTCTAACTACACCGTGACTGTCAACATGGTGGACTGCAAGGACGCGCACGAGGTTCTGTTCAACTATGGCTCTGGTGACGGTAAGGTTATCGTCACTGTGAAGGACAGCACGTTCCTCAAGAGCGGCGGCGCTGCCCACGGCTGGCCCGTGTCCATCAACTGCCTTGGCTCTCTGCTGGTGGACGGCTGCACGTTTGACGGCGTGACCACCGGCGTTGTGGTGAACGTCAAGCAGCCCTCTGAGAACGGCGCCATGGCCGTGACCGTGAAGAACAGCACGTTCAACGATGTCACCGGTCAGGACAGCAACAAGGGCGCGCTGCGCGTGACCGGCCAGCAGGCCTGCGACATCGACCTGACCATTGAGAATGTGGCGTTCACCGGTACGCATGCAGACCCCGAGGACATCACCATCGGTAATGTGAAGTCCGAGGAGAACCTGGGCAAGGTGAGCTACAACATCAGCGGCACCGATGCCAGCATGACGACGCACAAGGCCGGTGCGACCGAAGCCACCAAGGAGACGCTGGTGAGCGGTACGACCTACACCGGCACCAATGCGGCCACAGCTACCGGCGACGGCACAGAGGCTAACCCCTACACGCTGGAGCAGTTGGGCGCTATGACCCGTCAGGAGTATATCGCCGCGCAGGATCGCCTGAACGGCATCATGTATGTCACCGTGGGCAACTACGCCTATGACACCAACGGTGTGCTGGGCAACGGTGTGCGCGACGACACCACGGGCCAGACCCCCGATCACTCCAAGCTCAACGCCTATGGCGAGAACGGCTATCTGGGTGAGAAGAACGACGGCGCCAACGGCAAGAGCGTTGTGTTCGTCGGCGGCTCCATCACCAGCGGCGTCAAGGGTTACACCAGCATCGACCATATCGGCACATCCCTGCTGCTGGCGCTGCCCGCTTACACCAACGTGACGTTCAAGGGTATTACCTTCAACAACGTCATGAGCTTCAACTATCAGCTGTACACCTCTCCCTGGAGCCAGCTGGGCGAGCTGAAGTTCGACGGCTGCACCTTCAATGGCATCATTGTGGGCGCTATCGCGGCTCAGACGCTGACGTTTAACGGGTGTGAGTTCAAGAACTACATCAATGCTGACAGCGCTAACAACTCCAACCCCACATGGATCCGGCCTGCCTACGGCAACTGGACCCAGGGCGATAACGAGGGCCAAGGCAGCAACTTCAGGTCCCTGACCACCATCAACTTCACCGACAACACTGTCACCAGCACACGCCCCGTGAAGTTTGAGTACATTTCCCAGTGGAATATCACGAGCACTGTCACCGCCACCGGCAACTCCTTTGATATCAGCAAGCAGGACGGGGACACCACAATCAAGAATGTCGGCTTGTATCTTGGCGCTCACACGGATGCAAATGCGTTTAACCTCGTGGCGGAGAACAACACCAAGAGCGCAAACACCGCCGCGCTGTACACCATTCCCGAAGGGAAAACGTCTTTGCCTCTCGGCTCTACCGTGAAGAATCTCGCGGGTGAACCGGTTGAGCTGACTGACGCACTCAAGTGGAAGGCTGGGGACGCGACGACGGACAAGCTGACGCTGAAGAGCGTACCTCTTGACACCTCGGCGGTTGCCTCCATTGGCACTGCCAAGTACGAGACGCTGGCCGAGGCTTTCGCAGCTGCCAAGGACGGCGACACCATCACCCTGCTGACGGATTGCTCCGGCGATGGTATCAGGGTCGAGCCCAACACGTTTACCACCAAGGGCCTGACGGTCGACTTCGCCGGTCACACCTACACCGTGGGCGGTAAGCTGGTTGGCTCCGGCGGCACCAAGAGCAACGGCTTCCAGCTCAACAAGGATAACAAGATCACCTTCCGGAACGGCGCGATCTACGGCGATGCTTCTGTGGCGGGCGATGACACGACGAATTGGACTGGCGCACCCGCCATCCTGATCCAGAACTACTGCGACCTGACGCTCTCCGGGATGAAGGTCTCCGGCGGTTACAACACCGTGTACACCATGTCCAACAACTGCGGCACCGTGGTGATCGAGAATACCACCATCAATGCGGGCGGCGGCGGTTCGGGCCGTGCACCCTTTGCTCTGGATGCCTGCGGCTACAGCGACTACACCGGCGTTTCCGTGACGGTGAAGGGCACGAGCACCATCAACGGTGACATCGAGGTTTCCCGCAGCGCCAGCAACGAGAATGCAGTGACGCTGACGCTGGAGAACGGCACCGTCAATGGTACGCTGAAGATTGACAGCAGCATCAAGAGCGGCGATGCCACCACCGTGACCAAGAGCGCTAACGTGACGCTGGCTGCGCCTGACGGCTATCTGTGGAACGCCGCCGGCGAGCTGGTGGTGGCTGTGGCTCAGGTCGGCGAGAACAAGTACGAGACGCTGGCTGCTGCCATTGCGGCTGCCAATGCGGGCGATACCGTGATGCTGCTGAAGGATGTGACTGAGAATGTCGAGATCGCAAAGGAGAAGAATCTGACTCTCGACCTGAACGGCAAGACCCTGAACGGCGGCACCGGTACGGCTAAGGCTGCGCTGTACAACCTTGGTACGATCACCATTCGGGACACCAGCACGGCTAAGACCGGTACCATCAAGCGTGATGACCATGGTACTGTGGGTGAGACCTCCTACTACGTCATCCGCAACTGGGGCACGATGACCATCGAAAGCGGTACCGTGATCAACAACTCCGGCTACAGGAAGACGAATCCTACCGGTTCCATGATCGGCAGCTCCCTGATCTGCAACGGCGATTGTGACGGGGGGAGTACGCTGACCATTAAGGGCGGCACGTTTACGCAGAATAACTTCATCGCCATTAAGAACGGTGCATTGGGTGTGCTGAATGTCTCTGGCGGTACGATCTCCAGTGACCACTCTGCAATCCAGAACTGGTTCAAGGCCGACATCACCGGCGGCGAGATCAAGGGTCAGCTGTGGACGGATGCTTGGGAAGAGGGCAAATCCGTTGGCGAGACCAAGATCGGCGGCGATGCCAAGTTCACCGGCGAGATCGTGATGGATATCACCGGCAGCGTGGCTCCCACGTTGGCGATCAACGGTGGTAATCTGGATGTCACTAACTGGCGCATTACCAACGCTGCGGCCAACGCTGGCGCGAAGCCTGCTGTCTCCGGCGGTACGTTCACCAGCGCGGTTCCCGCAGAGTACTGCGCGGAGGGCTTCATCCCCACCGCCAATGCTGACGGCACCTACGGCGTCAAGGCAGGCGCTTACGTTGCGCAGATCGGTGATGTCAAGTACGAGACGCTGCAGGCGGCTATTGATGCCGTTAAGGCGAACGAGACCATCTATGTGCTGGGCAACATCGATCTGGGTACCGACGAGCTGAGCACCTACGATGTGAAAACGACGGTAAAGAATGTTACCATCGATCTGGGCGGCTACACCGTGACCAGCGCGGGTAAGTATACCGTGTACCTCAAGGTCAACGGCTGGACGATCCAGAACGGTACGATCCAGAATACCAACGCGAGTACGACTTACGGTACGCTGTATGTCGGCGGCAGCTACAACTCCACCACGCTGAAGAACCTGACGGTGGAGAGCGCGACAAACGGCGTGTACTTCGCGATTGCCAGCAGTAAGAACGGCATCAAGGCCAGCATCACCGTTGAGGACGGCACCAAGATCTCCGGCAACTACGGTGTGTACATGAAGGGCCAGCCCAAGCCGTATCGTTACACCAGAGACGGTCAGGAGATTCTGAACGTCAACGGCGGCGAGATCACCGGCACGACGGCAGCGATTGCCGTTTTCGGCGCGGGGAAGGGCAACACGAAGGCGGGCGTTATCGTCAATATCAACGGCGGTAAGGTCTACAGCGACAGCTACGCCATCGCCGGCAACGGATCTCCCGTTCTGGAGAATACCACCATCAACATCAGCGGCGGCAAGGTGTTCTCCAACAAGGATACGGCCATCTATCATCCGCAGGCCGGTACGGTGACGATTAGCGGCGGTGAGGTTTACGGCGTGACCGGCGGCGTTCAGATGTGTGCAGGCACTCTGAATGTGACAGGCGGTACGATCAGCGCCACCGGCAACGGTGACGTTTCCGGCAAGACCGGCGACGGCTCCATCCCTGACGGCGCGGCTGTTTCCATCGTGAATCGTGCGTATCCCGCCGGTGCTCCCACCATGACCATCAGCGGCGGCACGTTTACCAGCGCTGCGGGTGTCGGTGCGGTTCAGGCTTATGGCTGGAAAAACGACAGCCAGCAGACGTGGGATAAGCCGAACGCTTCCGTCTCCGGCGGTACGTTCTCCAGCGCGGTCAAGGAAGAATACTGCGCTACCGGTTACATCCCCACCACCAACTCTGACGGCACCTACGGCGTCAAGGAAGGCGTTTACGTCGCCAAGGTTGACAACGTCAAGTACGAGACGCTGCAGGCGGCTATTGATGCCGCCAAGGGCAACTCCACCGTGCGTCTGCTGGCGAATGTCACGCTGACGGAGACTGCCGTGTTCCCCGCTGGCAAGACGGTACACCTCAATCTGGTTGGCCACAACATTACGGCCACGGGTACGGCGCTGCGCATCAACGGCACGACGGACATTCAGGATACGGACAAGACCGGCATCATCGAGTCCACGGGCAACGTGGCCGTGGCAGTCGGCAACAACGCCAGCCTGACCGTGTACTCCGGCACGCTCAAGGGCCGCGAGGGCGCGGTGATCACCGGTACGTCTACCGGCGCGAAGATTGAGATCAAAAAGAATGCAACGCTGATCGCCACCGATAACGCTGTGATCGCTGGCAACGGCAGCCAGCGTGACGGCAAGCCCAACACGATCCTCGTCAGGGGCGGCACCTTCATCGGCGGCATCGTGACCGATGGCTACATTGCCTGCGGCATCTATGCACCGTGGAAGGACAACGTCACCGTCAGCGGCGGTACCTTCAACATCACCAATGGCGCCGGCATCGTTGCACGCGCCGGTACTGTGAAGGTCACGGGCGGTACGTTCAACTGCACCGGCACTGCTGAGGGCTATGTTGGCGACAGCAAGAACAAGGTTCCCTGCGCCGCGCTGGTCTTTGACAAGGCTGCGAACTATCCCGCACTGACGCCGGATTCCAAGATCCTTGTCTCCGGCGGCAGCTTCTCCACTGACCCTGCTGCCAACGGCGCGACGCTGGTTGACGGTTATGTCGCTAACACGGACGAGAGCGGCATGTATAAGGTGGCGAAGGCGAATCCCGTTGCGGCGATCGGCGACGTCAAGTATGACACGCTGCAGGCTGCTATCACTGCGGCTCAGGATACGAAGGACGGCGCGACCATTACCCTGCTGACGGATATCAACACCAGCTCCTATTACGAGGTCAAGGGTGAGAATCCGGTCACCATCGATCTGGCCGGCCACAACATCACCGGCAGCGGTATCAGCGGCCTGTTCTATGTGACGGTGAAGGGCGACCTGACCATCAAGGGTGAAGGTACCGTCACCGCTGTTGAGGACAACAAGGCGGCTATGGCCGTGTGGGTGCGTTCTTCCTTTGCCAAGGTCACGCTGGAGGGCGGTACTTACACGCAGCAGATCACCAACACCGCTGATCCCCACTTCGATCTGATCTACGTTGAGCGCGGTAATGTCTACGTCAAGGGCGGCACCTATAAGGGCGTTACCCCCGACTGGACGCTGAACTGCAAGGACGAGTACTATCAGTCTAAGGAGGCCAATATTGAGGTCACCGGCGGTACGTTCGTGGGCTTCGATCCCGCCAACAACAAGGCGGAGGGCGAGAACACCAGCTTCGTGCCTGCGGGATATGTTTCCAACATGAATGAGGATGGCAGCTACACTGTGGTTCCGGAGGACGCGAAGATCACTGTCAACAAGAGCCTGACGTTGGGCAATACCCTGACGATGACCTACAAGGTTCTGCTGCCCGAGGGTTACACCTCCGAGAAGATGGTATTCGAGTTCTACAACGATGATATCAAGGGCTACGACACCGTTGAGGTCTTGAACGGGAACTACAACAATACCACCAAACGCTATGAGTTTGCGTTCACCGGTATCAACCCCCAGCGTATGAATGATACGCTGAAGGCGAAGATGTACGCGAAGGATGCAAATGGCAACGAGGTCATCTATTCCGTTGATAACTACAGCGTGGCAATGTACTGCAATGCTCTGCTGAGCAGCGAGGCCAATAAGGACGGCAAGTACACGAAGCTGATCGCCAGTCTGGTAGCCTACGGCACGGCATCTCAGAAGTACATGAACTATCGCACGGATACGCTGGTAAGCTCGATCGTGGATGCGGGCGCGGCAGACGACTACACCGCGCAGCTTGCGGCGGTGCAGGCTGTCAATAATCGGATTCCGGGTACCGGCGTGACGATCAAAGCAAAGTCTCTGGTTCTGACGAACGCTTTTGCGATCCGCGTGAAGTTCGTTCTGGACAGCGATGTCAGCATTGACAATGTGTACTTCACGGTGAACTCCGATTCGACCCAGTACAAGGAGTTCAAGCAGAGTACGTTGAGCGATGGCACGGTTTGCTACTACTTCGACTATACCGGCTTGAACGCGAGCGAACTGGACGATACGTTTACGTTTACCGCTCATACCGGTACAGGGACGGGTGACGCGCTGGCGTACAACGCGAATACCTACCTGAACGGGATGTACAAGGTGCTGACAGACCGTGGCGACACGACTTCCGCGCTGTACGAGATCGTGACGGCTCTGTTTAACTACGGTTGGACTTGTAACCACTTTTAACAAAAATCTGTAAAGGAGGAAGATCGTTATGAAGTACGTTGCACCTGAGATGAAGGTACTGGAGCTGGCAGCCACGGACGTGATCGTCTGCTCCTCTGGCGGCAGCGGCCCCATTGAGCTGCCGGATATGCCGTAATCTATATCTCAAACACCGACGGAAGGCGGGCGGCACAGCCGCCCGCCTTTTTCCCTTTGTCCGCGCCCTGCGGCAGAAAGGAGCATTCGCATGAAACAGAAATGGATGGCGGCGCTGCTGGCGCTGTGCCTGCTGGCATTGCTGTGTGCCTGCGGCGGAAAGACGCCTGAGGACGAGACGCCCGACCGGCCAGACACGGAGCAGACCGGCAGCGCAAGTCCCGGGGAAACCACCGGCGACACCGACTGCGCTCATGAGCAGCTGACGGCCAACGTGACCCAGCCCACCTGCACGCAGGCCGGCTCCGTGGTCTACACCTGCGACAGCTGCGGCGCGGCGGTGCGGACAACGCCGCTGCCCGCCATGAACCACAGCTACCGCTGGGAGGACGACGACAGCGGCCACTGGCAGGTGTGCGCTATCTGCGGCGACAAGACGGCTTCGGCGGCGCACACGCTGCAGAACGGCGTCTGCACCGTATGCGGCCATCAGACCGGCCAGAGCGGCGGTGTCCGCCACACCCATACGTACAAGGAGCAGGTGACGGCGGCCACCTGCACGGCGGGGGGCTACACCACCCACACCTGCGCCTGCGGCAGGAGCTACACCGACAGCTTTACACCGGCGTTGGGCCACCGCTACACCGCCGCGGTGACGACGGCGGCCACCTGCACGGAGGCGGGGGTGCGGACGTACACCTGTACCGTGTGCGGCGACAGCTTCACGGAGGTCATCCCGGCGGCGGGACACCGGTACGCGGACGGCATCTGCACCGTATGCGGCGCGGCTGACCCCAACGCGCCCGACCCGGCCCCCGATCCCGCGCCTGACCCGACGCCCGACCCGGAGCCGGTGCCCGATCCCGCCCCGGAGGAGCCCTCCGGCTCCGGTGAAATCGTGCTGCCGGATCTGGACGAGTGACGCAATACGGCAATAAATATCCCCCATACCGGGGGATATTTATTTTTTGCGCAAAAAGAGAGGCGGACGCATACCGTCCGCCCCAAGTGAGGAGAAAAATGATGGAAAAAGTATTTCAAACGGGTAAGACCCGCTGAAACCGGTGAAGATAGGTCAAAGCACGGTGCACAGCAGCCACGTCAGACCGATGGCGGCGGCGCCTGCGGCGGCCCAGAGCCACGCGGGTGCGCGGAAGCGCCGGCGGGGCGCGCCCTGACAGCGGGCGTAGTTCTTGGCGATGCGGACGGCCTGATCCACCAGTTGCTGGGAGCTGACACCGCCGCCGTCCGTACGGAGAATGAAAATTGCCTGTTCGAAGATCTGCGGGTCGGGGGAATCCACCACGATGACCCGGCGTGAAATGCCTTTGACCAAGAGTATGCCCTCCTTGCTGTCCGTTTTCATAGTGATAGTATGGACAGCACGGCGGCGGCTTATACCTGCGATCTGCCGGAAGCTTCGGCGCGGGGGCGGTACAGCGCCAGCACGGCGCAGTCGTCGGACAGCCCACCGTGGTCGGCGGAGAGCGTCAGGATGCGGCGGGCCAGCTCCTCCGGGGAGCTGCCCTCCCAGCCGGCCAGCAGATCCTGCACCCATTCATCGCCATCCCCGGCGGTGACGCCATCGGACAGCAGCACCAGCCAGCCGCCCGGCGGCAGCGTGAAGCGGATGGTCTCCGGCTGCTGGGAGGCCTCCTCCAGTCCGGCGGGCAGCGCGCTGCCGGCGTACCGGACGACGCACCCGTGCTTCTTGAAATAGGACGCCGCCGCGCCGTACTTGTACAGCGTCACCGCGCCGGTGGCGCGGTCGATGCGGGCCAGGTCGATGGTGGTGAAGCCGCCGCCCTCCCGGCAGCGCAGCAGCAGCGCGGTGTTCAGGGTCTTCAGGGCCGGGGACGGCTCCACCCCGGCCTGCAGGAACTGCTTTAGAAGCCGGACGGTCATGGCGGCCTCCCGGTGGGCGGTCTCGCCGCTGCCCATACCGTCGGACAGCAGGAGGTAGGCGGCGCTCCCCGCGTCGAAGGACGCGGTCTGGTCGCCGCACAGCGTCTCGCCCTTCCGGGGGCGCAGGGCGGTACCGGTGACGCAGCTGAAGCGCGGCTCCGCCGCTGCCGGCGCGTCCACGGCCAGCACCTCCGACATCTGGGCGTACTGCTCCCGCGCCACCTGATAGGCCGCCTCCAGCTGGAGACGGTGGGTGCGGCGCAGCAGAAACTGGTGGAGCTGGTCGTTCAGCGCGTCCAGCAGCCGGGGGAAGTGCAGGCAGCGGCTGGTGAAGTGCAAGGGGAAATCCTCCGCGCAGGCGCTGCCCCGCTGCAGCAGGTGGGGGCAGGCGTCGTTGAAGGCGTTGTAGGTGTCGGTGTAGTGGGTCTGCCAGCAATCCTGCCGCAGCAGGCACCCGGCGCACACCTGCTCGGCGGCCCGGTCAAAGAGCACGGCGGGATTTTCCGGACGGGGTGGCGTGGTGTCGGTGAAGAAGCTGTCGTACACGGCGCGGAACGCGGCGGCGGGCGTCGCCGCCTCCTCACGGGAGGGGGCGCTCCGGGAGACGCTGGCGGCGCGTTGGGCCAGCCGGGGCAGCAGATGCTCCGGCAGCAGCAGGTACAATCCCGCACCGGCAATGCACTGGCACAGCAACGGCAGCAGGTCGGGGCCGTCCAGCAGCAGGTACACGGCGGCGGCCACGGCGCAGAATGCCAGCGGAGACAGAAGCCGTCCCCGCCGCTGCAGGGCGGAGGCAGCGGCAGAAGCGCCGCTGAGCACGGCGGTCAGCAGCACCGTATCACCGGCGTAGAGATCCAGCACAAGACCGGCCACGGCACCGGCAGCCGCCGCGGCGGCAGGCGTCAGGCGGCGCGCCGCAGCCAGCAGCAGCGCGGCGGCCAGCAGACCGCCCATACGGAAGCCGGATACCTCCCAGCCGTAGGCGGACAGACACAGGCCCAGCGCCAGCAGGAGGGCGGTCATCAGGCGGCTCAGGCGTTCGTTTGATAAAAATGCGGGTTTCTTCATCGCGT
>ERZ773235.3200-NODE-3200-length-12000-cov-4.226873_pt1 | contig 12000 bp, 10 predicted proteins | sample MGYA00580522_ERZ773235 | MGnify/ENA primary metagenome ERZ773235 (study PRJEB29015, sample SAMEA2737797) | human gut metagenome | biome: human gut; feature: human-associated habitat; material: faeces | place: China | collected 2012 ...
AGACGGACCGCAAGGTCTTCGGCGTCATGGGCGACTCCACGTTCTTCCACAGCGGCATGACCGGCGCGGCCGAGATCATCTACAACAAGGGCAATCTCATCCCCGTCGTGCTCGACAACTCTATCACCGGCATGACCGGCCATCAGGAGAACCCCGGCAGTGGACGCAATCTGCAGGGCGACATCGCCGAGGCGCTGAAGATCGAGGATATCCTCGCCGCCTATGGCTACAAGAACATTTACATCGTCGATCCGCAGGATCTGGAGGCCATGGAGCAGGCCGTGCAGAACGCGCTTGCCTCCGAGGTCCCCGCCGCCATCATCACGCGCCGCCCGTGCCTGCTCATCAAGCGCATCAAGCACGACATCGGCCAGTGCATGGTGGACGAAGAAAAGTGCGTCGGCTGCAAGCGCTGCCTGAAGGTTGCCTGCCCGGCTGTCACCATCCGCGACAAGAAGGCCCACATCGATCCGAACCAGTGCGTCGGCTGCACGGTCTGCGCGCAGGTCTGCCCGAAGGGCGCCATTTCCAGAAAGGAGAACTGAGCCATGAAAGCAACAAAGAGCGCACTCCTTGTCGGCGTCGGCGGTCAGGGCGCCATCCTGACGGCCAAGGTCCTGGTCAACGGCCTGATGAAGGCGGGCTACGACGTCAAAATGTCTGAGGTCCACGGTATGAGCCAGCGCGGCGGCAGCGTCTCCACGCAGGTGCACTGGGGCGAAAAGGTCTATTCTCCCGTGATCGGCAAGGGCGCGGCGGACATCATCGTCGCGTTCGAGAAAATGGAAGCCGTCCGCTATGCGGACTATCTGAAGCCCGACGGCGTTGCCGTCATCAACGATTACGAGATCGCATCTTCGAGCATTGCCGCCGGTCTGTGCGAGTATCCCAACGGCTGCCTGGAGGCCATGCAGCAGCACTTCCGCTGCCATGTGCTCAAGGCGGGCGAGATCGCCGAGCAGCTCGGCAATGCCAAATGCATGAACATCGTGCTCTTCGGCTCCATGGCCAAGGCGCTCGGCATGGACGACATCGACTGGGAAGCCGTCATCGCCGAGACCGTCCCGCCGAAATTCCGCGAGCTGAACCTGCGCGCCTACCGCGCCGGGCATGATGCCGTGCAGCTTTAAGATCGGAGGAACCATGATCCACAGCTTTACCGAGCTTCGGGAAAGGGCCGGCGCAGTCCGGCCCCAGACCGTTGCCGTTGCGTGCGCGCATGACGCGCACACCCTCGAGGCCGTGCTGCACGCCGCGCAGGAGGGCATTCTGAACTATCTGCTCATCGGCCACCCGGAGGAGATCCTCTCCATCGGCCGCAGCCTCGGCCACACCATCGCGCCGGAGACCGTTATCCCCGCCGAAACGGATGAGGAGGCGGCAGCCATTGCCGTTTCCCTTGTGCGCGAGGGACGCGCAGGCTTCCTGCAGAAGGGCCTGATGCAGACGGCGACCATCCTGAAGGCCGTCGTCAACAAGCAGACCGGCATCGGCCTTGGCCGCCCCATGTCCCATGTGGCGCTGCTGGAGCTGCCGGGCTACCCGAAGCTGCTCGGCGTGACGGACGGCGGCATGATCCCGAATCCGGATCTGGAAGGGAAGAAGGCCATCGCCCACAACGCCGTCGCCATGTTCCACGGCCTCGGCTATGAGCGCCCGCTCGTCTCTGCCGTCTGCGCGGCCGAAAATGTCAGCCCGAAGATCATCGAGACCGTCGATGCGGCGGCATTGAAGCAGGCTGCGCTCGAGGGCGCGTTCGGCCCGTGCTATGTGGAAGGCCCCATCTCGCTCGATCTGGCCCTCAGCCGCGAGTCCGCGCAGATCAAGGGCTATGAAAGCCCCGTGACCGGCGAGACGGATATTCTGCTCGTGCCCGGCATGGCGGCAGGCAACATGATGGTCAAGTCGCTCGTCCTGTTCGCCGGGGCCAGAATGGTCGGCGTCGTCACGGGCGCAAAGTGCCCCATCGCACTCAATTCCCGCAGCGCGAGCTTTGAAGAGAAGTACCATTCGCTGCTCGTCTGTGCACTGATGAGCAGCAGCCGCGAGGAGAATGCAGAATGAAGCTTTTGATCATCAATCCCGGCTCCACCAGCACGAAGCTGGCGCTCTACGACGGGGCGAAGAAGCTCCTGCAGGAGAATCTGGAGCATGATGCCGCTGCACTGCAGCAGTATCATGGCATCGGCGATCAGGTGCCGATGCGTCTGGCCGTCATCCGCGATTTCCTCGACCGCAGCGGCGTGCACCCGGAGGAGCTTGCAGCCGTTATCGGCCGCGGCGGCCTTGTCTTCGGCCTGAAGACGGGCGGCTACCTTGTGAACGAAGACCTGTGCCATGCCCTTGTGGACGACGACCTCAGCCAGCCGCACGCCTCAAACCTTGGCGGCCTGCTGGCCCGCGAGATCGCTGCGCCGCTCGGCATCCCCGCCTATATCTACGACGCCGTGACGTCCGGCGAGCTGACGGACGTCGCCAAGATCACCGGCTTTGTCGACATCGAGCGCCGCAGCTTCTGCCACGTGCTCAACAGCCGCGCCATGGCCCTGCGCTATGCGCGTGAGCACGGCAAGCATTATGAGGAGCTGAACCTCATCGTCGCGCATCTCGGCGGCGGCATTTCCGCCAGTGTGCACCGCCACGGCGAGATCATCGACTCCGTCGGCGACGACGACGGCCAGTTCTCTCCGGAGCGCTCCGGCTGCGTGCCCTCGCTCGGGCTCATCAAGCTCTGCTATTCCGGCAAATATACCTATGAGGAAATGCGGAAAAAGATCCGCGGCCGCGGCGGCATGTATGCCCACCTCGGCACGAGCGACTGCCGCGTCATCGAGCAGATGATCCGCGACGGCGACCGCCATGCCGACCTGATCTTCCAGGCGCAGGCCTATCAGATCGCCAAGGCCATTGGCCTGCTGTCCATCGTGCTCAAGGGCGACTGCGACGCCATCATCCTGACGGGCGGCGTGGCCAACTCCAAAATGCTGACGGAGCGTGTGGAGGACTACGTCAAATTCATCGCGCCGGTCTGCGTCATGCCCGGCGAGAACGAAATGGAGGCACTGGCCCTCGGCGGCATGCGCATCCTGCAGGGCGAGGAAAATGCCCGCATCTATCATATTGTAAATGGAAAGGAGGGGCAGGGATGATCTCGGAGAGCCTTGTCCATTTGGGAGAAAAGAAGTCCGGCATCCGCGAGCTGTTCGAGTACGGCCTCCGTCAGGCAGCCATCGTCGGAAAGGAAAATGTCTATGACTATTCGCTCGGCAATCCCTCTGTACCTGCGCCGGAAGAGGTCGCCTCCATCATCCGCGAGCTTCTGGAGGGCGACAGCCTTGCCCTGCATGGCTACACGCCCGCAGGCGGCGCGAAGGAGGCCCAGCAGGCTGTTGCCGACGATCTGACGCAGCGCAGCGGCGATACGATCCGCCCGGAGAACATCTTCTTCACCTGCGGCGCGGCCCCGGCCCTTGTCGCCGTCCTCCGCGCGCTGGCCGTAGAAGATGCCGAATTCGTTGCCATCGCCCCGTATTTCCCGGAATATCAGGTCTTTGTGTCCTACAACGGCGGAAAATTCGTCGAGGTCCCGCCTGATACGAAGAATTTTCAGGTCGATATCGCCGCTGTGGAGCGCGCGCTCACGCCGCACACGCAGGCCGTTCTGGTCAATTCTCCGAACAATCCCTCCGGTGTGATCTACAGCCGCGAGACACTCACGGCCCTCGGCGCCCTGCTCGAGCGCAAGAGCGCGGAATACGGCCACCCGATCTATATCATTGCCGACGAGCCCTATCGTGAGCTGGTCTATGACAATGCCGAAGTCCCGTATATCCCCGGCATCTACCGCGATACCGTCATCTGCTATTCCTATTCCAAGTCCCTGTCCATGCCCGGCGAGCGTATCGGCTACGTCTGCATCCCCGACAGCGTGACGGACAGTGCCAAGCTGCACGCCGCCGTCGCCGGTGCATCCCGCGCCTTCGGCCATGTCTGCGCGCCGTCCATGATGCAGCGTGTTATCGCCCGCGCCACGGGTCTGCGTCCCGACCTCGAGGCCTATGACAAAAACCGCCATACGCTCTACAACGCACTGTCGGAAATGGGCTACGAGTGTGTGAAGCCCGAGGGCGCATTCTACATGATGGTCAAGGCCCCGGGCGGCGACGCCCACGCCTTCTCCGAACGCGCCAAAAAGGAAAATCTGCTGCTCGTCCCGGCGGACAGCTTTGGCTGCCCCGGCTTCTTCCGCATCAGCACCTGCGTCGATCCCGCCATGATCCAGCGGAGCCTTCCGGCATTCCGGCGCGTCCTGCAGGACTAAGGTGGGATGCCCATCTCAATACTGCACCCTCAGCGGCATGGTCCTCGCCGGGCCATGCCGCTGAGCTTATCAAAAAGGATTTTTGCCAAGCTCTCAAACGAGACCTGTTTCACTGGGCTCTCGTTTGAAAAGGCTGCGGCTCGCTGCAGCGCACGAAGGGCGCGGCGCACCCTTCGCACGTTTACGAGCCGAGCGGTATTTTCTTTGCGCCTGCGGGCGCAAACTCTGCGAGGCTTTTTCGAGTGCGGCATGTTTTCCAATTTTTTGTCGAATTCTTTCCCGCATTTTCTTGACACGATCCGGAAATCATGATAGTATTAGCAAGTATGGAAAGCAGTAAGCCTTGCGCGCTGCGCAAGGGGGTTTCAGCAGTCTTTCCACATGGCGGCAACGCCTTATTGATGGAGTTAAAAGCTCAAATTTTATAAGTTGGTAACTTTATAACCGGTGCGAAAGCACATCAACTTGTGAAACGGTCAATAAGAGTAGTAAAAGTAATCTTTGCTATATAGACTCTGAAACCTGTCATTTTTGTCCTGCTGCGGCGGCGCGAGATCGCGTCCGCCGGGAATGCGCTATGCGGCAAGTGAGGGGTTCACTTGCCGTTTTTTGATCTTTCCGGGGAAATGGGGGAGCTTCCATGGAAAATAAGCTGAAGCTTTATGGGTTCAATAACCTGACAAAGGCGCTGAGCTTTAACATTTACGACGTCTGCTATGCCAAGACTGAACGCGAGCAGCAGAAGTATATTGCCTATATCGATGAGCAGTATAACTCTGACCGTCTCGTGAAGATCCTGACGAACGTCTCGCAGATGATCGGCGCAGAGGTCCTGAACATCTCCAAGCAGGATTATGATCCGCAGGGCGCTTCCGTCACGCTCCTTCTGGCCGAGGATGCCGCCATCAAGCGCGCGGATAGCCGTCTCGTGCTCGGTCACCTCGATAAAAGCCATGTTACAGCGCACACTTACCCGGAATACCACCCCGAGACCTGCATCGCCACGTTCCGCGTGGACATCGACGTGGAGACCTGCGGGGAGATCACGCCGCTTTCTACTCTGGATTATCTAATCGGCAGCTTCGATTCCGACATCATCACGCTGGATTACCGCGTGCGCGGATTTACGCGTGACGTGTCTGGGAAAAAGCTGTTTATCGACCATGACATCACATCGATCCAGGACTATATCGACGCAAAAATTCTGGCACGTTACGATGCTATCGACATCAACGTCTATCAGGCAAACCTCTTCCACACGAACATGCTCATCAAGGAGCTGGATCTGCAGAACTACCTGTTCAACGTGGATGCCAACGAGCTTCCGCCTCAGACCCGGCTGGACATCAGCTCCAGTCTGCGGCGTGAAATGATCGAGATCTTCAGCGGAAGGAACATCTATTGATATGGAAAACCAGCTTTCTCAGGCACGCGCGCCGATCTTCGAGGCTTTGCGTGCCTTTTCCAAAGAGCGCGTCGTTCCGTTCGATGTGCCGGGCCACAAGCACGGGAAGGGGAATCCGGAGCTGACGGAGTTCCTCGGGCAGGCCACAATGGATGCCGACGTCAACTCCATGAAGCCACTCGACAACCTCTGCCACCCGGTGTCCGTCATCCACGACGCCGAGGTGCTGGCAGCGCAAGCCTTCGGTGCAGCACATGCTTTCTTCATGGTCAGCGGAACGACCGGCTCCGTGCAGGCCATGATCCTGAGCGTGTGCAAAAGGGGCGACAAGATCATCATGCCGCGCAATGTGCACCGCAGTGCCATCAATGCGCTCGTGCTGTGCGGTGCCGTGCCGGTCTATGTTAATCCGGGCGTCGATCCGCAGCTCGGCATCGCGCTGGGCATGTCGCTTGCCGACGTGGAGCGCGCCATCGAGGCCAATCCGGACGCGAAGGCTGTTCTCGTGAACAATCCGACGTATTACGGCGTCTGCTCTGATCTGCGAAGCATCGTGAAGCTGGCTCATGCGCACGGCATGCGCGTGCTGGCGGACGAAGCTCACGGTACGCATTTTTCGTTCTCGGACGCGCTGCCCGTTTCCGCCATGGCGGCGGGGGCGGATATGGCGGCCGTCAGCATGCACAAGTCCGGCGGCAGCCTGACGCAGAGCTCCATGCTGCTCATCGGTCCTGCCATGAGCGAGGGCTATGTCCGCGCCGTGATCAACCTGACGCAGACGACGAGCGCGTCGTATCTGCTGCTGGCAAGCCTGGACATTTCGCGCCGGAATCTGGCCCTGCGCGGGCAGGAGACCATGGCGCGCGTCGCTGCGCTGGCGGAATATGCCCGCGCGGAGATCAACGCCATCGGCGATTACGATGCGTTCTCCAAAGAGCGCATCAACGGAACGAGCTTTTTCGACTTCGACATCACGAAGCTGTCCGTCCACACGCTCGGGCTCGGCCTGGCCGGGATCGAGGTCTATGATCTGCTGCGCGACGAATACGGCATCCAGATCGAATTCGGCGACATCGGCAACATTCTGGCCTATGTGTCCGTCGGCGACCGCGAGCGCGAGATCGAGCGCCTCGTCAGCGCCATGGCCGATCTGCGCCGCCGCTTCAAGCGCACCGGTACGGCCGGTATGCTGACGCAGGAATACATTCCGCCGCAGGTCGTGCTTTCCCCGCAGGACGCGTTTTACGGCCGGAAGGTCCGTCTGCCGCTGGAGCAATGCGAGGGCCGCGTCTGCGGCGAGTTCGTCATGTGCTATCCGCCCGGCATCCCCATCCTTGCGCCGGGCGAGCGCATCACGCGCGACGTACTGGACTATATCACCTATGCCAAGGCCAAGGGCTGCAACCTGACCGGCCCGGAGGACCTGCACACCGAATACCTGAACGTGCTGACAAAGGAGTGAGACAATGGAGCTTTGGTTTACGGAGCGGCATACGCCGTATGTGAATTTTTCCATCAAGGTCGAGCGCCAGCTCTATACGGCGCAGAGCGAATTTCAGCGGATCGACGTGTTCGAGTCGCGGGAATTCGGCCGCTTCCTGACGCTTGACGGCTATATGATGCTGACGGAGAAGGACGAGTTCATCTATCATGAGATGATCACGCACATCCCCATGGCCGTCCACCCGAATCCCGAGAATATCCTCGTCATCGGCGCGGGTGACGGCGGCGTCGTGCGCGAGCTGACGCGCTATCAGTCGCCGAAGTGCATCGACCTCGTCGAGATCGACGAGCTGGTCATCGAGGTCTGCCGTAAGTATCTGCCGAAGACAGCCTGCCGCCTCGACGATCCGCGCGTGCATATCCATATTGCAGACGGACTGAAATTCATCCGCTCCTGCGAGAACAAATACGACCTCATCATCGTGGACTCCACGGACCCGTTTGGCCCCGGTGAGGGCCTGTTCACAAAGGAATTCTACGGCAGCTGCTATAATGCCCTGCGCGAGGACGGCATCATGGTCAATCAGCACGAAAGCCCGTTCTATGCCGCCGATGCGGCCGCCATGCAGCGTGCGCACAAGCGCATCGTGGAATGCTTCCCCATCAGCCGCGTCTATCAGGCGCATATCCCGACGTATCCGTCCGGCCATTGGCTGTTCGGCTTTGCCTCGAAGAAATACCATCCCGTCACGGACTTCAATCCGACGGCCTGGACGCTTCTTGGCCTTTCTACCCGCTATTACAATGCGAAGCTGCACCGCAGCGCCTTCTCCCTGCCGACGTATGTCGAGGAGCTGCTGCGCGATGTGGAGCCGCAATAAGGAGAGATCATTATGGCAAAATTACTGGTCATTGGCTGCGGCGGCGTTGCACAGGTCGCCATTCAGAAGTGCTGTCAGAATGACGGCCTGTTTACGGAGCTCGTGCTCGCCAGCCGCACAAAGGCGAAGTGCGACGCCCTCAAGGAAAAGCTCGCCGGGAAGACGAAGACCGTCATCTCCACGGCCGAGGTCGACGCCGATAACGTCGCCGCGCTGTGTGTGCTCATCCGCGACGTCCGCCCGGACGCCGTGCTGAATCTGGCCCTGCCGTATCAGGACCTTTCCGTGATGGAGGCCTGCCTCGAGTGCGGCGTGGACTATATCGACACCGCGAACTACGAGCCGGAGAACACCGACGATCCCGCATGGCGCGAGATCTACGAAAAGCGCTGCAAGGAGCTGGGCTTCTCCGCCTACTTTGACTATTCGTGGCAGTGGGCCTATGACGAGCGCTTCCGCAAGGCCGGTCTGACGGGCCTGCTCGGCACCGGCTTTGACCCGGGTGTCACGTCCGTGTTCGTCGCCTATGCCAAGAAGCACTATTTTGACGAGATCCACACCATCGACATCCTCGACTGCAACGGCGGCGACCACGGCTATCCCTTCGCCACGAACTTCAACCCGGAGGTCAACCTCCGCGAGGTCTCTGCGCCCGGCTCCTACTGGGAGGACGGCCATTGGATCGAGATTCCCGCCATGTCCATCCACCGCGAGTATGATTTCCCGCAGGTCGGCAGGAAGGACATGTATCTGCTGCACCACGAGGAGATCGAGGCGCTGGCCCGCAACCTGCCGGAGGTCAAGCGCATCCGCTTCTTCATGACATTCGGTCAGAGCTATCTGACGCATATGAAGTGCCTTGAGAACGTCGGCATGCTCTCGACGACGCCGGTCGAATTCAACGGCCAGCAGATCGTTCCCATCCAATTCCTCAAGACGCTGCTGCCGGACCCGGCCTCGCTCGGCCCGCGCACCGTCGGCAAGACGAACATTGGCTGCATCATCACCGGCATCAAGGATGGCAAGGAGAAGACCATCTATATCTACAATGTCTGCGATCATCAGGAGTGCTATAAGGAGCTCGGCTGCCAGGCTGTTGCCTATACGACGGGCGTTCCGGCCATGATCGGCGCTGCTATGGTGCTCTCCGGTCAGTGGAACAGGAAGGGCGTCTACACGACCGATGAGTTCGACCCCGATCCCTATATGCAGATGCTGAATGAATACGGCCTGCCCTGGGTCGTGGAGGAGAACCCCGAGACCGTCGCATGAACACGCCGTATTACCTGATCGACGAGGCCGCTCTGCGCCGGAACCTTGAAATTCTCCGCGGCGTGCGTGAGCGCACGGGCTGCAAAATTCTGCTGGCGCAGAAGGCGTTCTCCATGTTCGCCGTCTATCCGATCATCGCGGAATATCTCGACGGCGCGACGGCCAGCGGCCTTTTTGAGGCCCGGCTGGCGGCCGAGGAGCTGCAGGGCGAAAACCATGTATTCTCCGCCGCCTACCGCGCGGAGGACATCCCGGAGCTGGCCCGCCTGTGCGACCATGTTGTGTTCAACTCCTGCGCCCAGCTTCGCGCCTACGCGCCGCAGGTCCTCGCTGCCGGGAAGCAGGCCGGTCTGCGCATCAATCCCGAGTGCTCCACACAGGAGGGCCACGCGATCTATGACCCCTGCGGCGAGAAGTCCCGCCTCGGCGTTACCCGGGCGCAGTTCGACCCCGAGGTGCTGCCGCTGCTCAGCGGCCTGCACTTCCACACGCTCTGCGAGCAGGATTCCGATGCGCTGGAGACGACGCTGGACGCCGTCGAGGCACGCTTCGGCGAGTTTTTCCCCGGACTGCGCTGGCTGAATTTCGGCGGCGGGCACCACATCACCCGGCCGGGCTATGACATTCCGCGGCTCGAGCGCTGCATCGACCGCATCCAGCAGCGCTATGGGCTGCAGGTCTATCTGGAGCCGGGCGAGGCCGTCGCGCTGAACGCGGGCATCCTGCGCACCACCGTGCTCGATATCGTGGAAAACGGCGGAAAGATCGCCATTCTGGATACGTCCGCCGCCTGCCATATGCCGGATGTGCTGGAGATGCCATACCGCCCGCCGCTGCGCGGCAGCGGCCTGCCGGGGGAAAAGGCCTATTCCTACCGCCTCGGCGGACCGACGTGTCTGGCCGGGGACATCATCGGGGATTATTCCTTTGACCGTCCGCTGGCCGTCGGCGATGTGCTGGAATTCGGCGACATGGCCATTTATTCCATGGTGAAGAACAACACATTCAACGGCATGCCGCTCCCGTCCATCGCGCTTCGCACTTTGGACGGCACGGAGCGCTGCATCCGCAGCTTCGGCTACGAGGATTTCAAGCAGCGCCTGTCATAAATTTTCCGCACCCGCATAGAGTCGAATGGGGGTGTTCGGAATGAAGAACTGGACCAAAACCGCCGGGCTCTATGCGCTGGTCTGCGCGGCGGCACTGCTGTCTGCGATGGCGCTCTCCCGCGTGGGGAGCGCCGTTGCCGTATTTTCCCGGGAAACCGGGACGACCGTCGTTGTGGATGCCGGGCACGGTGGAGAGGACGGCGGGACGCTGTCCTGCACCGGCGTGCGGGAGAGCGGCCTCAATCTGGAGATCGCGCTGCGCGTGAACGACCTGTTTGCCCTCCTCGGGCAGAGGACGCGTATGCTGCGCACACAGGATGTATCGCTGCACGACACAGACGCTGCGACGATCGCGGCGCGCAAGGCGTCCGATATCCGGGCGCGCGTCCGCCTGACGGAGGAAACGCCGAAGGCCGTGCTCCTGAGCATTCATCAGAATCATTTTCCGGAGTCAAAATACCGCGGCGCGCAGGTGTTCTATGCCGCCGCTGACGGCAGCCGCGCGCTTGCGGAGCGGCTGCAGACCGCACTTGGAACGCAGCTCGATCCAGACAATCACCGGGCCTGCAAAAAAGCGGGGGAGATCTACCTTCTGAAGCATGTGAGCTGCCCCGCCGTGCTCGTGGAGTGCGGTTTCCTGTCCAACCCGGCGGAGGAGGCCCTGCTGCGCACGCCGGAATATCAGAAGAAGCTTGCGGCAGTTCTGTGCTGCGGCATGCTGGAATTTCTGGAGGAACCCTATGAAAGCTGCTAAGACCGTTTTTCTCTGCTCGAACTGCGGCAACGAGACGCCGCGGTGGCAGGGCCGCTGCCCGTCCTGCGGGCAGTGGAACACGCTGGAGGAATATCCCCCGCCGCAGGCCGCCGCGCCGTCCCGCAGCAGTCTCTCCAACCGAACGTCCGCCGCGCGCGGTGCCGGCGTGCAGCCGAAGCGCCTGAACGAGGTGACGAGCGGGGAGGAGCTGCGCTTCGAGACCGGCCTGTCCGAGCTGGACCGGGTGCTGGGCGGCGGCGCGGTGCGCGGGTCGCTCGTGCTCGTGAGCGGCGCGCCCGGCATCGGCAAATCCACGCTGCTGCTGCAGATCTGTGCGCAGATCTGCCGGGAGCAGACGATTCTCTATGTCTCCGGCGAGGAGAGCGAGAACCAGCTCAAGCTCCGCGCCGAGCGCCTCGGCGTGCAGTCCGACGCCCTGTGGCTGCTGTGCGAGACGAGTCTGGACGAAATTCTGGCCGCGGCCGAACGTATGCAGCCCGGCCTTCTCATCGTTGACTCCATCCAGACGCTCTACACGGAGGACAAGACGTCCTCGCCCGGCAGCATCGCGCAGGTGCGCGACTGCACCATGCGCCTGATGCAGTATTCCAAGCGCTGCGGCGTGACGGTGTTCGTCGTCGGCCACATCAACAAGGAGGGCGCGATCGCCGGGCCGAAGGTGCTCGAGCACATGGTCGACTGCGTTCTGTATTTCGAAGGGGAGGAGCACACGACCTACCGTCTGCTGCGCGCTGCGAAGAACCGCTACGGCTCTACAAATGAGATCGGCGTGTTTGAAATGGACGACCGCGGAC
>ERZ773235.3203-NODE-3203-length-11991-cov-3.546498_pt1 | contig 11991 bp, 14 predicted proteins | sample MGYA00580522_ERZ773235 | MGnify/ENA primary metagenome ERZ773235 (study PRJEB29015, sample SAMEA2737797) | human gut metagenome | biome: human gut; feature: human-associated habitat; material: faeces | place: China | collected 2012 ...
TTGCCGCTACTGCCTATCTGCGCGGAATTGCCGCTACTGCCTATCTGCGCGGAATCGCCGCTACTGCCTATCTGCGCGTAATTGCCGCTACTATTATCCGGCATACTCTTAACTGTTTTCTCAAAAACGAAATCTATGCACGCTTTCACGAATCCCGAGAAACTTAACTTTGCACCAACCTTTAATTTAGTTGTGCAATACTTCTTTTTATCGTCCGTTACAGGCTCATCCAACGCTTCAACTTCTGCAAAATCCGTGAATTTTCCGTCCTCTGTTATCAGAGGGTAATAATCTAACACATCAAACGGGCTTTCGCAGAAGTGAATACCGCACTTACACGGCTCCGCTTTTTCCTCTGTTGCTATGGTGTTTTCCTCATATTGCTTGCCCTTGCAGATTAGCCCGGGCTCAAATGCTTTGTAACCTTTCATCTATTCTCTCCTTATGTTCATTCATACATATTTCGCAGATTAGCTTCCCGTCTATTCGGTAGGCATATTTCTCTTGAATATGTTCGCCACATTCCGAGCAGATAGGTCGCTGTGCGAGTTTCTTTTCTCTTTCCCACTCGTAGTTTGCAAAATCTGCAAGTGGGTTGTCCGTTCTATACATCCATCTTCACCTGTCCTTTGGTTGCTTTATCCATTGCTTTTAACATGCTGCTCATGTTTACGATTCGGGCTGTTATACTTGAACGCCACGCCCGATATTGTGCTTCGGTCTCTGCGTAATAGTAACCGCCCTTCTCGTGGGCGATTATTCTTTCGCCGTTGTGTCGTAAAATCTCAATCGCAAGCCTTACCGTTCTATCATCCGTCTGCGTTGCCCGGACGAGGTCCTTTCTTCGGATAGGCTTGTCCGGAGTGGCATTCATTATCAAGCCTTGAATTTGACATTCAAGTGAATATGGTGTATAATCATTTGTGTTATTTGTGGCTCCTTCGGGAGCTTTTTCTTTACTCTTCATCTTTCTCAAGTAAGTATTTTACAAATTTCTTAAAAAAGTCAGGGAGTTCTATTTCGTCTATCGCTTTTAAAATAGAATCTTTTTCGGAAAGCTTAGCTTTTTCAAAGGCCGCTTCCAAGAGTTCATCTTGTAACTTTTCCGGCACATGGTTGTTCCCCATGACTTCTCTAAATCCTCTAACCAAATCTTCAAGTTCTGTAAGTATGGTTGGAAGCTTGCCATCAATGCATACTTGCTCATGACCCGTTTTAATGTTTAATTCGCATTTAATCATCTTAATTCTCCTTTCAGTTCTTCCACCATATCCGCCCATGCTTCGTTATTTGGGCAGTAGGTTTTTTGCATTTTTCTTGGGGTATCCATGCCCCTATCAGCATAGGACTTAATCATCTTCACAAAGGCTTCCGCTCCGTCCTCCGGGGTTTCGTAGGTGTAATATCTCTTGCCGTTTCCCATGCCCCCGAAGTTGTTACTTTCGGTGAACAACCGGGAAGTGTAATGCCCCGTCTCTAGTCTTGCAATGGCGATTGCTGTTGTCTCGTCAATGCCCAACTTCATACACTCCGCTTCAATCAGCTTGTCCATGTCGTGGCTATATTCTGATTCAAACGGTATGTACTTGACGGTCATTCCGCCGCCTTGAAGCTGCCGAACCTCCAAATCGTCCGCACATGCGAAGCTGTACGCTCCGAGCATAGCAGCCGATACTGTCAGACAGATTAAAGGCTTTTTGATTTTGTCAAACAGACCTAGAAGACCTCCGCCTGTTTTTTTATACTTCTTCATTTTTTGGCTCCTCGATTTTCAATAAATCATCTGTTTTCAGCTCTTCGATTTTCTCTAAATCATCAGCATTCAACTCTTCTATATAGTACAAAGCATAAAGCTTTATACCATTTACCCTTGCCGACTTTGCCCACAGTTCTTCCTCTATTTTGCTGAGATCGTAAGTGTCTATCAGCTTGTCAAATAAGTTATTTGACAGCGAGACGCTTGTCTCTTTTGGTTCGCAATACACGGTTACATAACCGTGGCACTGTTTCTTAATTCCAACAATCGTCTCAATCGCCTCAATAAGGTCCTTTAACATCTTGTTTCACTTCCTCTCTTTATCTTCTCTACTACATCAGGGATGAAGTAGAGTTTTGCAATCCTTTCAAGCCCCGACAGGAACTTGTCTACCGAGTGTGGGTCTTTGTATCCCATATACTCCGCAAGCTGCATTCGTGTGATGAACTGCGGAACACCTTTGATGTTTTCGCCGTCCTCACTTAATGACGCTTTCACATGCTGCGACATGCGCCGAATCATTTCCTGCTTGTCCATCTTTTCTCCCTTCCATATCCCCTGCATGGGCGGCTCGGTATTTGCAACTGTAGGAGGCGTTCCAAAGTGAAAGATGTAAGATTTTATATACGGGGAGAAAATGATGAAAAACCCCGGGTGAGCCGCCTATGCAAGGGATATTCAGTTGTTAATTACTCTTTCCTTTCCTTAATCAGCGTGTTGACTGTTACTCCTAAAACGTCAGCGACCTTTTGCAGAGTTGAAATTGTCGGTTCGCTTTTTCCGTCAAATTTATAGATGTGCCCTTTAGATAAGTGTGCTTGTCGCTCTAATTCGGAAATCGTAATGCCGCGTTTCTTGGCGTAATGCCTAATGTTTTCGTAAATCATCGTTGCTTCTCCTTTCCTAATTATTTGCGTAAAACTTTACGAAAAAACATTGACTTTTTACGCAATTTATTCTATCATTCAAGTAACCACACTTATAAATAAGGAACATATTGCGTTTTTATTGTCATGTATACTGAAAGTTTTGCGTTTATATCTTTATTATACACAAAACTTTCCGTTTGTCAATGCTTTTTTACGCATCGTTTTCCTTACGATTGGAGAAAAAATGGATATATACGAAAGACTGCAATATTTGTGCAAAATGAAGGGAACTACTATTAAACAGATGGAAATCGATAACGGAATGACTAAGGGGCATGCGTTCAAGTGGAAAAAAAGCACACCGACTTACGAATACTTATTAAAGCTGTCCAAATACTTCGGCGTATCAACCGATTACATTCTTACGGGAAAGCAAAGCGGGGTGTCTAAAGAAAGTCATTACGATGTTGAAACAGAAATGCTTGCAAGGGAATTACAGAAGAACAAAGAATTAAGAGCAATTTTTGACGTTGCTAAGGGAATGCCAAAAGAGCGTTTAGACGCTTTTTATAATCTGTTAAAAGATTTGAAATGAGGTGATGTCTTGGAGGAAAATGTAAAAGTTATTTTTAAACCGTTTGATTGCGATTTTCGCGGCGCGGTGCTTTGCTGGTATGAAGATGGCGAAAATTATTACACCATTGTAATAAATGAGAATCTATCGGAAGAAGCGCAAATACGCACAATCAGACACGAAATAGCACATATTGCTCATAACGACTTCGACAGCGATATGCCAATCGGAGAGATTGAAGCTATAAGGCATGCTATGATATAGCATGAAAGGAGGAAAAAAATGAAAGCATATAAGCTTCCGTGGTACTTAAACACCATATTTATTGCAATATTAGCTGCATTTTCAATCTTTATCATTCCAGGGATTCTTGCGATTGTTCTCACAGTCAAACAGCAAAAAATGTTAAGTGAATTTCGCAAAAAAATTGCAGAAGAAAACCGAGAAACAGCTGAGTTCCGCTCTGAAGTTAGCCAAGAAACTTTGAGCCTAATCGACGCAAAAAAAGAACTTGAAAAAGTCAAAGCAGAACTGGAAGAATCAACGCAAGAACTTAGCGATACGGAAGACCAAATTTTGGTCGCGATAGACACTATTGAACTTGAATCTTTTTCGTTATATACGCCAAAATGGAAATTTACAAATTCTGAGGAATACAAGGACAAGCTATTACATATTCGAGACCAACAGAAAACAATGCTAAAAGAAGGAACTGCGGCTTGTGGAAACTTCACATGGGCAGTAAATAACAGCAAAGCAGAGGGCAAAAAACTAGTAAAAGATGTTCAAAAATTGTGCTTGCGTTCCTTCAACAACGAATGTGACGCTGCCGTTTCATCTGTAAGATTTAATAATTATGACCGTTGCGAAGCGCGAATCCGTAAATCCGCAGATACTATTGAAAAGCTTGGAAGAATTATGCAAATATTCATAAGTGAGCGGTATATTGATTTAAAAATCCAAGAATTGCAATTAGCCTTAGAGTATGAGCAAAAAAAGCAAGAAGAAAAAGAAGCACTCCGCGAACTAAAAGCACAAAGGCGAGAAGAAGAGCAGGCTCGTAAAGAGATGGAAATTGCAAGACAAACCGCGGAAAAAGAACGGCAGCATTATTCTAATGCATTGTCAAAACTGACAGAACAGCTTCAATCTTGCGATTCTGAACAAAAAAAGGAACTTCTTGAAAGAAAGTACGAAATTGAAAAACATATTGAAAAAGTAATTGCGAACATCGAGGATTTAAACTACAGACAGGCAAATATCAAAGCCGGTTATGTTTATGTGATTTCTAACATTGGCGCATTCGGAGAGAATGTTTATAAAATAGGAATGACGCGAAGGCTCGACCCACAGGAACGCGTGGACGAATTAGGCGACGCGTCAGTTCCTTTCAAATTCGATGTTCATGCTATGATTTTTTCGGAAAATGCGCCCGCTCTTGAAGCGGCATTGCACAGAGAGTTTGAATCGAAAAAAGTAAACATGATAAACGGTAGAAAAGAGTTTTTCAAAGTTTCTTTAGATGAAATAAAAAAGGTTGTTTTTCAGAATCATGATAAAGCAGTTGAGTTCATTGATGTACCGAGCGCAGAGCAGTACAGGGAAACATTAAAATTAGCCCGGCAGTAATTCCGGGCTTTAATTGCACCGAATTCGCGTTTAAGGAGGAAATGATGGAATATATAAGAAAAACTTTTACCTTTGAGGGTAAACGTTACACGGTAAGAGGAAAAACCGAAAAAGAAGCCATCATGAAAATGGCAAATAAACAAAGGGATTTGAAAGAAGGAAAGGTTGTTGTTTCGGGTGATATGACCGTAAGAGACTGGACGGAAAAATGCATTGCTACCTACAAAACAGGACAGAACGAAGAGACCCGCAAGCGATACGAGTATCGAATGAATCATTGCATATTGGAGCATATCGGCAGCCGCACCCTCAAGAGCATAAAGCCGATAGATGTTCAAACGGTGTTATCCTATCAAAACGGAAATTCACAATATCAAATCAATCAAGTGTATCAGGGATTACGCTTCATCTTCCGAACGGCGAAAGAAAACAAGCTGATTCTCGAAGACCCGACCGAAGCCCTTTACAAAATGCGCTCCGGCACAAAGGATGAACGCCGCTCCCTCACGCCGGAAGAGGAGGAAATCTTTTTGTCTGTATGCGATAATGAAAGATTCCTTGCGTTTCAGCTGATGTATTACTTAGGTCTGCGCTCTTCGGAAGCACGGGAAGCAATGGGGAAAGACATCACCACCATAAAAGACGGTGACAAAGAATATAATGTTTTCCATGCCAGAGGCACAAAAACAGCCAATGCCGAGCGAAATATTCCAATCCCCGACGAATTATATCAGAGAATAAAAGACACACCTAAATCGTCGTATATCGCCCCAAACGAAGCAGGAAAGAAGCACAACGATAAAAGTTTTCAACGCGCGTTCAACTTCCTGCGCCGGGAAATGAACATTGCTATGGGCTGTGAGGTGTACAGGAACAAACTCATGCCGCCGTACCCTCTCGCGGAGGATATTGTACCGTATTGTCTGAGGCACACTTACTGTACGAATTTATGCAGAAAAAAAGTTGACATCAGAATCGCTCAATACCTCATGGGGCATTCAGACATTCGATTAACCGCAAACATTTACACCCATGTTGATAATTCCGATGTAATTGAAGCGGCCCAGCTAATCGCAAAAAGTGTCACACCGAGTGGCACACCTAATACCGCTATTTAGCACCATTAAGCCTTATTTTTTTACACTTTTTTACAAAAATTAAGGCAATAAAAAACGCCGAAACCTTTGAAATTTCAGCGTTTTCAATGTGGTGCGCCATAAGGGACTCGAACCCCTAACCTTCGCATTCGTAGTGCGCGACTCTATCCAATTGAGCTAATGGCGCATATCGAAATGCAGGGAAATGTATTGTTCACATATGCCTTGCATTTCGTACCTTGTTATTATACAAAAAATTTTACGCTTTGTAAAGGGCAAAAATAGAAAAGTTTTATGCTTTGCCCTCCGGATTGCCTTCTCCGCAGTCTTTTTGAAGCTCTGCGTAACGCTTAATTTTCATTGTGCTTGTCTTCTCGAAAGCATCCTCTTTGATTTCAAGCTTTTTGATGCACTTATAGTTCGTCAGTTTGCGGTTCACGAGCTTGATCTGGCTCCAAATAATCTTGTAAATTTCCTCCTCGGTGAAAGGCTTGCCCGGGTCTTTGCGGGAAGCACCGTGAATTTCCTCGATTGCAGCCATATCCGGAATCACACGAGCCGTTATGATAAGTTCCTTTTCACCGGAAACCTCTTTGCCGTATACCATGCACTCTGCAATTTCGGGAACATCCGAAAGCAATGTCTCAATTTCCTCAGGATAGATGTTTTTGCCGTTCTGCGTGACGATTACATTTTTACTGCGGCCGGTGATGTATAGGAAACCGTCCTCGTCGAGGAGACCGATATCTCCCGAATTGAACCAGCCGTCCTTCATAACTTCTGCAGTCGTTTCCGGATCTTCATAATATCCCAGCATTACGGTTTTGCCCTTGATCAAAACTTCGCCCTCTCCGCGTTCGTTCGGATTCGATATGCGAATTTCATCTCCAAATACCGCCTTGCCGGCAGACCCCACTCTGGTATCGAAGTCCGGCGTAAGCGCCGCAATCGGGGCGGTTTCCGTCAAGCCATAGCCCTGAAGGAATGTAACGCCGATGTCTTCAAACCACTTGCCTATCTTAGGATCAAGCGGTGCAGCAGCAGAAACAATAATGCGAAGATTGCCGCCAAGCCCTGCGTATATGTCCTTAAATACTTTCCGTTTCACATCGATGCCCACGTTACGGAGACCGTTTGTAAGCCTCATCATTGATTTTACAACAGAGCCTTTCTTGCTCTTTTCAATGTTTTTCATGATTTTCTTGTAGAGTGCTTCTATCAGAAGGGGCACTGCAAGAATTGCCGTCGGCTGTGTATCCTGCATGTCGGATGCCAGATGTTTCAATCCCTGACAGACCGCAATGGACGCACCGCTTGCCATCGGATAGATGAAACCGATGGTCGATTCATATGTGTGATGCAGCGGCAGAACCGAGAAAAGTCTATCCTCCGGGGTCAAATATACATAAGGCGTGATTCCGTTTATGTTTGCCGCCAAATTGCGGTTGCATATCATTACGCCCTTTGCCGCGGAAGTCGTTCCGCTGGTAAAAATCAGCAACGCAAAGGCATCCGGATCGATTTGTTTTTCCATGAGGCTGTTATCCCCAAGGTCAGTAAACACTTTCCCTTCTTCCGTGAGGAAATCGAATCCCACAGTTGTGAAATGTGCCTTTCCCTGCTTTTCCTTGCCTTCTTTTTCCTTAGTCGGAGCTTCCTTGCTGTACATCTCAATTGTATAGTTTACATTCCCGCAATGCGAAGCCGCCTTTTTAACAAAATCTTTTTTCTTCGGTGTGTGAACAATGGCAACAGCCCCGGAACGTTTTATGAGGTTCTCAAGTTCGTTTTCCGGAAGTTCCTTGTCAACAGGTACCGCAATGCCGGCCCCCAGAAGCAATGCCATGTATGCCACATACCATTCATAAGTGGTCTCACCGATTATAATGACTTTATCGGTTTCTTTGATTTTCAAAACCCGCGTAAGCGCAGTGCCGAAGTTCACGGCATCGTCTCTGAACTCGCCGTATGTGATGGTTTCAAAACCTTTTTTCTTGTTAAAAGTTTCGAGCACAAAAGGCCGCTCTGCGTATTTCGTCGTTGAATTTTCAAAAATTTCTTTTACGGTACTAAAATGTGTCCCCGGATAGCAGGCGCTTCTCGGGATGTCACTTTCAAGGCTGTTTCTGATAAGTTCTTTATGTCTTTTTGCGTATTCGTGCTGAAGTTCTTCCAGCTCCCCAATCTCGCCCATGCGGTATTTCGGAAGCTTGAAATTCGGTATTTTTTTCAAAAGTCTTGCCATATTGTCCCCCTATCTGATAGGCTGCCGGACATTCCTGTCCGCAATATTATCTAAGCATTATATCATTTTTGAGTACGAAAAATCAACCTTTTTAAAGTTTTTCCGTCAAACGGAATGAGCGGATAGAGGTAAGAGCTTCCTGTGAGGGTTTTGGTCGATGCCATAAGCACAACGACAACAAAAGATGTCACTATAAGCCCGGCTGCTCCGAAGAAAAATGCTCCGACCATCATAAAGACCCGGCAGAATTTCATTGCGTACGAGAATTCTATGCTCGGCTGTGTAAACGCTGCAAGTGCCACGACCGCCATGCATAATATCGTCTGCGGAATGAACCAGCCCGATTCGATACTGAATTCGCCTAGAATCAATGCTCCTATGACAGAAAGCGATGCTCCGAGCGAACTCGGTGTATTCAGCGATGCAAGTTTCAGACCGTCCACTGCAATTTCAAGCAGGATGAACTGCCAGAAGATCGGAATCGCAAAATCTTCCGCCGGCACAAAAAAACTCAAAACACGCGGTGTAAACTCTTCGTACTCCGCCATAAGATAATACACAGGCGTCAGAAAAAGAATTACAAAAAAATTCAGCAGTTTAATGAATCTAAAATAGTTACCTGTAAGCAAAGGAAAATAATAGTCATCCACATCCTGAAAAAATTCAAAAATTCCGGTCGGTATGAGCATCACCGTCGGGGTATTGTCAACGATGATGGCAACCTTTCCTTCACTAATATGTGCTGCAATTACATCCGGGCGCTGGGAATATCTGACCCTCGGGAACGGATTTATGCCTGACCCTGCGTCAAATTCCCGCAGCAATTTTTCGAGCATGCTCTGATCGGATACGGTGAGTGCGCTCTTTGTGGCGTTGGAAGTGCTGCTCTCATCAGTGTCTTTTTTACTGTCCTCACCAAAAGGACTTGCCTTCCTGCTCATCTTTGAAAGCGCATTTTCCATGCGATGGACGAATTCCATATCCGCACGATCTTTCATATAGACAAGTGCCACATCGCTCTTGCTCACGCTTCCCACATTATACGCCTTGAAAATCAGGGCCTTATCCCTGATTCGCCTGCGGATGAGCCCGATATTGGTCATCAGTGTTTCGTTAAAGCCGTCCTTGGCACCTCGTAAAGTCTTTTCTTTTTCGGGTTCTTCCACAGCGCGTGCCGGATAATGTCTGGCATCCATAATAATGATTTTGTCAAGCCCTTCTACCACGAGCGGAATCAATCCGGTGTACATTTTGGTAATCGCATCAGCCGGCTCCGTTATCTCCGCTTCCATGAACGGCAGATTCCGCTCCAAAAACTCCTGACTGCTTTTGATTCCCTCCATGGATTCCGCAGGGACGGCGAGCAGGAATTTGAACAGCAGCAGAGCCTTATCGGAATCGTGCAGCCCGTCCACAAAAAACACCGAAGCCCGCCGTCCCCCGATTATAAGCTTCCGTTCGAGCAAATCAAAGCTTTCGCCGAGCGGAAGCTCCCTTCTGAAAATATCAAGATATATCTCAAATTCGTTTTTTCCTTTTGTTTCCATTTTCTCTCCTTTCGGGACAGCCCGCAGGGCTGCCTTCCGCTTTCTGCCGCCGCAGCAAATTTATCCTTCTTTATTTTCCCAAAATCTTGCCATTTCATACTTTTACATATATAATAAAGTGTTGGAATATTGAATAAGAAGGCGGCGCGGACGCAGGTGCGCAGAATGCAAGCAGCTGCAGCGCGAATGCGGACGCAGGGCGCGCGGCGCAGGCGGCGTGCCGCCCGCCCCGCCATAATACGGAGGATAAATATGAATTATGAAAAACTTGCGGAGCTTTTGTTTCCGCATATCACCAAAACCCCGGACGATTACGAAAAGCTCTATCCTAAGCGTGAGCTGCCTGAGGGCGCGAAAGTAACCAGACTCGGACCAAGCCCGACAGGCTTCATTCATCTCGGAAACCTTTACGGTGCTTTTGTTGACGAAAGACTGGCTCACCAGTCCGGCGGCAGATTTTTCCTCAGAATCGAGGATACCGATGACAAGCGTTATGTAGAAGGCGCAGTTGAAGTGATTATCAACTCCCTCAGATTCTTTGGCATCAATTTTGATGAGGGCGCGACGATGGAAGGCGACATCGGCGACTACGGCGACTACACGCAGAGCCACCGCGGCGAGATTTATCAGTGCTTTGCGAAGAAGCTCGTTGCCGAGGGCCATGCATATCCATGCTTCCTGACCGAAGAAGAAATCGCGGAAATCCACGCAAAACAGGAAGCCGAGAAGGCAAATCCGGGAATTTACGGCAAGTGGGCGCTCAGCAGAAACCTCACGATGGAAGAAATCGAAGCGAACCTTGCAGCAGGAAAGCCATATGTTATCAGATTCAAATCCGATGGCGATATGAGCCTGCCGGAAGATCAGATCCGCCGTTTCCGGGTTGAAGACGCAATCCGCGGAACCCTTGACATGCCGGTGAACGATCAGGATACGGTTCTGCTCAAGGCAACCGGAATCCCGACCTATCATTTTGCACATGTTGTGGATGACCATCTGATGCGGACAACCCATGTTGTGAGAGGCGCAGAATGGATTCCGTCGCTTCCGATTCATGTGGAGCTCTTCGACAAGCTCGGCTGGGAGCCGCCTGTATACTGCCACACCGCACAGCTTATGAAGCTCGACGAAGAGGGCAATAAGAGAAAACTTTCCAAGAGAAAAGACCCTGAGCTTTCGCTCGACTACTATAGAAATGAAGGCTACCATCCGGCAGCCGTACGCGAATATCTGCTGACGATTCTCAACTCGAATTTTGAAGAGTGGCGCATCGCAAATCCGGATGCGGACATCGACGAGTTTGAATTTACCACAGAGAAGATGAGCAACTCCGGCGCGCTTTTCGACCTCAACAAGCTCAATGACATCAGCAAAGATGTCCTGCTCAAAATCCCTGCAGCAGATCTTTTTGACTTCCTCAAGGCTTGGTCGGACGAATTCAAGCCTGAGCTGGCTCCGATTTTTGAGGACAGAGCATACCTCGAAAAAATTCTTGACATCGGCCGCCACGAAGAAAGAAATCCGCGTAAGGACCACATTTACGCACAGCAGATCATTAAGAATATCAGCTATTTCTTTGATGACATGTTCGAAATTGAGGACGAATTCCCGCAGGAAGCCGCAGGAGACGTGCCTGTAATCCTTTCAAAATATCTGGAAACCTACAACCACGCGGACGATCAGGAAACCTGGTTCGGCAAAATCCGCGAAATTACCGCAGAGCTCGGCTATGCAGTAAAGCCAAAGGATTTCAAGAAGAATCCGGATCAGTACAAGGGCCACGTCGGCCATGTCAGCACGGTGATCCGTGTGGCACTCATGGGCCGCCAGCAGTCTCCGGATGTATGGGAAATCCAGCAGATTCTCGGTGAAGAGCGCACCCGTGCCCGCCTCGCCAGGTTCATATAGGCAACAGTCGATAAGTACAATCGCCCAGCCGCCAATTTATGCTAAAAACAATCAAAAAGGAGCATGTCGCTATGTGATATGCTCCCTTCTTATTTCTATTTCTTTGTGGTTACGCAAATCTTTGTAAACGGCGTGTATACAAGCTTGCCGTCCACCCTGCGCATGCCGCGGACTTTATACCAGTAAGTTTTGCCCGGTTCGAGTCCCTTCGTATTTACATAATACTTATGTGACGCACTCGTGCTCGTGAAGATTTTCGTATAGCCCGAAGATTTTTTCGTCGAACGCCAAATCTGATAAGAATCCACGCGGTATCCTGAATTGGACTTCTTCCAGGTCAGTTTTATGCGCTTTCTGCTCACCTCA
>ERZ773235.3204-NODE-3204-length-11988-cov-3.164083_pt1 | contig 11988 bp, 10 predicted proteins | sample MGYA00580522_ERZ773235 | MGnify/ENA primary metagenome ERZ773235 (study PRJEB29015, sample SAMEA2737797) | human gut metagenome | biome: human gut; feature: human-associated habitat; material: faeces | place: China | collected 2012 ...
TATAAATTGTTTAGGAAGTATAATGATGATTATTTCTGTTATAGCAACTATTTTTTCTGGATGGCAATATATTAAAAATGGTAAAGATGTACTTTTAAATGATGTATAGGAGAAAAAAATGAATAAAGAAAAAATATATGAAGAACTATTAAAAGGCGTGTGTGAAGATAATATTAAGAAGGATGAAGAAATGAGAAAGCACACAACATTTAAAATTGGTGGTAAAGCAGATTTCTTTATAAAACCAACTACTAAAGAAGAGTTAATTCATATTTTTAACATAGCAAAACAAAACAATGTACCAATAACTATAATAGGAAACGGTAGTAATATATTAGTTTTAGATACTGGAATAAGAGGTTTTGTAATAAAACCAAATTTCAAAAATATAGAAATCAATAAAATAGATGATGAATGTGTTGAAGTAACTGCTGGATCAGGAGTTTTACTTAGAAGATTAGCTGAAACAATGTTAAAAGAATCTATAGGTGGCTTAGAATTTGCAGCTTTTATACCTGGATGTGTGGGTGGAGAAGTTAGAATGAATGCTGGGGCTCATGGATTTGAAATGAAGGATATAGTTAAATCTTCTAAATATATGGATTTCAATGGAAATATACATACAATAAATAATGAAGAGCATGAGTTTAGTTATAGAAAAAGTATTTTTAGCAGAATAGATGGCATTATAATTGAAACTACATTTCTTTTAAAATATAAAGATAAAAAAGAAATATTACAAGAAATGGAAGATCATAAAGCTTTTAGAATAGAAAAGCAACCAATATTTATGCCTTCTGCAGGTAGTACATTTAAAAGAGGAACAGGTTTTATAACAGCGAAAATTATAGATGAATGTGGACTAAAGGGAAAAAGAGTGGGAGATGCTGAAATTTCAGCGATGCATGCTGGATTTGTTGTTAATAGAGGAAATGCAACAGCTAAAGATGTTCTTGAACTAATAAGAGTTGTTGAACAAGAAGTTTTTGCAAAAACTGGAAAAAGAATAGAATTAGAATTAGAAATATTAGGATAACAAAGAGAGGTAAGAATAAAAATGAAAGGATTTCTTAAATGGTTTAAATCAAGTTCAAAAATGAAAAGGTGGATGCTTCTTGTTTTGATAGGGATCATATTATCATGTTATGGAATGAGTTTATTATTAGTAAGGCAAGAGTTGGATTTATCACAAATCGCTAAAATAATTATTACATTTGTAATAATTTTTTTGTATAATAAGTTTAAGGAAGTGAATTAATGGAAGGCAAGTATATTATTGTAGAACTAATTCCTACAGCAAGTAATCCAGAATACGGAGATATTATTCAATTGTCAGCTTTGAAAATTGAAAATTTACAACTAGTGGATCGTTTTGATTATCGCTTAAAAGAAGAATATATTCCTTTACAAGATCTTGTTCGTATGATTAGCTACGACAAAGATAAATTTATATATAAAGAAACAACTACAGAAATATTAGAAGAATTTGACAAATGGTCAGAAGATATTCCGATATTAATTTTGAATAATCAATATACATTAAAATATTTAAAAGAAATAAATAATATAAAAAAAGATATATCTACTTATCTAGATATACCTTATCACGATGATATCATTGAAACTATTATGGAAAAATATGAAATAGAACCCAGTAACTATATTGTAGATATTTTATATGAGGCTCTAATTTATAAAAGTAATGAAAACAAATAATGTTTTCTTTTTTTTAATAAAAAGTGCTTAAAAAGCACTTTTATCTGTAATAATAAGGTCCATAATAAGGTCCATAGTATGGAGCTTGATAATATGGTCTTGGATAGAAAGCAGGCGCTAATAGGCCCCCAGTAATTCCACCTAATACAAATGGTCCTAAAAATCCCCCAGCAAAGCGATTATCTTGAGACATACTTGGCATAAATGATGAGTTAGAAACTGAAGATTGACGTGGCATAGTCATACTTGAACTCATCATAGGCCCATTCATAGAACTAGGCATAGATTGATTCATTGATTGATAACTAGAATACATGATAATTCTCCTTTCATAATATTTTATGAGAGAAATTAGAAAGGGTGAAACAATGAATGAAATAAAAAAATTAAGTAGTATTATAATCAATGATTCATTAAAAGTAAGGAGGAAAGAAAAAGTTTTAATTATTAGTGATACTGATAAGCCAGCTTTATTAATAAAAGAATTCATTAAAGATATTAGTAAAAATGAAGGAATACCATTTGTAGAAATACTATTCCCTAGTATTGAATCACTATTATTAGAAAAAACAACAGAAGAAAGAATTAAACAAATTTCAATTATTGAAGAACAAAAAATTAACAATTTTGATACTTTTATCTATATTAAATACACTAAGAATGAATTCGAAACGATAGATATTGATCCACAGATTTTAAAAAATAAAGGAAATGCTTTAGAAAAAATAAATCAAACTAGAGTAAATGAAAGAAAATGGATATTATTGAATTATCCTTCTGAACTAGATGCTTATAAAGCAAAAATGAATACTGATAAATATTTTCAATATGCTTTAGAAGTAATGACTGTGGACTATAATCAAATGAAGCAAGATATCGTTCCATTATTAAAATTGGTGGAAAAAACGGATAAAGTTCGCATTCTATCTCCAAATACAGATTTAACTTTTAGTATTAAAGATATTCCAATTATTCCTTGTTGTGGAGAATGTAATATTCCTGATGGTGAAATATATACAGCCCCAGTAAAAAATTCAGTAAATGGTATCATTACATACAATGTACCAAGTGTTTATCATGGAAATATGTATCATAATATTCAATTAACTTTTGAAAATGGAAAAATTATTCAAGCTACTAGCGATGATAATAATAATCGATTAAATGAAATATTTAATACCGATGATGGTAGTAGATACGTAGGAGAATTTTCACTAGGACTAAATCCTAAAATATTACACCCTGTTGGTAATATTTTATATGATGAAAAAATAATAGGAAGCCTCCATTTTACGCCAGGATCTTCTTACTATAATGCTTATAATGGAAACAACTCAGCCATTCATTGGGATTTAGTATTAATTCAAAGAAAAGAATATGGAGGAGGAGAAATTTATTTTGATGATATATTAATTAGAAAAGATGGAATGTTCGTCTTACCAGAATTACAACATTTAAATTATCTTTCAAAATAGTCAAAAATGACTATTTTTTTCATATATTTTAGTAAGGTGATGTCATGTATAAAATATTTAGAAATATAGGAATCTTAGCCCTTGTTTTAGTGAGTTTTTTATATACAGAAAGAATTGTAAGTGTTGTAAAAGATTATGATAATATTATGATTGAAATAAAACAAAATAAAAATCAATATCGAATCGACCCTATAGAAGCCACTATTACAGAAAATACTATAATTCCTGGTGTAAAAGGAAAAGAAGTGGACGTAGAAAAAAGCTATGCGAAAATGAAGAAGTATGGTAAATTTGAACCTACTTTATTAGCATATACAAAAATTAATCCACAAAATTTATTAAAAGATCATTTAGACAAAATGATTAGAAAGGGAAATTCTTCTAAGAAAATGGTATCAATTATATTTGAATTAAATAATATTGATGAAATTGATTCCATCTTAAAAATATTAGAAACTAATAATATAAAAGGAAATTTTTTCATTGATAGTACATGGATTGGAAATAATGAAAAGACTATTATTGAATTAGTAAAAAATGGACATATAATAGGAAACCTAAGTTATAAAGGAGATTATACAAATTCTAAATTTATGGAATTAGATAACATTATAAAAAAAATAGCAGGTCAAAAAGTAAGCTATTGTTATTTGAATGAATATAATAAACAAGTATTAGATATATGTTCAAAGCAAGGGGATTATACAATCTATCCTGATATTATTATAAAAAATAATATGCTTGTTGATGTGAAAAAAAATTTAGTTTCAGGTAGTATTATTAGTGTGAAAAATATTAACAAAGATCTAGATTTAGAGTTATTAATACAATATATCAAAAGTAAGGGAATGGAAATTGTAAATTTAAGAACTCTTTTAAGTGAATAAATGATTGACATTCATTCATTAATTTTATATACTATAAACCGTTTAGTTTGGGGGATATATATGAAATCAATAGAAAAATTTATTCACTCTTTAGAAGTGTTAAGAATTAATTTACAAAGTGAAATGCTTTCTAACTTAAAGTTTCAACAAGATGAATTATCCAAAATTGTTACTTCAAATGATTGGTCAAAAAAAGAAGAAATCGATAAAAACTTATTAGAAAATGAAATAAAAATATGTAAACATTCTTTAATTTCAAATGTGTTGAGAATTTTACAAATAGATCCATCAAGTTGGAACATGTGTGGTGAAATATTTGTTGAATTTGATTTGTTATCTGAATTGTTGATAGAAACAAAATTAAATATGAAAGAACAAGCAGAGATAATAGAATATTTAATTTCTAAAAATTTAGCTGCTGGAGTAGCAAATGCAAAAGTTGATTATTTTGATATAAGGAAATTAAACGATTTTGAATTCAAGAATATTACTTACCAACAAGCAGAAGAGTTCCTTAAAACAGATGGCTATCGCAGATTATCAGAAAAGGAAAAAAAGACAGAATTGGAAACAAATGCATTCATAGAATTACAAAACTTTATTAATCAAAATATGGAACAACGTAATGATATAACAACTATTCATAAGACTATAGAAGAGGATTATTTCAACCACAAAGATAGTCTTACTGAAGAAAATATAACTAGTTATATTGACCAATTAAAAAAATTAAAGTTATCTGATGAAGTAGCAACATCATTAAGAATATTTTTAATGAAAAAAATAAAAAAAGAAAAACCAACACTTCAACTGAAAACAATCAAAAATTTAAAAAAGGATGTTATTTTATCTAAAAAACAATATTATGAATTAGAGTCAAGATTAAAAGAAATGCTAGATTTGGATACAATGACTTTTAAAAGAGAAATATATAGTGATGAGTTACAAAATTTATTTCAAATTATGATTCAATTAAAATATGATAAAGAAACAATTTATGAAGTTGCTAGAAAATATGAAAAAATGAATCAACAAAAGAATGCTATAGTATTATATTTAGAAGTGATTGACCAATTAAGAGATTATATAAGTGAAGAGGAAGTTCATAACTTAGAAGAAATCTTCCAAGAAACATTCATTTGTAATTCAGAAGATTATATAGAATGGAAAAATATGTTAAAAGAAAATTTACTTGACCAAATAAATCAAATTCCAAAAGATCATATTTTAAAATTAGTAAAGTAGACTTAGGTCTACTTTTATTTGCGTCGATGTGATATGATAAAGTAGGTGATGTTTGTGAAAGAACTACTTTCTCCGGCTGGAAATATGGAATCTTTAAAAGCTGCTATTTCCGCAGGTTGTGATGCAGTATATTTAGGGGGATATACATTTGGTGCTAGAAATTATGCTTCTAATTTTTCTGATCAAGAATTAATAGATGCAATTGATTATGCTCATATATATGGTGTAAAAGTATATGTAACGGTAAATACTATGATATATGAAGATGAAACAGATCGTTTTATTCAGTATGTTGATTTTTTACATCAAAATAATGTAGATGCTGTTATTATTCAAGATTTAGGAATGATGGATTATTTAAGAAAAACTTATCAAAATTTAGAAATTCATGCTTCTACTCAAATGAATGTTCATAATGTAGAAGGAGCCAAATTCCTAGAAAAATTAGGGGTTAAAAGAGTTGTCTTAGCCCGTGAGACAAGTATTGAAGTAATAAAAGAAATTAAAAAACAAACAAATATTGAAATCGAAATATTTATACAAGGAGCTTTATGCCTTAGTTACTCAGGACAATGTTTGATGAGTAGTTTACTAGGAGGAAGAAGCGGAAATAGAGGTACTTGTAGTCAATGTTGTAGAATGCAGTATGATCTTTTTCATAATGATAAAAAAATCAATAAAGACCAATACTTACTTAGTACAAAAGATTTAAATACATTAGAATATATCAAAGAATTAGTAAATATTGGAGTAGATTCCTTTAAAATAGAAGGTCGTATGAAACGCCCTGAATATGTTTATTTAATGACTAATATTTATAGAAAAGCAATCGATGGGAACTTGGATTCTATAGAAAACTCTCTTTTAGAGATGAAAAAGATATTCAATCGTGAGTTTACAAAAGGATTTTTATTTCATGAAAAAAATAATAATTTTATTAATCCTAAAAGACCAAATCATATTGGAATTCCAATTGGTACTATAGTTTCATGTAGTTCAAAATTTACGACAATTGAGTTAACGAATGAAGTTATTCAAGAAGATGGTATTCGTATTTTAAATAAAAAAGAAGATGTAGGTTTTATTTTAAATAAAATATATCTTCATAAAAAACTTGTAAATAGTGCGAAAAAAGGTGACATTATAGAAGTACCTACAAAAGGATTTGTTCAAAAAGGTGATCTTGTTTTAAAAACAACCGATAAAAAGCAAATGCTTTCTTTACAAGAACAAATGAAAAATACACGAAAAATCGATATTTCTATGGATATTGTAATTCATAAAAATGAGCCTATTTCTCTTTCAATATCTGATTTTAATCATAAAATTACTGTAAAAAGTGATTATATTGTAGAAGAATTTCAAAACTTACCAACTCCTAAAGCAAGGATCATAGAACAATTTAAAAAATTAGGAGATACTCCATTTTCTTTGAAAAATATTCATGTAGATTATGAAGATTCTTTTGTAAAAATTAGTGAAATTAATGAAATTAGGAGAAGAGCTGTTCAAAAATTAATTCAGGCTAGACAATATAAAATTCCCTATATTAAAAATACTTATGAAATAGATTTACCAAATTATTCTACTAATAGAAATATTTCTGTAATGATTAGAAATTTAGAGGATTATCATTTTATTCAAAATAAAAAACTAGATTCTATTTATATGAAATCGGATATTATAGAAAAAATACAAGATCATAGAAAAGTTTTAAAAATTCCTAGAGTGAATTTTAATTTGAAGGAAATTCAAGGAAAAGTATTGATTTCTGATTTAGGATCCTTAGAAAAATATAAACAAGTAATTACCGATTTTGGATTTAATGTAGCCAATTCTTATACAGTAGCATTCCTACATTCTTTAGGTGTTTTAAAAGTTACTTTATCTTATGAATTAACAAAAGAACAAATTAAAAATATTGTTGAAGCTTATCATAAAAGATATTGTGTACATCCTAATTTGGAAGTTATTGTAAGTTCTTATCCAGAAGTTATGATTTCTAAATTTCGTTTATTAGATTATTTTCATATTCATAATGGCAAGAATTATTTAAAGGATAGACACCAACATCAATTTAAAATAGAAGAAACTAGTGATATCATGACTATTTATCACTTTGAAAAAATAAAATTAGATTCCAATTCTATTTTTGAATTAGGAATTAATAATGTAAGAATTCATATAGAAGATAATGATGATATAAATACCTTAAAATAGGTATTTTTTTCATATTAAGAAAGAAACTATAAAAGAGGTGATAAGATGATACTTCTTTATATTGAAGATAAAATTCTTTCTGGTACAATAGCAACTTACTTAGACTATTTAAATCTTGATTATACAACTAATATTGATCATAAAGTAGAATGCGCTATTGTTGCTGAGATAAATCCTAAAACAAGAAAAATTGCTCAAACTACAAAAACTATTTTTATTGCTTATTTAGAAGAACAAAAGATTTATACAAAATTTATGAAAAAAAATAAAGTTTCTAAGCAATACAAAGAAAAAATATTAAAATTTTTTGAAGATTGTACCAATATTGTTGTTAGTATGCCTATTTTTCAAAAAATCATCTCCTCTAGCACAAATATTACAGTAATTCCAAAAGAACCATTTCAGTTAAATTTAGTAAAAACAAAAAAAGGAAAAAATATTGTTTTTTATGATCCAAAATATCAAAATTTGAATATGATTTATGAACTTTCTATTCATTATCCGAAACTTAAATTTTATTATGTTGGGTATAAAAATGAGTTAACGATGCGAGAACGAACTACCTTTAATAAACTTCCTAATAATGTAATAAAATATAAAAAAATGGATATTATTTCTTATATGAATTTAGTAAATAGTGCCTATATTGTGATTCATAATGATATAGATGATTTTTATCAAATTCCAATATTACTCAAAAAAAATCTCATTATCAAAGATATTCCATATTATGAAAATTTTTTAATTCCAAGTAAAGATTGCTATTTTTATGATAATTTTAAATCTTTAGTTTTAAAATTGGAAAAAATAAAAAATAGACGACTTTCAAACTTGACAGATGAAGTTTACTGTAAACTAAGTAAAATAGATTGTAAATATGTGTCTCATAAATACCAAATTCTTTTAGTTTAGACTATATTTTTTAAGAATATTCCTTTATAATGTAAATAGAGGTGTTACAATGCGAGAACAAGTTTTACAAATTTTAAAGAATACAGATAAGGCTTTAACAATCCATGAAATTAATGATATTATGGGATGTAAAAGTACTGATGATTTTAAATCTTTATTAAAAGTAATCAATGAATTAGAAGATGAATTTGTAATTTATCATACAAATAAAGATAAATTTATGCTTTTCAATAACAGTCATCTTAGAGTAGGAACTTTACTTTCTACAACAAAAGATTTTGCTTTTGTTGATATTGAAGGAGATGAAGATGTTTTTGTTCATGCTTCTAATTTAAATGGAGCAATTCATAAAGACAAAGTTATTGTGGAGATTACATCTAAGGCAGGACTTCGTTTAGAAGGAAGAATTGTAAAAGTAGTAGATCGTAATTTAAATCAATTGGTAGGAGAAATTTATTATAAAAATAATAAAGCTCATTTAAAATTAGATGAAGAAAAATTTAAGATTGATGTAATTATTGAACCAGACAAATTAAAGAATGCGATGGAAGGACATAAAGTTCTAGCAAAAGTAACAAGACAAATTGCTGGAAATGTTTATCATGGAGAGGTAATTAAAATTATAGGACATAAAAATGATCCTGGTGTTGATATTTTATCAATTGTATATAAGTATGGAATTAATGATACTTTCCCTGATAAAGTAGTGAAAGAATTAGATCAAATTCCAGATTCTGTGAAAGAAGAAGAGAAAAAAGGTAGAAGAGATTTAACAGACCATATGATTTTTACAATCGATGGGGATGATACAAAGGATATTGATGATGCTGTTGAAGTGGAAAAATTAGAAAATGGACATTATAAATTAGGCGTTCATATTGCAGATGTTAGTTATTATGTAAAAGAAGGTACTGCTTTATATGATGAAGCCTATGAAAGAGGTACAAGTGTTTATTTAGCAGATCGTGTAATTCCAATGTTACCTCATAAATTATCAAATGGAATTTGTTCTTTAAATCCTGGAGTAGAACGTTTAGCGCTTTCTTGTGTAATGGAAATTGATACAAAAGGAAATGTTGTCGATTATGAAATTTTTGAAAGTGTTATAAAATCTCGTAAACAAATGACTTATAAAAAAGTAAATAAGATTTTAGAAGAAAATATTGTCCCAGAAGGATATGAAGATTTTGCAGATTCTTTAAGAACTATGGAAGAATTGGCTAAAATATTACGTGCTAATAAGGTATCTAGAGGTTATATTGACTTTGATATTGATGAAGCCAAAATTATTGTAGATGAAGATGGAAAAGCTATTGACGTTACATTAAGAGAAAGAGGAACTGGAGAAAAGTTAATTGAAGATTTTATGATTGCTGCGAATGAAACAGTTGCTTCTTATATTTATTATTTGGAATATCCTTTTATTTATCGTGTGCATGGTGAACCTAGTCCAGAAAAAATTAAGAGTTTTTTAACTTATGTAAGTTCTGCCGGATATCAATTAAAAGGCAAGGTAACAGAAATTTATCCAAGCACAATGCAAAATTTATTAGATCAATTGAAAGATGCTCCTGAATATCCTGTATTTTCTTCTTTACTTTTAAGAAGTATGCAAAAGGCTGTTTATGATACGAATAATATAGGACATTTTGGTTTAGCAAGTAAATGTTATACACATTTTACTTCTCCTATTCGAAGATTTCCAGATACTACTGTTCATAGATTATTACACAAATATATTTTTGATGGCAAAAATGATGCTGATACTTTGAAAATGGAAGAGACTAAGTTACCAGAAATCGCAAAACATTCTTCTCAAAAAGAAAGAGATTCTGTTGATTGTGAACGTGAAGTAGATGATATGAAAATGGCTGAATATATGATGAATCATATAGGAGAAGAGTATTCTGGTATGATTAGTGGAATTACTAAATTTGGTATTTTTGTTCAACTTCCAAATTTAGTAGAGGGATTAATTCGTTTAGATGATTTAACAGATGATCATTATACTTATGATGAATCAACAATTCGTTTAATTGGAACTAAAAATAAACGAGGATATCGTTTAGGAGATCAGTTAAATGTTGTTGTGAAGGCTGCAAATAAAGAAGCACATACAATTGATTTTGTTTTAGCCAAGGGTGGAAAAAGGTGATTTATGGAAAATTGGTATAAATTTTTAAAGATTAAAAATTTTTCAGATATTAAAGAAGTAAAACAAGCATATAGAAATTTATCTAGAAAATATCATCCTGATAATTTTATTGATTCTAGTGAGGATGAAAAGAAAAAAAGTGAAAAAATTCAAAAAAAATTAAATGAAATTTGGCAGACGCTATCAGATGAGAAAAAAAAGCAGTCATATGATGAAAAATTGAAATATGAATTAGATCATCAAAAATATTCTAATTATTTTAAAAAATCTAATCAAAGACCAAAATGCAATTCAACATCACAATATAATGACAATAAATCTTTTTCATCACAAGATAGTCAAAAAAAATCTTTCTCGTCACAGGGTAGACGAAAGGGATTCTTTTCATCAGAAGACTACCAAAAAGGATTCTTTTCATCAGAAGATTATCAAAAGGGATTCTTTTCATCACCATATAGCAACAATGGCTCTTTTACATCACCATATAGCAACAATGGCTCTTTTACATCACCATATAGCAACAATGGCTTTTTTACATCACCATATAGCAACAATGGCTCTTTTACATCACCATATAATAACAATAAATCTTTTTCATCACAAGATAGTCAAAAAAATTTTTCTCATTCAGATGAGCCTACTCAAGAAAGTGACAAACATTTATTACTATTAGAACTTTCTACAAAACAACATATTTTAAGATGTGACTATATGTTTAAAAAAACTGAAATTATGGAAAAAATAAAGAATTCGGAAGAGTATAGAAATTTGTATATAAAGTGTAATCAATTGGATCGAGATATCTGTTTACTTCAGAATAAAAGAGACAGTTTTAAATATCAAATTGATGTTTTGATGTACCAAGAAGCTGTTAATAAAGAATCTCTATTTAGTAAATTATTTAAGAGAAATAGACAATTAAATCAATCTACAGCCATAGAGAAAGAACTACAACAAAAATTAAATGATTTATTAGATGATAGTGAAGATACATACGCACATTTTGCAGAAAGTCCTTATAAAGGTGGAGAAATTAAAGACTATTTACCAAAAGATGCAAGTATCACATTAACTTTCAACAAAGAAAAAACATTAAGAACAATTCATTTTGCACAAGATGCAGGAAATGATAAATCAACAAAATATGTGATTGAATATACAACAGATGGACAAAACTGGACAGCTATACAAGAATACAATGGAGATGCATCTGTTGAATTAGATGTAACAAGCCAAAATATTAAAGCGAAAGCAATTCGTATTAGAAACTTAGAATTACATTTACAAGATAGTGAATCTTCTGGATATTGGTGGAAAGTTAAAACATTTAAAATGGATGATTCAGGACAAATCAATGCAACATTTATGCATACGGATG
>ERZ773235.3213-NODE-3213-length-11949-cov-4.297377_pt1 | contig 11949 bp, 15 predicted proteins | sample MGYA00580522_ERZ773235 | MGnify/ENA primary metagenome ERZ773235 (study PRJEB29015, sample SAMEA2737797) | human gut metagenome | biome: human gut; feature: human-associated habitat; material: faeces | place: China | collected 2012 ...
GTCTCAATACTGCTTTTTCGTTTGCACCACCTTCGATTCTTTCCTTAACGATTTGATAGTCTCTTGAACAAGGCTACCATATGGGTAATTCTACCACATATTCATCCTTAATTCATCTAAAATCTTCACGATTGATTTACCGTGTAGACTTTATAAATGTGGAATGCATCAGGAGGTGAAGCACCTATGGAGAAGAAGTTATATTACAAAGCAAATGAGGTATCAGAGATACTTGGCATGGATGGGATAAAAGAAATATTTGACAATATTAATCAAACAACGGAAAAAAATGTTGAATTGATGAACGGAGAAGGAAACGTATTCACCTGCCCGGGAAATGTTATTAACAACTGGTTTGATGCTGACCGCAAGAAAAAGAGCTTAGATATATTTTCACCTGCTTTTACATTCTGCTGCATTTGCTTTTTACATTCCTTCTGTATAGTCGTACATGACAATATAATCTGAAAGGAAAATAATATGAAAAGAAAATGGAAATGCATTGGAGCACTGGCACTTGGGCTGACTCTTGTTCTGGTTTAGGGCATGCCGGCTTTTGCAACAGAGAATGTTAAGCAGGGAACTTACCAGGAAAACGGTATTGTGACTCAGAAGGAACAAAACCGGTTGATATAAGCGGATGGTATATCACAGATGATAATACCGGCAGAGTCGTGGAAAAATATTCCTGGAGTACACATGCCGCAGGCGTGTATGCACGTATTCCGGACGGAACAGGTGCTTTTACGGATGTGGCAAATTCCACAAAAGGAACCGGAAATGTTATGACAGAGCCGGATAAGCCGTCATATCTTAATGCGATTGCATGGCCGGGCATCGGACTATCCGGATTCAGAAGCAGGTGTATTTTTCGCAGCACTCGAGGCAAACGGACCTGTATATGCATTTATTCTTGACAAAGACGGCAACGCAGAAGTAATCTCGGAGATTGACCCGGGAATCGGCGGTGCAATGGCTCTTGACTATGATTCTTATGAAGGTATTTTGTGGGTAGGTGCAGATGACGGATATGGAAATATTTCAGCTCAGATTGTGTTTAACGGAACTGACAAACCGGCAGTTAATCTTGTAAATCCTCCGGCGGAAATGGATGTAACCCGCAATAACGAAGGATTTGCCATAGCCGGACCTGAATACACGGTCAACGGTCTCAGACCGGTGTTCCACTTCATGGATGGAACAGATACCGGAAAATCAGGATTCCCGGATATGGGAGATACCAGCAGTTTTACGGCGCTGGGAATTCTGCTCATCGCTGCTGCAGGAGCAGCAGGCAGCGTGGTTATTGTAAGACGCAGCAAAAATAATATATAATAAACAATAACATATTTTCTTCCGGCCTTAAAAGTCAGAAACAAAAATCTGACGGCAAGGGAGACCACCCTCTCTCTGCCGCCATTATTTTAATTGTCATCTTCATCGTTAGACCAATCAGATATAATGTGCAACTCTCCAGAATCCATATCCATTGCCATATTATCTCCCATTCGAATTAATAAATCTCCATCGGAATCTATTGCCATATTATCAGAGATTGAACGAGCAAAATCTCCATCTTCATAATCGAAAAAATGTTTACCCATAAATAGTATCTCCTTCCTGATTGTTAATCTAAATATAGTTTCTTTTTTTCATATGAATCAACCGTATTATTATCGTAGGTATTAAAATCCTCTGAAAATGTATTAAGACTTCCAGTTGGATTTATAACGATTTTTGTTATTTTCAAATAATTGTCATAGTATACCTTTAACACGGAGTATGCTTCTTCATAAATAGCATTGTACCACACGCTCTTAATAAGGTTTCCAGCATCGTCATTAACCATAATATTCACATCAAAATCAAATCCGATATTGTTTTTAACATCGCAGGTTACCATATTTAGCTTTACACTACCGATAAATTCGTATTGAAATGTAAAAAAGTTTCTAATTTCGTCTTGTACCAGCCCAATCAATTCTATCACTTGATTTTTTAGCGATGCAATTTCATTTTTCGAGACATATTGAAAATGATACATACTTGTCCCTCCACTTCTTAGTATCTCTTTTTGAACTTTGGCAGTTGTTTTATTAAAGCATTTATTTCATCGTCGTTTACTTCCATGTCAACACAAACGGCAATATTATCAACATCACAACTAAACAAATCTGTTCGTCCGGAATCTATTACTCCGCCAAGTTCATTACAAATACAATATGCATCTGCACCAACCTTATTTATAATTTCTGTATTATGCTTTATTCCAAATTTTAATATATCTATTGCCCTGTACTTATACTTATCCAAGTGCTCCAATGCATATCTTAAACAATTATTTATTATCGGGTTAATCGAATAATATGTAATAGAATCAACTTGCTTTTCTCGCTTGACACGGCTTCCAGCCAACACATATTCATACGGTCTTATTTCAAATATTGAATTGAATAAATTACCGTTATCTAACATTATTTCTAAATATTCACTTTGGCAAAAAACAGCATCATTTGAACCATAGTGCCCGTTCGAAAAAAACATATTGTAAGAATCATAAATATCATTGAACAGTTCTGCATCGTTCATACTTGCAACAAGCCGAGCAAACGCAATACAATTATCAAAGTTTATCCAAGTTATGCCAGAATCTTTTCTGAACTCAAAGTTGTTAAAAGACCATTTGAGTTTTATTCCATATTCTTCGTGAAGGTATCTGACACCGTTAACCGAACGATATTCAACTACATAATCAAGGAATGTTTTTCCAAATTCGTCTGTTTGAGTAAGGATTGATTTTCCATCCCTTGCAAGTAAAAGATTGAATTCTTCTTTATATAGTTTTGTATCATCAAGGTATGCATAATATCTGAAACCTTTATTAAACGGCACATTATCTTTTTCTGTCGGCAATTTATATGCATCTTCATCTAATAGCCTCGCTAGTGAAACACCGAATATTTTTTCAAGAGGAGTAATAAACTCATATTTCAGAGGTCGTTCGTCTTTTAACATTTTTGAAAAATTCGATTTTTCCTTATTTGCAAATTTATATGCGTCTTGTCCTTTGATTCCTAATTCGTGTGCAATATCAACTAGCAAGTGACTATACATCTTTATCCCTTTTAATTCCATATAATGGTCAATATTGTTCTTCAAATTTCCCATAAGTTTGCCTCCATAACTTTTATCTATTTATAGTGTACCACAAATGCAGAGAAAATAGTAGTCGTTTAAGACAACTTTTGTTGTCTGTTTTGACTTTAGTTAAAAATCACGGAAAAAAGTATATCGTCAAATTTGACTATTTCTTCTGTTCTGCTTACCGCAAAAACTCTGATGTATGCTCTGCCCACTACATTCGTGAGAAAGTCGTGGAGCAGCTTGTGCTTGAAAGTATGCAAAGGGTATTGTGGTATGTGCAAAGTTACGAAAAGTTATTCGCACAAAGGCAGTTAGCGGAATTTGGCGAAAAGCAAAAGAAAGAGCTTACCGAAAAGCGCAGGGAGTTTGATAAAGCGAAGCAAGTTACCCGTCTTGAAGCTCTCACTCCCGAAGTGGTACACGAGTTTATCGGGAAAATCGTGGTATACGCACCCGAATACAAGGCCGGTTTTTTAATTTGATTATAAAAAAATAGAATTTACCGGGAATATATGGTAAAATAGTGTCATCATAGATTTTAAGGAGGAAAACAAAATGGCATCTAACAAATACAGCGGAACGCAGACGGAGAAAAATTTACAGGAGGCATTCGCCGGAGAGTCGCAGGCGAGAAACAAATACACATATTTTGCATCTGTAGCGAAAAAAGAAGGCTACGAGCAGATGGCATCCATCTTTCTTAAAACAGCGGACAATGAGAAGGAGCATGCCAAGATGTGGTTCAAAGAGCTTGCTGGAATAGGCGATACCAAGACTAATCTTGCGGCTGCCGCTGACGGAGAGAATTATGAATGGACCGATATGTACGAGGGATTTGCACAGACTGCGGAGAAAGAGGGATTCCCTGAACTTGCAGCCAAATTCCGTGCTGTAGGAGAAATTGAGAAGCACCATGAGGAAAGATACCGTGCTCTCCTTAAAAACATTGAGACCGCACAGGTGTTTGAAAAGTGTGAGGTCAAAGTATGGGAGTGCCGCAACTGCGGACATATCGTGGTCGGAACCAAAGCACCGGATGTGTGTCCGGTATGCAATCATCCGCAGAGCTACTTTGAAGTACACGAAGAAAACTACTAAAACATTCAGGCTGTCATAAACTGCGGGGCATTGGCAGCCTTTATTAAACTACGGTTATAAGGAATTATCATGAACAGAATTAATGTGGATTTTTTTGAGACGTATAAGAAACTCGATCGGCTGTGCGCACAGATGTACGGTCTGTCAGGCGGAGGAGTTACAGCCTACATAGACGATATGAAGGATAATTGGGCCGCGGCATACGGAACGGACAACTGGAATGAAACATTTAATACACTGCGCCGGCTGCGCCATATGCGCAACGAAATGGCACATGACGAGGGAGCATTTGACATTCTGAATTGCACAATGGAAGACATAAACTGGCTGAACTCGTTCTATTATGCGCTGATGAATGGGTATGACCCACTATCATGCATCAGGAAAAAAGCGGCAGAACACTATAGACAGGTGAAACCGCCTGTAAATAATACATATTATGTAAGGAATACACGTTATACAGAGCCGTTAGACTATGGTCAAAAACACCATGACACGGGCAAAGTCGCAGCGATGATAATAGTTATAGTTATAATCCTGCTTGCGCTGGTGTATTATATATTTTTAACGTGATGTTTTGTTCTTGCACAATAGGTAAGCTGGGGGTATAATTAGGGGTAATGTAGTAATTTTTGGAGGTAATGTCAGAATGGCAGCAGAATGCAACGGAAATTGTGAAGGATGTTCTTCTAAGGGTAGCTGTAATGTTATTCCCAAGGAGAAATTGAACGAATACAGCCACATAGGCAAGGTTATAGGTATTGTAAGTGGTAAAGGCGGAGTCGGCAAATCCACCGTGACATCGCTTATTGCCAGGAAGCTTGTGGCGGAAGGAAAGCGTGTAGGCATAATGGATGCCGACCTGACCGGACCGTCGATACCGAAAATGTTCGGAATTAAGGGACAGTTGTACGGAACATCTATGGGAATGGAACCTGCGGTTTCTGAAGAAGGAATCAAGATAGTTTCCATGAATCTTCTGTTAGAGACGGAAGAGTCGACAGTCATATTAAGAGGACCGGTGCTTGCCGGAGTTATTAAGCAGTTCTGGAGCGAAGTGAATTGGGGAGATCTGGATTATCTCCTTATAGATATGCCTCCGGGAACCGGTGATATACCGCTTACGATATATCAGTCGATACCTGTGGACGGAATTGTGATTGTAACATCTCCGCAGGATCTTGTGCGTATGATTGTCATGAAAGCATATAATATGGCAGAACAGATGAATATCAAGGTACTCGGACTGGTTGAGAATTACAGCTATTTTGTGTGCCCGGACTGCAACACAAGACATAAGATATTCGGCGAGAGCGGGATAGAAGAACTGGCTGAGGAAATTAATACACCGGTTCTTGCGAGACTTCCGATCATGCCGGCATTTGCCAATGCAGCAGATAACGGCATCAAAGCTGCGGATGATGTTGATATTAATCTTGGTCCGGTGCTTGAGGCATAAAAGAACCGGATAGAATACTACAGGGAGGTTTGCTTTGCCTAAGAAAGAGAATGTGGGAACGTTTGTATGGAGACTTGTATATCCGATTCTGATTTTTGTCGGAGTAGAGATGGCAATAGAGATGGCCGCTCTGTACATTCATATGTTCAGAATAGCTGCTTCAAGAGGAATGTCACTTATGGATGTGAATGCCCTTGAGGAAGAACTTACGAATTATACTTACAATATCAGCATGTATATTACGATTGCCAGAAGCGCCGTGCTGATACCGTTATATATTATGTTTATGCGCCGGGATAAAGGACGCAGCATGATAAACGGAAGTTATACAAAATATGAGAAGCTGAGCCCGAAATGGTTCCTTCTGCTGCCGGTGGTGGGATTTTTCGCTGCAATGGGATTTAATCATGTTGTACCGATGGTACTCATGGCGGTACAGGGATTTATACAGGTTGTTGGAAGGTCTTTTTTCGGAGTTGACTGGAATGTGGACTTTTTCGGGACGTATGACAATGTGTCAGAAATGATATATTCGGGCGGCATAGCTGTCCAGATCATATCGACAGCAGTTGCTGCTCCGATTGTGGAAGAATTTTTATTCCGCGGACTTATCTATAACAGATTAAGGGAACGTATGAAATTTGTTCCGGCGGCGTTAGTGTCGGCGCTGGTGTTCGGAGCACTGCATGGCAATGCGGTACAGTTCTTATATGCATTTATAATAGGACTGCTGCTTGCATTTGTTTATGAGAAATTCAAGACGATATTAGCACCGGTTATATTTCATGCCGGAGCCAATCTGATATCGGTAATAATTACCAACGTCATGCCGGAAGAAGGGATAGGACTTACTACCGGAGGATATATGTTGCTTGTTGTGGCAGAACTTGCCGTAACATTCCTTATTTTATGGCTGATAGACCGTAAAGTAATAAGAAAACCCGTTGCCGCAGATGGAACGGATGGTTCAAGGTGAGGTTATTATGAGAAAAATTTTGTCAGTTGCAGTACCATGCTATAATTCGGAAGCGTATATGCATCGCTGCATTGATTCACTTCTCCCGGGAGGAGATGAAGTTGAGATAATTATTGTGGATGACGGGTCGGGCGATAAGACGGCAGAGATAGCAGACCGGTATGCCGCAGAATATCCCGGAATATGTAAGGCCGTGCACAAAGTCAACGGCGGACACGGTGATGCTGTTATGGAAGGACTTAAGAATGCAACCGGAGTATTTTTTAAGGTTGTTGACAGCGATGACAGAGTCGGAAAAGAAGCCTATATGAAGCTTCTAAATGTGATGCGTAAGTCCGTACTTGAAGGCCACAGACTTGATATGCTCATATCCAACTATGTATATGATAAGCAGAACACCAGGCGTAAGAAAGTAATGCGTTACACGACAGTTCTTCCGACAGATACATATTTTACATGGGATGACATAGGACATTTCAAAAATACGCAATACATATTGATGCATTCGGTAATTTACAGGACGGAATTGTTGAGGGAATGTGGACTGAATCTCCCTAAACACACTTTTTATGTGGATAATCTCTTTGTATTCCAGCCGCTTCCGTCGGTCAAAATAATGTATTATGTGGATGTCAATTTTTATTGGTATTTTATAGGAAGAAACGACCAGTCCGTAAATGAGGATGTGATGATCAAGAGAATTGACCAGCAGCTTCTTGTCAACAGGATGATGATTGACTGCTATGATTCCGAATCAATCCACAATAAGAAGTGCCGTGTCTATATGAGAAATTACCTGTCAATAATTATGACGGTATCATCGATAATGGCAATTTTATCAAATGATGAAGAAAATATAAATAAAAAAGCAGCACTCTGGGCGCTGCTTAAAGAGAAAGAACCTTCAGCTTACAGACATATCAGGTTCTCAATTCTCGGTATCTGGATGAACTGGCCGGGTAAGGTTGGCAGGAAAATCTCCGTGGCAGGTTACCGCATTGTCCAGAAGATATTTGGTTTTAATTAAGTCTGGCAAACAGCTTTGAACGGTAGATGAGCGGATAAAGCGCACCTGCCATAATGACTGCAGCGATTACATCATACACGGAATGCTGTTTAAGGAAAAGCGTTGAAGCACATATGAGTGCTCCGATTACCGACGTTATTACCTTGACAGCGGTATGATATCTGCCAAATGTCTTTGAATGGAATACCGCAACAAGCACAACGAGAGTATTATATACATGCAGGCTCGGAAGAACATTTGTTGAAGTATCGGCCCTGTATAAGAACCTGACAAGCTTTGTGCATGCGTTCTCACGCGGAAATTCAGCCGGGCGCAGATTGCCGAGACCGTTCGGAAATATGAAGTATATAGCAACGGCAATGCTCATTCCTATTATAAGGTAAGAGTACATTCTGACAGCTTCGCTCTGTGAGCGGAGAAAAAAATAAGCGCAAGCCGTTGCGATAAATATAAACCAGAAGTAATATGGTATAATAAAATATTCACAAAATGGGATAATATCGTCAAGAGGACAATGTATCAGATGATATTCAGCTGTTACAGTCTTCTCAAGGTAGGAAAAGCATGGCAGGTATATGAATAAATACAGGCCAAACAGACCGTGCCACCATTTTTTGAAAAAGTTTTTCATAATAAACAACTCCTGCAAAATATCTGGATAGTATGTGGGAATTATAGCACACGAGGAAGTGACATTACAACATTAAAATACAAAATGTCACGCGATAAACATTAATTTATATCGGAGGACTAATTGTGCGCCTGATAGTTAGGGATTTAAGAAAAAAATTTGATGACATTACCGTAATTGACCGCGCCGGTTATGATTTTGAGAGCGGGGTTGTATATGGCATAACAGGAAGCAGAGGCTCGGGAAGAACGACACTTCTTAAATGCCTGTGTACGGAATGTGCGCCTGATGGTGGTTTTATAAGGCTTGACACCGGTAATGGATATTATAAGATAGATTACATGGATTTTGGACTTGTATATGATAAACCGGTGCTCCCTGAGATGCTTACAGCAAGGCAGTATGTTGAATATATGATATCAATGCATGCCCCACAGGAACACAATGCCGCCAAATATCTGGAGATTGCGGGAATAAGCCGTGGCAGGACAGATGAATATATAGGCAGTTTTTCGGATGATGAGAAACAGAGACTTCAGTTTATAAGTATTCTTATCACGGAACCGGTGGTGGTGCTTATTGACGAGCCGAATCTTGACGGTAAGATGTATAATACTCTGAAAGATTTTATTGCCAGAATGAAGGATAAACATATCATAATTATTTCATCTGATAATTATAAGAAATTAGACACACTTGTTGATGAACTTGTATGGCTTAAAGACGGAATCCTTACAGGCGGATTAATACAGGAGAAACGGTAATAATATGGTTAAGAAAATATTTCAATGCGGATATATTTCATATATGACAGATGCCAACAGGGTGGCATATATATTAAAACATATTCCGTTTGTGGGCCGGAAGATACATTCGGATTCGGCACGCGCGTTCGGAATAATAGGCATTGCATGCAGGATAATATGGGAAATAATCAAGAAAGCCGTATTTGTGGCAGCTGCCATGCTTGGGCCGATGTATGTGCTGTCAAGGTTAAGTGCAACCGGCAATATAGGATACGGACTGGAGAATTCATTTGTTTATTTCTCTATGGTTATGATATGTTTTTGCGGTTCTGTTAATAATTCGGTTATATTCGAGACGGGCGAAGAGGCGTATGTTATGTTGCGCGAAGTCAGATGTAATCCTGCAGATTATTTCAGAATGGTAATCCTGCGTAAAAATATAACGGAATTTATTTCATTCTGGCTCGTATTTTCTGTGTTTGGCATGAATGTGGCCAAAGCACTTTACCTGACGATCGTAATCGTTGGTTCGAGATATGCGGGAGAAGCCTTTAATATAATGATGTTCAAGGCGACTGCCAAACCGTTTTCCATGCACAGAAAAGGTAATATTGCGGTAATGCTCCTGTCTCTTTTTGTGGCATATTTTATACCATATCTGCGCGGATATGTTCCCGGGGCATATGACCTTGTATTCAATACGATATGGCTGATGGTTATTCTGCTGATGATTGCAGTCTTTATATATTATGTATGGAATTATAGCGGATATCCGAAAGCGGCTGCAAGACTTTTTAAGAAAAGCAGCCTTGATGATGGGGCTGAAGATGATGCGGCGGTGCTTGAGGAAGAACCTGCATTTATGGCAGAAGATGTCAGTGAGTGCAATGCACAGGCATATTCGGAAATTAACCGTGAATTTTTTAAACGAAATAAGTCAGGTATAGCATCCAATATGCGATTCAAAATCGCGCTTTCGATAATCGCACTGGCAGCAGCACTTATCGCATCGTTCAACGGACATGCGGAAGAAGTGTCAAAAATCATATCATATTCAATGCCTGTGATGGTATTTGTTATGTGTGTATTTTCAAACAGTATGAGCATCTGCCGTTCATTTTTTTACCAGTGTGACTGCGAACTCCTTAAGAAGGAAGGATATAATAACCGTAATGATATCCTTGAGAATTATTTCATAAGGCTCAGATATATGCTCATAATAGACATTGTACCGGCGGCAGTGCTGACGGTGGTATATGCCGTGGCCGGAATTGTTTCCAAATCGAATGCAGGAACCGTTATTCCTGTGTGCGTTGGAATATTGATGCTGTCATGTCTTTTTACGGTGCTCCAGCTTACACTATATTATGCGATACAGCCATATACAAAAGATGCCGTAAAGAGCCGGAACAGATATGTTATAATCAACATAATCATGTATGTGTGCAGCAGTCTGTTCATATATATTAATTCCACAGCATTATTTTTTACACTGGGTGTAGGACTGGCACTTGCAGTTGTTATGGCGGCAGGTGTAAGCTTAGTCGGTCAGATAGGATACAGAACATTTAGATTGAAGTAGACACGGAGGTGTTGCAGGTGAAATCAGTACGGAAAGCGTTGGCACTTACAGGATGTATTGCAATTACGGTACTTACGGGATGCACTGCCATAAAAAGCACAACCAATAAGCCGCAGGAAGAAACCAAACAGGAAAATACTATTTTTGACAAGGTTATCAAGGGCGAACCTGTAGGAGAAAGTACGGCTTTGTATAACGTGAGCGAAATGCTTTATAAGAATGGCATATCCCCGGATTCCGTGTATGGATTCGGAAATAAATATATCATGGCACTTTATATCGGTGAGGACAGCCGTGAAGTAGTGACATATGATTTGTCAAGCGCTGAGGTATACAAAACCATCAATATAACGGAAAATCTGTCCGGGAGTTCATATGTGGCCACTACGGAAAGCGGTGTTCCATATGTATATGATAAGGATAACAGACTTTATCTGCAGCTTAACATAAAAGGCTCCAAATACACGGCATATGAACTGGATTTTACACCGGAAGACATGCTTGTAACCGACAGCGGGAACAGAATTTACTATACGCTTGACAAGGATGTCCGTGTATACCAATATATAACAGAGACCGGACAGTCGGCCGTGGCATATGATGCCGGTGAGAGTCTGGATTCAATTGAATTTGTGAGCATGGGATCCGATGATTCGACCCTTATAATAAAAGCTTCAACGCCGATATCCAACGGGTATGCCAAATTAAGCATCGAGATGCAGGAGATAGAAAGCCTCAGCGGCTACGATAAGGGTTTATACTACGAAGACGGATTATATATTTATACGAGCGATAGTTATGCAAGGGCGGTATGCGTATATGATGAGTTAAAACCGCGGACCTTTGTTAAATTTACGCTTGAGAAGGAAGCGGAACTTGGGAACATGTATATATACCCGGACGGACCGAATATATTTACGATTGCCGGGGACGATAACGGGTCTGAGATAAGGTTTTACAATGTATCTGCCGGTATAATGGAAAATCATGATGTAATTCCAAAGGGATATACGGTTGAGAACGTAAGTTATATGAGAGAACTCAAGGCTGTATGCATCAGTGTCAAGGATTCTGATGGGGTTACAAACACGTTAATATGGGACGTTGAGTCGATTACGGATATAGTAAGCTGACACTGTATGACAATTAATTTTAAAAAAATTAAAAAAAGTATTGACATTTGTGGTCTGTTAATAATATAATAGGCAAGCGGGTTGAGAAAGCCCATAACTGAATATGGGATCTTAGCTCAGCTGGGAGAGCATCTGCCTTACAAGCAGAGGGTC
>ERZ773235.3218-NODE-3218-length-11941-cov-10.995120_pt1 | contig 11941 bp, 13 predicted proteins | sample MGYA00580522_ERZ773235 | MGnify/ENA primary metagenome ERZ773235 (study PRJEB29015, sample SAMEA2737797) | human gut metagenome | biome: human gut; feature: human-associated habitat; material: faeces | place: China | collected 2012 ...
GCTGGAATTCTGTCTTATGTAGGCATATTCGTAGCGATCTTCCTCGCTGCTTGGGCAGCTCAGTATTCTGTGTGGAAAAGGAAGATTAAGAAAATGAACGAAGGCATTAAGGATAATAACGATATGAATTGATCCCGCCGATCTGCACCCTGCGTCTTGTTTTAACAGTAGAATAAACCACATACATAGCCGCTTGGTTTTCAAAAAAATCAGGCGGCTATTTCTATTTTGAAGGAGGTGTTCGCTATGAACGTAACAGATTACAATGCTCGCCTTTATGAGAAAATGAAAGCCGAACAGGACAAATACCGCCATCTCCACCATGACGGGTCTGGGCATCGTGCAGGGGTGCAGCACCGACACCTTTGACCCCAACGCCCCCACCACCCGCGCGCAATTTGCGGCCATCTGCGCCCGGTTCCACACCGGCGAGATCAGCGATACGCAAGCTTTCTCCGACATTGATGGGCATTGGGCGGAGCAGTATATCGCGCGCCACCGAGCTTGGGCTGGATCAAGGGCTTCGAGGACGGCACCTTCCGCCCGGATGCCTACATCACCCGTGCCCAGGCTATGACCATGATCAACCGGGTGCTGAACCGCATCCCCGAGGAGAACAGCGACCTGCCGGCAGGCATGAACACCTGGCCGGACTGCAACCCCGGCGACTGGTTCTCCCCGGCGGTCCAGGAGGCCACCAACTCCCACGCGTTCCAGCACAAGACAGGAAACTACGAGACCTGGACCGGCATGAACAAAAACCCCGACTGGACCCGGTATTGAGCACTGATATTGGGCGAAATTTCAGAAATACACATATCGGTTGCTGCTCCTAAATAAAAGCACAAGCGGCGCACCAAATCTGGTGCGCCGTTTGTGCTTTTGCCTTGCTCTAAACGATTCTTTTAAATGTTGCCCTTATGCGAGGCTGGCCCATAGGCCAGCCTCTCTTTTTTGAAGTCATAATAGCATCGTGACCCCATTATCCTCGATCCCGATCTCCACGACCGGCGCGCCGGGGTCGTACTCGCCGTCGAGCGTCCAGGGAATGTCCTCGGCCGTCTCCGCCGTCACGTGCTTGACGTGGCGGAAGATGAGCCCCTCGGAGTCGTAGTAGTCCTTGTTGATGAGCGCTAAAATGAGCGCCTGCATCGCCGCGGGCGTTCTCGGCACGGGCACGAGCAGCAGCTCGAACTTGCCGTCGTCGAACGACACCTCGTCGGGCGAGAGCTTCATCAGCCCCGCGATCGACGTCGAATTGCTGATCGCACCGAAGAGATATTCCCCATCGAAGACCTCGCCGTCCGCCGTGATCTTCATGCGGTACGGGCAGAGCGTGTCGAGATTCTTGACGCCCTCGAGTAAGTAGGCAAAGTGCCCGAACATATTCTTGATATCCTGCTGGACGGTGTAGGTCGTTTTTGTGAACGCGCCGAACGACGCGACATAGACGAAGTTCCGCTCGCCGAATTTGCCCACGTCCAGCGATCTCGGCTTCATGCGCATGGCGGAGGCCGCCGCCTCGGCGGGATTCGACGAGATATTCAGGCTCGCGGCAAAGTCGTTCGTGCTGCCGCCGGGCAGATAGCTCACGAGCGGGCGGTATTCTCGCGGAATGCGCATCACACCGTTCACCGTTTCGTTGAGCGTGCCGTCGCCGCCGTGGCAGACGACGACGTCGAATTCCGGCCCGAGCGATTCGGCGAGCTCCGTCGCTTCTCCGCGGTGCGTGGTCTTGCGCACGGAGACGAGATAGCCCGCCTCGGAGTAGATCGCGGCGGCGTCAAACAGCGGCGCGAGGGATTTGGTCTTTCCCGCGCGGGGATTGACGATAAAGAGCAGCTTTTTGTCGTCCATGGGTTCCTCCTCGTTTGCTCTTCACAGCATCAGACCGGCAAAGCACCCTGCGCCCTGTCGGTCAAAATCACCCTCTGCCAAAAAAGTCAAGTTCTGTTCATCTTCATTAACAGAGAGTAAAGATTATCATAACACACGAAATGAGCGGTTGCAATTCCCAGCAAAAAATAGTAAGCTGTTTTTGGTATCTTTTTAGCAGTCATTTAACGCCTTTTGCCCAAAAAAAGGGGGAGCCCATGAAGCAGAACAAAACCTATCTTCACCTCGGCGTAACGCTGATCGTCTCGGCCTGCGCGGTGCTGATGTTTTACGACACGTTTTTCCAGTCCCGCGTGCTGCTGGACTTTTTCGACAAGCTGATGAGCGTGCTCTCGCCGGTCATCTACGGCCTTGTGTTCGCGTACCTTCTTGCCCCCATCGTCGACTTTTTCGACCGGTATATCCAAAAGGGGCTGCCGAAGGTCAAGTCCTCGCTCGTCCGGGGGCTGAGCATCCTCGTCACGTGGATCTGCGTCATCGCCCTCATCTACCTGATGTTCAGCATCCTCATCCCCGAGCTGGTCGACAGCACGAAGACACTGGCCGACAACTTTGAAAGCTATTATAAAACCGTCTACAACTGGGTCAACAGCCTTGTGGAGAATCAGACGATCTTCTCCGACGACATCTACTCCGACCAGCTGCTCTCCGCACTCAACGGCTACTACGATAAGCTCGTCAAGTGGGTCACCGACACGGTCATCCCGCAGGCGCAGGTCGCGATCGTCGCCGTGACCGGCGGCATCTGGAGCGTCGTCATCTTCCTCAAGAACCTTCTCATCGGCATGATGATCTCGGTCTATCTGCTCGCGCGCAAGGAGAGCTTTGCCAAGCAGTCGAAGAAGATCCTCTACGCCATTCTGCCCGAAACGCCGTACCGCCGCACGCTGCGCGCCGTGGCCGAGGCTGACCGTATCTTCAGCGGCTTCGTGCGCGGAAAGCTGCTCGACTCGCTCATCATCGGCATCCTCTGCTTCATCTGCTGCTCGATCTTCAAGTTCCCGTATACGCCAATTATTTCGGTGTTCGTGGGCGTGACGAACATCATTCCGATCTTCGGCCCGTTCCTCGGCGCCATTCCGAGCGCATTCCTCATCCTGCTCGTCAGCCCCAAGCAGTGCCTTTATTTCATTCTCTTCATCATCGCATTGCAGCAGTTTGACGGCAATATTCTGGGGCCGAAGATCCTCGGCAAATCCACCGGCATTTCGAGCTTCTGGGTCATCGTGGCCATCGTGGTCGGCGGCGGCTTCGGCGGCGTGCTGGGTATGTTCCTCGGCGTTCCGATCTTCGCGTGCATCAGCTCGCTTGTGAACTGGTTCACGAACCGCAGCCTCACGAAAAAGGGTGTGACGGACGACGCGATGTTCGCCCCCGCGCCGCTCGCCTCTCCGGATGAAAAAAAGGACTGATCTCCCCATGAAAACCCTGTACCGTGACAACAAAGGACTGCACCGCTGGCTTTTCGCCTGCGGCGCAGTCCTTGTGCTTTTCTATCTTATCCGCGGAAACCGCGCGGCCGTCAATTTCTGGGTCTATTCGGTCACGCTGCCCTTCGAGCAATTCTTAGGCCGCGCGTGCGCGGCGCTGCCGTTTTCGGTCGCGGAGCTTCTGTATGTGCTCGCGGCGGTCACGGCGGTCGTGCTGCTCGTGCTGATGGTGCGCTATCTTATAAAGTCGCGCCAAAAAGGGCGCGCCGCATACCGCTGCGCGCTCTTCGTGCTCGACTTATTTCTCACGGTCTGCGCCGCGTTCTCGCTTCTCTGGGGCGCGAACTATTACGCGGACGATTTCTGCGACAGAAGCGGCCTTTCGCCCGAGCCCGTCGCGTATGAAGACTTAGTGCGCGTCACGCAGTATTTCGCGGACCATCTCGCCGAGGCGTCGACGCACATCGCGCGCGACGAAAACGGCCTCTTCACCGCCGACCGGCAGGAGATTCTTAACTACGCCGACACGGTGTACGACTGCCTGTACGACGAATTTCCGTTCCTCGACATGCCGGACCAGAAGCCCAAGGGCATTTTCTTTTCGAAGATCATGAGCGCGATGAACTTCACAGGCTTCTACTTTCCGTTCACGGGCGAGTCAAACGTGAACATGGACTCGCCCGCGATGCTGCTGGCCTCGACCTGCGCGCACGAGCTGTCGCATCAGCGCGGCATCACGTCCGAGCAGCAGAGCAACTTTCTTGCGGTCCTCGCCTGCACGCGCTGCGACGACGCAAACTACAACTATGCGGGCTGGATGCTCGGCTACATTCACCTCGGCAACGCGCTGTACCGCGTCGACCCCGACGCATGGCAGCAGATTCGCGACAGCTTACCCGACGAGATCGTGCTCGATCTGCGCTACAACAGCGCCTACTGGGCGCAGTACAAGGGCCTCACGGCCACCGTCACCCAGTCGCTCAACGATAAGATGATCAAATCCTACGGCGATGAACTCGGCACACAGAGCTACGGCGCGGTCGTCGACCTGCTCGTGAATTACTACGCCTGAGCGCTGCTCGTCTCGCGGTACGATTTCAAGAACTCTCTCGTCCGCTCCTGCTGCGGGTTTTCGAAGACCTGCTCGGGGCTGCCCTGCTCCACGATGACGCCGCCGTCTAAAAACACGACGCGGTCGCTCACGGCGCGGGCAAAGGGCATCTCGTGCGTCACGATGACCATCGTCATGTGCTCGTCGGCAAGAGAGCGGATCACACGCAGCACCTCGCCGGTCAAAAGCGGGTCGAGCGCGGAGGTCGGCTCGTCGAAAAAGAGAATTTCCGGCTTCATCGCGAGCGCGCGGGCGATGGCCACGCGCTGCTGCTGCCCGCCCGAGAGCTGATAGGGGTAGGCGTTTTCCTTGCCTTTTAGTCCCATTTTGTCGAGCAGTGCCATCGCCTCGGCCTCGACCTCGGCTCTATCACGCTTCTGCACCGAGATCGGCGCGTCGCAGACGTTTTTCAGCACTGTGTAGTGCGGGAAGAGGTCAAACTGCTGGAACACCAGCCCGAACTGCCGCCGCACCTGCGCAAGCGCGGCTTTTCCGGCGTAGACGCTTTTGCCGTTTTCCTCGCGCGCTGCGACGTTTTCGCCATATGCGAGCGTGCCGGAGTCCATCGTTTCAAGCAGCGTCGCGCAGCGCAGCATCGTCGACTTGCCGCCGCCCGAGGGGCCGATGATCGATACGACCTCGCCCTTTTCCACCTTGAGCGACACGCCCTTTAGGACTTCGAGCGCGCCGAACGCCTTTTTAGCGTTCTGCATTTCAAAAACTGCCATTGCTCTCCCCTCCCTTTAGCGGTAATAGCGCAGCGCCTGCTCCCATTTTTCCATGGCGAAGGCGACCACATAGTTGAAGACGTAGTAGAAGACACCCGCCGCCACCAGCGCCAGCATGCCCGGCGTATTCGGCGAGGCAACGATCTGCTTGGCGCGCGTGAACATCTCCACCGTGCCGATGACGGACGCGAGCGAGGTGTCCTTCACAAGCGTGATGACCTCGTTCGTCACCGCAGGGATGACGCGCTTGACCATCTGCGGCAGGATGATCTTGAAAAACGTCTGCGCCTTGGTATAGCCGAGCACCTGCGCGGCCTCATACTGCCCGCGCGGGATGGACTCGATGCCGCCGCGGTAGATCTCGGCAAAATACGCCGCATAGTTGATGACGAACGCGACGATGACCGCCGTGAAGCGCCAGTTGCCCGGCACCGTGACGCCAAGCAGGAGCTTCGGCCCGTAGAAGACGACCATCAGCTGCAGCATCAGCGGCGTTCCGCGCATGAGGGAGATATACGCCTTGATGAAGCCGCGCAGCGGCGTCAATCTGCTGCGGCGGCCAAACATCACCGCAAGGCCCAGCGGCATCGAGAATAGCAGCGTCAGCACGAAGATCAAAAGCGATGTGACAAAGCCCTCGGATAATAGCGAAAGCATCGTGGATACAGTCATGGAATGATTCTCCCTTATTCGGTCATAAGCGGGAAAAAGCGGGGGCTTTCGCCCCCGCTCCCCCCCTGAGAAGAGGATGGGCACCTATGAGTTATAATTGGTTTTTACAGTCGCCCGAGGTAAACGTTTTTACTTGTTGATAAGGCACAGGCTGTCGAGCACGAGACCCTGATCGACGTACTTCTGCGCGATCTCCAGCATGGTGCCGTCCTCGGCCATCTTGAGAAGCTCGGCGTTCACCGCGTCGCGCAGCTCGGTGTTGCCCTTGAGGAAGCCGATGGCATACTGCTCGGTGGAGAGGGGCTCGTCGAGGATGACATAGTCGCCGTCGTTGTTCGCGATCTGATACTGCGCAACGCCGAGGTCAGCGGCCACGGCGTCCACCGTGCCCTGGGCGAGGTCCATAAAGCCCATGTTGTAGTCGCCCAGCTCCACGACCTCCTTGAGCGACGCCTTGAAGTCCTCGTTTTCGTTGATCGCGTCGACCGCGGAGGACGCGGCCTGCGCCATCACGCTCTTACCGGCGAGGTCCGCGAGCGAGGTAATGCCGCTGTCGGCCTTCACGACCATCACGATGGAGTTATCCACATAGGGGTCGGAGAACGTGTAGTCATTTTCGCGGCCGGTGTAGGTAAAGCCGTTCCAGATGCAGTTGATCGTGCCGCTCGAAAGCTCGGCGTCCTTGCTGTTCCAGTCGATGGCCACGGCCTCGTACTCCCAGCCGAGGCGCGCGCACAGCTCCTTGGCCATTGCAAGGTCAAAGCCGTCGTACGTGCCGTCGGCGGCGATGAAGCCGAACGGCGGGAACTCGGCATCAAAGCCGACGATCAGCTTTTGCGTCTCGCCGCCCTGCGCGTCCTGCGCATCACCGGTATCGTCGGCGGTGTCGTTCTTGCTGCCGCAGGCGGCAAGGGCCAGTACCATCACGGCGGCAAGCGCCATGGCTAAGAATTTTTTCATCGTTTCTTCCTCCTGTAAGTTCCGGCGCTCGGCCGTTTGATTTAGTGTGGTAACACGATAACACAATAACGTGTGACAGTAAATACACGCACTTTACAAAGATGGAGCGGTAAAGCGAACCGTTTTTTGCCGCTTTCCACAGTTTTCACGGTTTCTGGACGGCAGCGCGGTGTTTGCCTCCCGTTTTTCCCCGCTTTGCGCTTGTTTCTTTTTTTGCCGTGTGCTACAATGCAAGCAAGAATTTTTGATCGCAGGAGGCCATTTTTATGCTGTCTATCGACGTATCCCATGCCGTATCGTTTCTCTCGTTGCCGTATGAAGCGGCGCTGCGCCCGCGTCTCGAGCGCGCGGCGGGCTGGCTGCAAAACGGCGGCGGAAAGGGCTCTGATTTCATCGGCTGGGTCACGCTCCCGCGCGACTATGACAAGGATGAGTACGCCCGCATCCTCGCCGCGGCGAAGAAGATTCAGGGCGATTCCAAGGCGCTCGTCGTCATCGGCATCGGCGGCAGCTATCTCGGCGCGCGCGGCGTCATCGAATGCCTCTGCTCCCCGAACTATAACTTAAAGAAGAAGTCCACGCCGAACATCTACTTTATCGGCAACGGCCTCTCCTCCGACGCGCTGCGCGAGGTGACGGAGCTCATCGGCGACGACGATTTCTCCGTCAACGTCATCTCGAAGTCCGGCACGACGACCGAGCCCGCCGTCGCGTTCCGCTTCTTCCGCGAAAAGCTCGAGAAGAAGTACGGCAAGGAAGAGGCCGCGAAGCGCATTTACGCCACGACCGACGCGCATAAGGGCGCGCTCAAGTCCCTCGCCGATCAGGAGGGATACGAGGAATTCGTCGTGCCCGACAACATCGGCGGACGCTACAGCGTGCTCACCGCCGTGGGCCTTCTCCCCATCGCCGTCGCCGGTGTTGATCTGGATGAACTCATGGGCGGCGCGCAGGAGATGATGTCGCTCTGCGCGAAAAACGATTACAGCAATCCCGCCTGGCAGTACACCGCCATGCGCCACGAGCTCTACCGTCAGGGCAAGAAGGTGGAGCTTCTCGCGTGCTTCGAGCCCGCGTTCCGCTTCATGGCCGAGTGGTGGAAGCAGCTCTACGGTGAGAGCGAGGGCAAGGAGGAAAAGGGTCTCTTCCCCGCGAGCGTCGACTTCACCGCAGACCTCCACTCGATGGGCCAGTACATCCAGCAGGGCGAGCGCATGCTGATGGAGACCGTTGTGCGCTTTGCGCCCGCGGAGCAGCAGATGGTCGTCCCCTTTGACGAAGTCAATGGCGACGGGCTCAACTTCCTTGCGGGAAAGACGATGGACTTCATCAACCGTCAGGCCATGGACGGGACGCTGCTCGCCCATGTCGAGGGCGGCGTGCCGAACATCATTTTGAACCTCGATGAGAACAACGCCCGCACGATGGGTCAGCTCATCTACTTCTTTGAATACGCCTGCGGGCTGAGCGGATACCTCCTCGGCGTCAACCCCTTCGACCAGCCGGGCGTGGAGGCCTATAAAAAGAACATGTTCGCGCTGCTCGGCAAGCCCGGATACGAGGAAATGGGCGAGGAGCTGCGTAAGCGCCTGCGCTGAATTTTTTGAATAAACCTGAAACTTTCCATTCAGCATTGCAAATTTGTTTCATTTATGCTATGCTGATGCCATCAGAAAGACCATCCCCCGCAAAAGAGGCGGGGAGCTATTGAAAGGAGTGATTTCTATGGTCAGACTCATCATGGGTGAAAAGGGCACCGGTAAGACCAAGAAGCTGATCGAAATGATCAATACCACTGCGCAGGAGGATAACGGCAGCGTCGTCTGCGTCGAAGCAAAGTCTACCATGACCTTTGACCTGCACTATCACGTTCGTCTGATCTCTGCCTACGAGTACGACCTGTCCAACTACGAGGCCCTGCGCGGCTTCCTGTTCGGCCTGTACGCGGGCAATTATGATATTTCCCACATCTTCATCGACAACCTGTTCAAGATCACCGGCGGCGAGTGCAACCAGGCGGCCGACGATTTCCTGAACGAGCTCGAGCGCTTCAGCAACGCCACCGGCGTCAAGTTCACCATCTCCGTCTCCGGCGACCCCGCCCTTGCCACCGACGGCATGCAGAAGTATCTGTAAATTATTTGTCCTTACAGGACAAGCGGTGATAAAAGGGGACCTTCTCTCACGTGAGAGAAGGTCCCCTTTTGAACCCCTAAGAGAACGGCAGGGGCGTTTCGATCTCGCCCCTGCACCCCTAACGACCAAAAGGGAGGGGCCTTGCCCCTCCTTTTTGGATTATCCACCCCGCTGTTGCTTCTGACGGCGCGGCATTGCTTCGCTCGCCGCGCTCAGGGCTGCTCCTTTTTTAGTTCTCTGCTGTGATATAGATTTCTTCTGCTTTTTGCTGGGCGGAGACGAGGGTTTCTTTGGCGCTGCCGAAGTTTTGGGCATTCATTTGTTCCAACGCATCCGTGATCGCGTTGAAGAGTAAATGGTACAGCTTTGCGTAGTCTTCCATGCGTTTCTCCTCCTAAATATCTGATGTAAACATTATCTAATGTATTAGTCTATATGTCAAGAGAAAAACTGCCATAGACTGATGAAAACATGAGAGAATGGGAGCATCAGATATGGTAACATTAGATGTTTTGTCCCTGTTGGAGAAAAAGGGAAAGACGAAATACTGGCTCTACCACCAGCTGGGGATGAGCTATCAGAATTTTAGCCGCATGGTCAACAACGAGACCAAATCCATCCGCTACGAAAATATCGAAGCCCTCTGCCAGATCTTCGAATGCACCCCCAACGACCTCTTCCGCTTCACCGAAGATTAAAACGACCGCTAACGCGGTCGTTTTTTGCTGTCCTGCGGCGAGCGCAGCAATGCCGCGCCCGCAGGCAGTCCGCCGCCGTACTACCGTCACTCGCGCCCCACGGAGTAGGGCGCGGTTGATACCGGTAACGATTCGCAGGGACTCGTGGCGAAGCCACGTACACCGCACCCGATTCCGCAGGCCGCGCAGCTCTTCAAGTGCCGATCTGCCAATGTGCGGGGTCGAGGGGGAAGGCCCCTCGTTCTTTCTCTCGGGGGTTCAAGGGGGATACTCTCTTTCTCGAAAGAGAGTATCCCCCTTTATCCGTGCAGCGCCAAGCGCTGCTCTCCCCGCGGCACCAGTGCCGCAGCTTCCTTTGCACTTGTGCGAAAAAGAGAAAAAAGGAAACAAAAAGCCCCCGCCGGGAGAGGCGAGGGCTTCTTGCTGTGTTGTGTGTGTATTTTTAGGAGGGAGAAAATCACATCGGGGGGAGTTCCCCTTTGCAAGTATTAAGATACCAGTCAATCTTGGCTAAAGTTTGAATCGGTTGTAAACAAATTATGAATACCACCGGAAATTTTGCACATTTTCAGCCCATGAGCGCACAGAGCTCGGAAAAATCGAGCGGCTGGAGCGCAAGGTCGATGCCGTAGCCGATGACGCGGGCGAGCTCGCGGATCTGCGCGTCGATGTCGCGCGTCGTGACCATAACGGTCTCGTGGCCGCGCAGGGCGGCGGGATCGACGTCCGACTTTCCGGCCTCTTCGAGCACATCGAGCGTCAGCGTGGCCGCGTCGACGACCGTGGGAACGCCGATGGCGTAGACTGGCACGCCGAGCGTGTCGCGGCTGAGGGGACACCTGTGATTGCCCACGCCGCTGCCTGGGACGATGCCCGTGTCAGAGAGCTGCACCGTGGAGCAGAGCCGCATGAGCGAGCGGGACGCGAGCGCGTCGATCGCGATGACCGCGTCGGGCTGCACCGCGCGCACCGTGCCGCGCAGCGTCTCCATCGCCTCAATGCCCGTCCGGCCCAAAACCCCCGGTGTCAGCACGCTGACAGAGCAAAATGCGGAAAACGCGCCGTTTTGCCGCAGATGGCGCGTCACGAGCACATGCTCCGCACTCCTCGGCCCGATGGCGTCCGGCGTCATATTCGCGTTGCCGAGTCCCGCGACGAGCACGCTTTTCACATTCTCGCCGAGCAGCGCCCTGAGTTCCGCCCCCACGGCGCGCGACGCGCGCTCGAGCACATCGTCCGCGTTTTTTTGCAGCGGCGAGAGGTCGAGCGTCACATACCGCCCGCGGGGCTTGCCGAGCTGGCGCGCCGCGCCCTCGGTGTCGATGCGCACGCTCGTCACGCTGCACCCGCGGCGGAAGACCGTCCGGCTGTCCACGCCGGAGAGCGTCTGCGCGCGGCTTTTCGCGCAGAGCAGCTCGTGCGCCTCCATGGCAAGATCGGTGCGGTATTGGAGCATTTTGCCTCTCTCCTTTTACTAAATCTTGTTTTCTTTCCCTATTTTATCCACAAAGTTTTGTGTCATACAAAAAAATCAGAAAATTTCGAAAAAATGCTTGCAATTTCTTGCATTCTTTGCTAAAATACCATTCTGCACGGTGGATTTTTTGTCCGTCGGCGCGAATTCCAACCGGAGGAGGTGTTTGGTTTGCCGAATATTAAGTCTGCCAAGAAGCGCGTTCAGGTGTCTGGTGTGCGTAATGAGCGCAACAAGGCCGACAAGTCCGCACTGAAGACCGCACTCAAGAAGTTCGAGGCGGCTGCCGCTGAAGGCAATCGCACCGAGGCCGAGGGTGCTTACAAGGTCGCAGTGAAGATCGTGGACAAGTCTGCCGCGAAGGGTCTGCTGCACAAGAACAACGCTGCTCACAAGAAGAGCGCTATGACCACCAAGCTCAACAGCATTGGCTGATCGAACCAAACAGCGAGAGACGTCCGCGAGGACGTCTCTTTTTTTCGATAAAACCGCTTTTGGGCTGCTTATTTACAATTTGTTCACACGGTTTTCAAGCTTTAGCCATAAATCGCTGGTATCTTAATACTTGCAAAGGGGTTACGTGATCCCCGATGTGATTTTCTCCCTCCTAAAAATACACACAACACACAGCCAAAAGCCCCCGTCGAAAGACGGGGGCTTTTGGTGTCTTATCGGGGGCAGGAGCTCAGACGCGCGGCAGAGCGGGAACGCGGGTTGCGTTTGCGCGCGCGGCATGGTAAAATCAGGGAAAGAGCCGCGAAACGCGGCAAAGAGACGCACACAACACGCGAATAAATGAGGGAAATACACGATGAAACGAAGAATTTTTGCGCTGC
>ERZ773235.3222-NODE-3222-length-11937-cov-3.864164_pt1 | contig 11937 bp, 11 predicted proteins | sample MGYA00580522_ERZ773235 | MGnify/ENA primary metagenome ERZ773235 (study PRJEB29015, sample SAMEA2737797) | human gut metagenome | biome: human gut; feature: human-associated habitat; material: faeces | place: China | collected 2012 ...
TGCACAGGGAACAGAATACTTATGTGGTAATCCGCAGGGTGAACGACCTGAACCATCTGGTGCACAAGTTTGTGCGCCGGAGACAGAAACCGGCGGACGAATCATCATCCGCCGAGTCTGCCGATGGTCGGTGCGACCTGATAAAAATCACATAATGCCCGGTATTGCTGCTCGGCGGCTTCACGCTTTTTCTTTGCGTAGGCCCCGGCAGCATTTGTTTTTACCGCCTTAATCATGATGTTGCGGGCAGTGTGCTCAAGCGATGTGAACTCAATCATCGCAACATCATAGCCGCAGGACTCGAGTTTCAAACCGCGAAGCCCATCGGTCAGATATTCGGTGAAACGATCCTTCAAAATGCCGTGTTTGAGAATCGGCTTATGGAGGTCGTTTTTTATTTGCTTAAACAATTCATGCTGGCAGCACGGAACGCTGAGGATGACCTTGGTGTTCCACGCAACCGCGTTAATCAGTGCGTAATCGGTTGCGGTGTCGCAGGCGTGCAGCGTTACGACCATGTCCGCATGATCGTCTGTATAGTCTGCGATGTCACCTTTCAAAAACTTCAATCCATCGCAGCCGAGGTCGGAGGCGACACCGCTGCAGAAGTCAATGACATCTTCCTTCAGATCCAGCCCGATGATTTCCACATTCCGCTGCTTCATGACTTTTAAATAGTGATAAAGCGCGAAGGTCAGATATGCTTTGCCGCAGCCGAAATCGATGATTTTCAAGGTCTTGTCCTTAGGCAGGTATGGGAAGACATCCTCCACGATTTCAAGGTAACGGTTAATCTAACGGAATTTGTTGTAGCTGCGCGGGAATACGGTTCCGTCTTCGCCCATAATCCCAAGGCGGATCAGAAAATCACAGGGAACGCCCGCAGGCAGTACATAATTTTTTGTGCGGTTGTGGGTCAAGGTGGCTGCGGGCACAGCCGCGACGGCGGCCGAAGCCGCCGCAGCCGGCACTGTCAAGGCCTTGCGGGTAATCCGCGGTGTTTCCGGTTTTGCGGCGAGAACCTGAATTTCACTGTCCCGGGCAAAAATATTCGCCTGCTTGAATTCCTCACAGATCAGGTGCAGCGCAAGGCTGCGTGCATCGGCTGCATCGAGATTGGAATGTGTTACTTTCTTAGGGTAAGTATATTCCGCCTGGTATTTTAATCTGCCGCTGATTTGCATCGGGCGCAGGGTAACTTTGCCGTATTCCAGCGACTTTCTGCGCTTCCCGGAAAAGATGACTTTCATAAGGGAATCTTCTGAAAAGACTTCGGCAAACAATGCGGTCAGTTTATCTGTATTTTTATCCATGTTAATCTCCGTTTAATTTTCGTAGTATAGCATTATGTTCAAGAACAATTATTACATCTTTCCGTGTCGATGTCAAATCTCTACGAAAGGAACGCCCAGAACATCCGCCAGGGAAAGTGAAAGATTTTCGGCAATCGGATCGATGTTCGAAGTAATCCAGTTCGCATCGTCCACATTGTCATGGTAGGCGACCTCCACGAGAATCGCAGGGGCTTTCGTGCGGCGAAGTTCGACGAGAGTTGTGGTCGGAACGGTTTTTACGAGTTCGGGATACGGATAAATCAACTTAAGATTGTTTGCAAAAATTTCGGCTGCGGCTCTGCCCTGTGCGCTGTCACGATAATAGTAGACATTAGGGCCTTGAATCCTGCCCGAAAGGTTTTCGGGAGCGGCGTTGGTGTGAATCGCCAGATGAAAATCATAATCCCCCGCATTTGACGCATTTATGGAATCAATGACCGTACCACCGGGATTATTTCGAGTAAAATCAATGCCGGCGGCTCTGAGGTAAGGAACCATTGCGTCTGTAATAAGATTCGTGTAATATTCCTCGCTTCCGCCCGTAACAAACTGATTGTATTCCTGCGTCGAGGGGCTGAGAAAAACTGATGCCATAGAAACACCTCCGTTTATATTGTTTCATTCCATTATTTATATGCGGCGGGGATGCGAAATGACAAAAGAAAATCACACATCGGTCTTGAAAATGATACATTTTTCAAGTAGAATAGAAGAAGCAAGTGTGAAAGGATATTTTTATGGACATTGTGGAAAACGTTTTCAAAAACATAGTTTCCAGTGTTGGAATTACGGATGTTTTGGACATAGCGATTATTACATTTTTAGTATACAAATTATTGGGATTTATCAGGGAAACCAGAGCCGAGCAGCTCGCGAAGGGACTTTTGCTTCTCGTGGTTGCCACCGTGCTTTCAAAGTGGATGCATTTGTATACTTTGCATTGGCTTTTGTCAGGCCTCATCAGCGCAGGGCTTGTGGCAATTGTGGTTATATTCCAGCCTGAACTCAGGAGAGCTTTGGAGTATCTGGGAAGAAGCAGAATCACCAATGTATTCGGCGAAGTTGACAAGGAAGAAGCCAAGCGCATTGTGGGTCAGTTTGTGGAGGCCGTCGATTCGATGTCCGCAAGCAGGACAGGTGCGCTTATTGTCATAGAAAGAGAAATTTCGCTCAATGATATCGTGGAAACGGGTACGGTAATCGACTCACAGATTACGGCACAGATGATAGGCACGATTTTCTATGAGGGAACTCCGCTTCACGATGGGGCTGTGATTGTAAGAGGCGATAAATTGTACGCGGCGGGGTGCGTTCTGCCGCTTACTCAGAACAAAGAACTGAACAAGGAGCTTGGAACCAGACACAGGGCGGGTATCGGCATTACCGAAAATTCGGACGCGCTTGTTATAATCGTGTCCGAGGAGACCGGCATCATTTCGATTGCCCAGAACGGAAAACTCACAAGATTCCTTGACGGCAAGACCATCGAAAAGAAACTGCTCAACCTGTATTTTGAAGGGGAAACGGAGCAGAAGCTTTCCGACAGAATCAGCAAGGCACTCAAAGGGGGTAAAAATGTTAAAAAGTAACAAAGTAAATTTAGTGCTCGCCCTGATTGTTGCCATTGTTTTGTGGGCCTATGTTTTGGTGGATGTCAACCAATCCTCCACGGAAACCGTAAAGGGCGTACCGATTAAAATACTGAATGAGGATGTTCTTGAGGCGAACAATCTGGTGCTTTTGTCGGCAGACTACGATAAGGTGAACATTACTTATTCGTGTCAGCGTGCTTTCCTTGGAAAGATAAAAGATTCCGAATTCAGCGTAACGGCTGATGTCGAGGGACTCAAGAAGGGGGCACACAAAATTAAGCTCTATATATCAGCACCTGATGATGTTTCAATAGAAAATGTAAGCATACCGAAGATAACAGTGTCGATTGACGACCTTGTAACGGCGGAAAAACCGGTTACCCCGGTCATTGCAAATATTGAAGGTGACGACACAGAGCCGAACATACTCCAGTTAAGCGATGATGTTGTTTCGGTGAAAGGTGCGAAAACCTTAGTGGATCGCATCGTTTCCCTTGATGCCGTTTTGGACGCATCGAAAGTCGGAGCGGAAATGAAGTCGTTTACAGTTCCGCTTACCGCAGTTGATTCGGACGGAAATACCATTGAAGGTGTGAAGCCAAGCAAGGACAATGTTTCGATAACGGCGATTTTGCTTAAGAAAAAAACAGTGGACCTTACGGTTCCGGTCGAAGGCCTTGAATCGGTAGGTTTTCAGAGAAGCGTTTCGGTTCCGAGAACCATAACAATCAAAGGCAGCGACAGCGTGCTTGCAGACATTGAAAGCGTTACGTGTCAGACGGTTGACCTCAGGAATGTGTACGAGGACACGAAGATTAAACTCGTTCCAATCCTTCCTTTAGGTGTAAATGCGGCAACCGAGTCCGAAAACCTTTACCTCAAAGCAAGCGTGAAGGGCGTGGAGACGAAGACCTTTACATTCAGTGAAAACGATGTTGAAATACGAGGCGTAAGCGAGAATATGTCGGCAACCGTGGAGGATGTCAAGATTAAAGTAACGGTGACCGCCAAATCCGACGCAATGAAAGCAATCGGTGCGGAAGATTTTGTTCTGGCGGCGGATGTCGAAGGACTTGAAGCGGGAAGTCACAAGGTGAGTCTCACATGTACCTGCAGCAAAGCGTACGCAGACATGGAATATACACCGGGCGAGATAAATATAACTATTAATGCAGAACAATAAAAACACCTGTATCATAGGAGGACGTAAATGGGCAGACTCTTCGGAACGGATGGCGTAAGAGGGATCGCAAATAAAGAATTGACGCCGGAACTGGCATTTAATTTAGGAAAGGCAGGTACTTTCGTTCTCAAAAAGAACGCAGCAAGACCTGTAATCGTAATCGGAAAGGACACGAGGGTGTCCGGGGATATGCTTGAAAACGCACTGACTGCGGGAATTCTGGCGGTCGGCGGCAATGTTATCAAAGCCGGGGTCATTCCGACACCGGCTGTTGCGTATTTGGCAAGGCATTACGGCGCAGATGCAGGAATCGTAATCAGTGCCTCCCACAACACTTTCGAGTACAACGGAATTAAATTTTTTAACGGTGACGGCTTCAAACTCGATGATTTGCTTGAGGAAAAGATTGAAGATTTAATCATAAGCAGCGTGGATGTGAACAGCCACATCACGGGCGAGGAAATCGGCAAATGCCTCGAAGCGGAGGGAAACTCGATTGAACTCTATGCGAAGCATCTGATTGAAACCGCTGATTTCAGGCTTGATGGCAGGAAGGTGGTGCTTGACTGTGCAAACGGAGCCTCCTATCAGGTGGCGCCGAAGGTATACGAAGCACTCGGTGCGGAAGTGGTGGCAATCGGTGACCGGCCGGACGGAACGAACATAAACGATGCATGCGGATCGACACATCCGGAAAAACTGCAGGCGGCGGTGCTTGCGCACCATGCGGATATCGGCCTTGCTTTTGACGGAGATGCAGACAGACTCATCGTCGTTGATGAGCGCGGCAGGGTGCTCGATGGCGATAAGACCATCGCAATCTGCGCGAAAATGCTGAAAGCAGAAGGCAGATTAAAGGATGACAAGGTAACGGTTACGGTTATGAGCAACATCGGCTTTCACAAGGCAATGGAGGCAGAAGGAATCAGCGTGGATGTTACCGGAGTCGGAGACCGGTATGTACTGGAACAGATGCTTAAGACCGGCTGTGTCATAGGCGGGGAACAGTCGGGACACATCATTTTCCTCGAACACACGACGACGGGGGACGGCATTTTGTCTTCGCTGCAGCTCGTAAAAGCAGTTCTTGCTTCGGGCAGGAAAATATCGGAACTTGCGGATGAAATACAGATTTATCCTCAGGTTTTGGTCAACGCAAAGATAAACAACGATTACAAGAAGACATACATGAAGGATGAAGAGGTTGCAATGGCGATTGCGGCAATTGAAGCCAAAATGGAGGGGAACGGCAGAGTTTTGATCCGGCCTTCGGGAACGGAACCACTTGTGCGTGTAATGCTGGAAGGTGACGACACGGATTTAATCGCAAACCTTGCCGAAGATCTTGCAGCCTTAATTGAAAAGAAATTTAGGAGATAGAGAATATGTGCGGTATTGTAGGATATGTAGGAAAAAACGATGCGAGAACCATCATTATGGACGGTCTCAAAAGGCTGGAATACAGAGGATATGACTCTGCGGGAATTGCGCTTGTGAGAAACGGCAGCATTGACATACGCAAGAAAGTCGGAGAAATTGCAAATCTTGAAGAGCTTTTGAAGCAAGAAATGGCAAGAGGCATCTGCTTTGACAGCCACACCGGAATTGGTCATACGAGATGGGCCACGCACGGTGCACCGTCGGATGTGAATGCACATCCGCATCGTGCAGGACGTGTCACATTGGTTCACAATGGTATTATTGAGAATTACAAGAAGCTTAAGGATTTTCTTGTCGGAGAGGGATATAGCTTTGCAAGTGAAATTATCAGGCCATCAAAAAAGAGTTGATTCGACAGGGATATCCTTTTGTATCGCAAACCGATAGTGAAGTCATCGCACATTTGATTGCGACACACATGAAAAATTATTCGACGCTTGAGGATGCTGTGTATGCAGCAACTCTTGAAATGAGAGGGGCATATGCGCTTGTTGTCGTGTCGAGCAAAGACCCGAACAAAATCATTGCAGTCCGTAAAGATGCGCCGCTGATTGCAGGAATCGGCAAGGGTGAGAATTTCATTGCCTCCGATATTCCGGCACTGATGAAACATTGCAAAGAAATTTATCTGATTGAAAACGGCGAGATGGTCGTTGTGACCGCAGATGAAATCAAAATATACGATGAAGAGCGAAATCCGGTGCAAAGAGATGTCTTCCACGTTACATGGGATGCGGACGCTGCGGAAAAAGAAGGCTACAGCCATTTCATGCTGAAGGAAATCCATGAACAGCCGAAAGCAATCAGCGAAACACTTAACCGCAGGCTGGATGAAAACGGCCTGATTAAGCTGGACGGTATTTCGCTTACGAAAGAAGAACTTGATGGGTTTTCGAGAATCTACATCGTTGCATGTGGAACCGCTTACCACGCGGGACTTGTCGGCAAGAAAGTAATCGAGAAATTTGCGAAGATTTCGGTTGAGGTTGATGTGGCGTCGGAATTCCGATACAGAGAGCCGCTTGTAGATGAGAAAACTTTGTTTATCGCAATCAGTCAGTCGGGCGAGACCCTTGACACATTGGCGGCACTGAGGGAGGCAAAATCCAAGGGGGCAAGAATTCTCAGCGTCGTAAACGTAGTGGGAAGCTCCGTAGCAAGAGAATCTGACGATGTTTTCTATACTTGGGCAGGCCCGGAAATTGCGGTTGCCTCAACAAAAGCATATACCACGCAGCTCACATGTATGTATATCCTCGGCCTTTACATGGGGCTTACAAGAGGAACAATAACGGAAGAATTCTATCGTGAATTCATGGATGACTTGAAAGAGGTTCCGGGCAAACTTGCGGAATATCTCAGAGATGTGAGAGAAATCGAAGCCCTTGCAAAGATTCTCTACAACCGCGATCAGGTTTTCTTCATCGGAAGAGGACTGGACTCCGCTGTTGCATATGAAGGCTCGCTGAAATTAAAGGAAATCTCTTATATAAACTCCTTTGCCATTGCGGCAGGGGAACTGAAGCACGGAACCATTGCGCTTATCGAACCGGGAACTTTGGTTTTGTGTCTGGATACGCAGGATTATCTCTACGAAAAAATGCTTTCGAATATTCAGGAGATTAAAGCCAGAGGCGCACACGTGCTTTCCATCGCAAAGGAGGGTCACAGGGAAATCGAAGCACAGAGCAATGAAGTTATTTACATTCCGGATTGCCGGGATGAAATCACACCGCTCCTGAGCGTTGTGCCGTTGCAGCTTTTCTCATATTACGTGGCAAAAGAAAGAGGATGCAATATCGATAAGCCGAAGAATCTGGCGAAGTCGGTTACGGTTGAATAAATCACAGAACAATACGGAGGAAAAAATGAAAGATTACGAAATCAGAGATTTGTCGCTGGCTCCTGCCGGACATCAGAAAATTGAATGGGTCAGAAATCATATGCCGATTTTAAGGGGTATGGAAGACGAATTCATCAAGACAAAGCCGTTTGAAGGCATCAAGATTTCACTTTCGGTGCATCTTGAAGCAAAGACCGCATACTTATGCAAAGTTCTTGCGGCAGGCGGGGCGCAGATGTCAGTAACAGGCTCCAATCCGCTCAGCACCAAGGATGAAATTGCTGCGGCACTTGCAGACAGTGGAATCAAGGTTTACGCATATCACGCAGCAACACCGGAAGAATACGAGAGACATATCGAAATGTGTCTGGAGCACAAGCCGAACATCATCATCGACGACGGTGCGGATCTTGTAAGCTGTGTTCACGGAAAACGCCCGGATCTGGCGGAAGAAGTCTGGGGCGGCTGCGAGGAGACGACCAGTGGCATCATCCGTCTGAAGGCTATGGCAAAGGAAGGCGTGCTGAAATTCCCGATGGTTGCCGTAAACGACGCGGACTGTAAGCACCTGTTTGACAACCGCTACGGAACCGGGCAGTCCACATGGGACAGCATTATGAGAAACACGAACTTAATCATTGCTTCAAAGACGGTTGTTGTGATTGGCTATGGATGGTGTTCAAGAGGAATCGCAATGAGAGCTGCAGCACTCGGCGCACAGGTAATCGTAACCGAAATCGACCCGGTAAAGGCGATAGAAGCCCGCATGGACGGATTCTCCGTAATGAAGATGGAGCAGGCAGCACCGCTTGGTGACATTTTCGTAACAGCAACGGGCTGTGCATGGACAATCACGGTGGATCATATGCTCAATATGAAGGACGGAGCGATTCTTGCGAATGCCGGCCACTTCAATGTTGAAATCGATATGGCAGGTCTTGAGAAGGCTTGCATCGCAAAGAAAGAAATGCGCGAAAACATCATGGGATATCAGCTTGCAAACGGCAGGTGGGTAAATGTCATCGCGGAAGGAAGACTTGCAAACATCGCCGCAGCAGACGGACATCCTGCGGAAATTATGGATATGAGCTTCGCAGTGCAGGCTTTGTCGGCCATGTACATCCGAGATCATCACAAAACGCTTAAAAACGATGTAATCGATGTTTCCGATGAAATCGATGATGTGGTTGCGAGAAGAAGGCTCGAAGCGTGGGACATTGAAATCGACACACTCACACCGGAGCAGGTTCATTATCTTAACAGCTGGGAAATTTAATTCTGATTCGCATGGGAGGCGATAAAATGAGTATCACTTATGAAGAAATAAAAGAGCAGGCAAGACAGGCAGCCGAGGAACTTATCAATGCTGCAAGACTGAAAAAAGGCGACATTTTCGTCGTAGGCTGCAGTTCAAGCGAGGTTATGGGACAAAGGATAGGAAAGGGTTCCGACATAAATGCGGCGGAAGCCGTTTATGAAGGAATTATGTCCGTACTTAAGCCAAAGGGAATCTTCCTTGCGGCACAGTGCTGTGAACACCTGAACCGCGCGGTTATCGTCGAGAAAAAGGCACTTCTTCCGGGGACGGAAATCGTAAATGTGGTTCCGCATCCGCATGCAGGAGGGTCTTTTGCCACCACAATGTATCACAGAGCTGAAGAACCGGTTGCGGTGGAAGAAATCAAAGCGGACGCAGGAATCGATATCGGAAACACTTTGATCGGAATGCAGCTCAAAAAAGTTGCGGTTCCTGTCAGACTCAGCATTAAAAAAATCGGTGAAGCACCGATTGTATGCGCCAGAACCAGACCGAAATTCATCGGCGGTGCAAGAGCGATGTATGACGATGTGCTGTCCGGAGGAGATATCGCAAGACCGAAAGAAATAAATCTTTAAACTTTAGAGAACACTTTTTGCATCTGACTCATATTGTATACTACAACTGAATATGAATGAAGTTCAAAATATTATGAAAGATGCAGGTGAAACTTATGTCAAATAATTGTGGTCTTGTTGGAGACGGCTGCGTAGATACCAGCTTATTATTCTTCTTCTTGTTACTGGTAATTATCTTCTGTAACTGCTATAACTAGCAAGAAACGGTAAATACGTAACTGAAAGCGGCTCGCCCTTATGGGTGGACCGCTTTTTCTTGAGATTTACCCAAAAGTTTAGGCCGGTTTAACCGCTTGGGTAATTGTGAAGAACGCGTGAAAAATGTATTATCGTGTCGTATGGTGCTTCTGCCGTGCAAATTCATTCATACTTAATTTATTTATAGGAGGACTTATTTTTATGGGTAAAAAAATTCCTATGTGGCAGACCCTTCTGGTTATGCTCGCAATGGTAGGTTTCCTTATGTGGTCCATTATTAAGGACACCGGTGGAGAACCTCACATCGCACTTATTTTAGCAGCAGGTTTCGCAGGCATTATCGCTTGTGCAAACGGATGGAAATGGGCTTACCTTGAACAGGGTATCCTTGCTTCCATTAACAGATCCATGCAGGCTATCTTAATCCTTGCTATCCTCGGTGCAATCATCGCTTCCTGGATGGCAGCAGGTACCATCCCTTCCATGATGTACTACGGTATTAAGATCATCAGCCCGAAGGTATTCTTAGTTACCGCTTGTATCCTTTGCTCCATCGTATCCCTTGCAACAGGTTCTTCATGGTCCACAGCAGGTTCCATGGGTGTTGCTCTTATGGGTGTCGGCGCCGCTCTCGGATTCCCTGCTCCAATGACAGCAGGTGCTGTAGTATCCGGTGCATACTTCGGAGACAAGATGTCCCCATTATCCGATACAACAAACCTTGCACCGGCAATGGCAGGCGCAACTCTGTTCGGACACATCAAGCACATGGTTTACACGACAGGTGTATCCTTATGTATTGCTTTAGCAGCATATGCGGTAATGGGATTCATGCATGCATCCAACAACGAACCGGATATGACGGTAATGCAGGGAATTCTTCACTACATTGAAGGTGCTTCCAACATCGGTCTGCTTACATTAATTCCACCACTGTTCGTAATCGTTGCTGTAGCTATGAAGCTTCCGGCAATTCCTTCCCTGGTAGCAGGCGCACTTCTTGGTGTTCCTCTTATGTTCTACAACCACGTTGCGATTGAAACCGTACTGGAAGATAAAGTTATCAACAATATGTTCTCAATCCTCAACAATGGTATTACACTCGGAATCGTTCCGGAAGATGCCTCTCCGGTTATCACTAAATTAGCTGACCTGTTATCATCTTCCGGCATGCAGGGCATGATGTGGACAATCTCCATCATTCTCGCTGCAATGTGCTTCGGCGGTATCGTTGACTGCACAGGCATGATGGCTCAGGTGGCTGCTGTATTCCTTAAGATTGCTAAGGGCAGAGGCGGACTCGTACTTTCCACAGAATTAATGTGCATCATTACAAATGCAATCTGCTGCGACCAGTACTTAGCACTCGTACTCCCTGGCAGAATGTTCAAGGAATCCTTCGAAGATATGAGACTTCGTCCGGAAAACCTTTCAAGATGTCTGGAAGACGCCGGTACAATTACGTCCAACTTCTTCTCATGGAACACTTGCGGTGCTACAATGAGAAAGTTCCTCGGTGTGGACTCCAGCTACATCCCATATGCAATTCTTAACTGGCTGAATCCTGTCGTTTCCGTATTCTTCGGATACACAGGAATCACAATGACTAAGCTGACGGATGAAGAATATCAGAAGGTCTTAGACGAAAGAGAAGCTGAAAAGCAGGCTGCACTCAAAGCTCTCGAAGCATAAGAAAGTATATAAGAGGCATAAGTCCTTCTTATAAATATTAAGTAAATGAATGAAGAATCAGAACGCCGGGGTCTCTCCGGTGTTTTGATTTTTTGTAAGGATGCGAAGATTGTCGAAATTTGTCGGAACACGCGTAGATCGGGGTTAAAAAAACGCAAAAAAGCGGATTATATTCTCCTTTGCTTTCATAGGATGTTTTATAATAGAGGCAAAGGAGGAGAAAAAATGGAAAGTGTGATTTTATTTGTGTATGTATTTACGATTCCCCTGATTACAGCATCACTGGTAATACTGCTGATATACAGGAAGAGAATAAAGAAAGAAAACGAATTTTTTGAAAAACTGGAATATTTTATCGGAGCACTGCTACTCGCGACCGTACTGCATATGTTTCTGTTTTACTTCAATATAATCACCAAGATGGCGGAAACAAAGCATTTTTTCTTCGTGTGCGATATGATATGCAATGTATGTGTGTTTTTCTGGCTGGAGGCGCAGCAGAAAATTTGCGAGAGCCGAATCGGGATGGTGATAAAAAAGCTGAATCGATATTTTTTTGTATCCTATATAACGGTTTGGGGCATTGCGATTTCACCGCTTATGACGGAGTATGCGATTATGAAATATTTCAACGGATTTCTGATACTCATGCTGCTTGCGGATATGGCAGGGTGCCTGAAGATCGGAGTAAAATCCGAGGACGAAAACGGGATATATGTGATGTACAGCATGGGGATTACGATGCTGCTGTTGATGGAG
>ERZ773235.3241-NODE-3241-length-11877-cov-18.288784_pt1 | contig 11877 bp, 10 predicted proteins | sample MGYA00580522_ERZ773235 | MGnify/ENA primary metagenome ERZ773235 (study PRJEB29015, sample SAMEA2737797) | human gut metagenome | biome: human gut; feature: human-associated habitat; material: faeces | place: China | collected 2012 ...
CCAGAGCTGTCGCTACATCTTGTAGCGTGCTGTGTTAAGTCGATAAGCATTTTTTATAATATCATGGCGTTCTTTTTCTATCTTTTCTGTTTTCTGATTTGCCTCTTTTCGCTCTTTTGCTGACGGAACTTTGCTCGCAAGATCAGGAGTCTGATGTAAAAATGGTATGTTCCTCTCGGCGAAATTCCATTCAACATATTCAGAAAGCAACGCTCGTGCCTGTTCTGCAATTTTGAGAATAATTTGGGTATTGCTTCTGATAAACGAAAGAAAGATAACTATTGTGTCATTTATGCCAAAGCAAATATGCTCCATAACGAACTGTAGCTTTGTAAGATTCCCTGGTTCTTTCTCAAATTGGCGATTTAGTGCTTTTGTTAATCTGCTCGTCAAAGTATATGCCCAGCTCGTCCGCAAGGCCCTTCCACGCCCGATAATGGTATTCATCCGTGGAGCAGATAACGCCGTCAAGGTCGAAAATAACGGCCTGAAGCTGTTTTGCGCTGACGCTGTCAGTGAGCATATAGTCCTTGCCGTAAAGCTTTATGCTGATGCTGTCACCAGAGAGAAGTATTACCACGGTCTTTTCCCTATCGACATTGACCTTAATTGTGCGTCCTCTGTACTGAACGGTGAAGGAATAGCCGGTCCACTTTTCGGGGCAGTAGGGCTTGAAGGAAAGTGCGTTGTTATAAAGGCGCATTCCGGCAAAGCCCTGCACGATTGCCAGCCATCCGCCGCTCATGGACGTGATGTGGAGGCCGTCGCAGGTGTCATTATTGTAGTTATCAAGATCGAGGCGGGCTGTGCGCAAGTAAAGCTCCATGGCCTTATCGCGTTTACCCAGTTCAGAGGCGAGGACGGAGTGGATGCAGGCAGACAGTGAGGACTCGTGCATCGTCATAGGCTCGTAGAATTCAAAATTTCTTTCCTTTTGCTCGCGTGTGAAACAGTCAGAGAACATATATATGCCCTGCAACACGTCTGCCTGCTTGATGAAGCAAGAGCGCGCAGTATCTTGTCCCAGCTCCACTTCTGGTTCAAAGGCCTGTCCTCGGAACGAAGCGTGTCAACAGTGCGCAAGTCTTTATCAAGGAAGCAGTCGTTCTGAACGAAGATGCCCAGGTCTTTATCCTCGCCGAAATACATATTGTCCCGGATATCCGCCCACTTTACCTTTTCCTCTTTGGAGACATTGAGAGCCTCTTCCTTGCTGTCGGTGAGATTTTCAAGCGTATATTCCAGTGTCCAGCGGCAGAGGGTGTTGGTATACCAGTTGTTGTTCACGTTGTTCTCGTACTCATTGGGGCCGGTGACGCCGTGGAGCATATACTTCTCCTGTCTCTTGGAATAGTGCACACGGCTTGCCCAGAAGCGGGAAATGCCGACCAATACATCAAGACCGTAGTTCTCAAGATATGTGCGATCACCCGTGTAGTTGGTGTAGTTATAGATGGCATAAGCAATTGCACCGTTGCGGTGTATTTCCTCAAAGGTTATCTCCCATTCATTGTGGCACTCAACGCCGGTGAAGGTGACCATTGGGTAAAGTGCTCCATCAAGTCCCTGCTGACTGGCGTTATACTTTGCACTGTCAAGCTGGTCATAGCGGTATTTGAGAAGTTTTTCATTCACCTTCGGTTCCACGACCGCGAGATACATAGGCAGAATAAACGCTTCGGTGTCCCAATAGGTGGCACCGCCGTATTTTTCTCCAGTAAAGCCCTTTGGTCCGATATTCAGTCTTTCGTCTTCACCGTAATAGGTTGAGAAGAGCTGGAATATATTAAGGCAACACCGCATAATTTGACAAGAAGGCTCAGCCAGGATTTTTGTCCCAATTCAAAGTTTGGAAAACGAAGGAATACTGTATGTATTTCTCGTTTTTCAAACTGAAGAAGTGGGGCAAAAAGGCGGCTGAGACTCGCAGGCACAATTGTGCGGTATTGCCTTAAATCTTATGCCCTGCTGAGCTTCATCATCGCCGCTGACAGTGACATCGCACTTGTCCCAGCGCTTTTTCCATGCCTCAGTCTGGGTTGTGAGTTTTTTCTCAAATCCCTCCGAACCGGACAGAAGCTTTAAGGTCAGCGCTTTAAGAGACGAAGCCACGGTATCACGGTCAGTTATAACCGCAACAGATTTTTCAAAAACCACTTTTTCGCCCTCGCCGAGACCGAAATCGAAACACTCATATACATAGCCGCTTCCCACGCCACTGTATCTTTTTGCTTTTACAGACAAAGTGTTTTTCATGCCGGCGCTTACAGTAAAACGAGGCGTGCCAAAAGGATTTTCCTTCGTACGCATGGACAGATAGTTCTCGGTGCCATCGACTATGTCCCAGAAGCGCTCATCATAATTGCTGTCAAGGTTCTTCACATTACCGTCAAGGGCAGAGGTGAGCTTAACATTGGCCTTCCCTTCTATGATAAGCTGAAACTCGGAAGTCCTGCGCTCAACGATACTGAAGAAACGCCGGAACGTGAGCTTCACGCTGTCAACAGTATAGCTTCTTGTAAGCAGGCCGGAGCGCATATCTAACTCTTCATAGTAATCCGAGAAGTTGGAGGTATGAAGGTCAACCGTTTTTCCATTGATCTCAACGCCTATTGCGGCAAAATTCACTGCATTGATAACTTTGCCAAAATACTTCGGATATCCGTTCTTCCACCAGCCCACACGAGTCTTGTCTGGAAACCAGATGCCCGCAATGTATGTCCCTGTATGGCTGTCGCCGGAAAAGCCCTCTTCGAAGTTGCCGCGCATGCCCATGTAGCCGTTACCGATGGATGTTAGGCTCTCATAAAGGCGGATATCCCCTTCATTGAAAGCATGGGTGGAAAGCTTCCACGCATGAATATCAAATACTCTTATGCATATACTTCTCCTATAATAAACGCACGGTTTTCTCCGTGCGTTTACATTCGTAATCACTCAAAACCGAGCTCTGCCAGCGCTCCTATCAAATCGTGAGACAATGCCATAGATTGCAGCTCATGAATTACTGCTGCCGGGTTCTTTTTAGCACAAATGCAGTTATATATCTTTTCTTTAAGTTCGTAGCCGATCCTGCAGTGCTGTAAAAGCTTGAAAATCCTCTTGCTGCGGTCAATATCGGCAAGCTCAGCATTGAGCACTTGCAGCTCAATGTTGCCACTGTTCTTTCCAAATGTGACGGTCAGCACCTTTTTTTCTGTATCGTAAGTCTTTTCATAGGCAACGTCGGATTTGACTGTGCTGTTTTTTATGCCGTAGAAACACACTCTGTATCGGCGCATCGCGGGTCTTACACGGAAACTGTCTTCATCTGGCTTAATGGAAAACCGCATTGCATCCTCGCTCCACTTGACTTCAAACCGCGTCAAGGCAGCATGCTCATCACTGCCGTCGTCCTCATACATGGTGTATTCGCCGCTATCACCGCAGAACACATTCACGTCAATGGTCTCAGGCAGCTCTACACCAAAACGTTCAGCTTCCTGTTCACCTGTAAGAGGCACAATCGCACCGGCTTTGGCAAAGACGGGTATCTGTGAAATGGGCCTGTGCAGGATTTTCATCCCGCCCCCGGAATATCTCTGTGCGGTGAAAAAGTCGTAATAAGTACCCTCTGGCAGCCATGCAGCAACGCTCCCCATGCCAGTCTCCGCACTTACGGGCGAGGTAATAGGGCAAACGATGAGCTGTGAGCCAAAATAATACTGGTTGGGAACCTGATAGGCTTCCTCTGCACGGGGATAGAGGTAATACATAGGGCGCAGAGGCATAATACCGTGTCTTGCTGACTCGAAATTCATCGTGTAAAGATAGGGAACAAGGCGATGACGCAGACGCAGAAAGGCTTTCAGTATGCTGCATACTTCGCCAGAATAGTTCCACGGTTCTCTGCCGCTGAAGATGTTAGATGTGCTGTGCAGGCGCATGATGGGTGAGAAAGCCCCGAACTGCACCCAGCGGGTAGTCAGTTCCTCGTCGTATATTCCGGCGCAATGTCCGCCAATATCATGGCTCCACCAGCCGTATCCGATATTCGCAGCTGTAGCTGTGAAATAAGGCTGGAAGCGGAGAGAGTCCCAGCTAATGATCGTGTCACCGGAGAAGCCGATGGGGTAACGGTGGCTACCGGGGCCGGCGTAGCGGGATAAAATCAACGGGCGTTGGTTTATCTCGGCACTGTGGAGAGTATGAAAATGATTCAGGAGCCACAAAGGGTCTGCGCCGTCAATGCAGGATGCGTCACCCTGTTGCCAGTCGATCCACCAGAAATCCACGCCCTCGTCCTCACGGGGCTTTAAGAGGCATTTAAAATATGTATCGACAAAATCCTTGCTGCACATATCAAAGGGGATATCCCGACCGGACGCAGGGTCGAGCCCCATGCGCACGGTGGCCTCGACGTACTGCCCCTCATGGGGCTGTATACCCTCTGCGGGATGGAGATTGAGAGCGCATTTTAAGCCGCGGGAATGGAGCTGGCTCAGGAAATTCTTTGGATCACGAAACAGCTCTTTATTCCATGTGTATCCCGTCCAGCCCTTGCCCTGCTTGGCTGTTATATCTGTAATATGCCAGTCCATGTCCATGACAGCTACACTGAACGGTACCCGCTCGGCGCGGAATCTGTCCATGAGGTTCAGGTATTCGTCATCGGAATAGGCGTGGAAACGGCTCCACCAATTGCCGAGAGCATAACGTGGCAGCATGGGTGGCTTTCCGCTGAGTTCGAAAAAGTCATTAAGAGCCGCCTGATATTCAAGGCCGTAACCGAAGAAATATAGGTCGATTGCTTTTTCTGCGCGAGACATTATGGCTCCGTCGCTCTCAATAAGCGGTGAATCACTGTCATCAATAACGCTGTATCCCTGAAGACGCGACTGGATGCCTTTTCTGAGCGGTATCTCGCCATCAGCCATGTCAAGTGTGCGTGCAGTGCCGCCGAGATTCTCGCGCAGCTTATCGCCATAGTGCCAAGTGCTATAGATGCCGCGAGTCTCACTTCTAACTTTTATAGAAAGGCCGCCAGCGGAGAAAGGCTTTTCATCGTAAAACAGGCTTAGATATTCCGTGTGTATTTCCAGCTTGCCATTATGACGGCAGACTTCAAATTTCGGCGCATCAAAATTTCTGCAGCATGCAAATACGGAAGGCCTATCCTCAAATATATTGCTTTCGCAGTATTCGAGGCGTAACATTCGTGATGCGAGCACAGTAATTCTATAATGCTCACCGGTCACACACTGCATATCGTTGCTTTTGCCGTTTATGATGTCATAAGACATACGAGTTTACTCCTTTGCACCGGGAAGGTTAAGAATAATCGCGCGGCCATCAACAGCAAGCATTCCTGCGTGTACTTCAACGTTCTCGCCGCTGATAAGGTTAGTGTACAGTCCGTTTGGAAGATCTATATCGATAAGAGAGGCTTCACCGGTCACGGGGAAGATACCGATGTATCTATCACCGCCTTTGGAGTGGGTCGCTACGAGCACGTCACCGGGAAGTGCCTTAACTTCATAGGTGCTGTCTGCGAAGACGGGGCTTTTTTTGATCTCATATAGGCGGGACATAAGTGCGGAGTAATCCTTGCCGGTGTTCCACTGCACTTTATCTGCATCGAACAAGTTAGGAAGGTGTTTTACGCCGTTTTCCTGCCCCGCGTAGAGAAGCGTCATACCCTTCTGGAAGTATATAAACGCAGTCCAGACGAGGAGTTTCTTCTCATCCGGAATTAGAAAAGCACCTCTTGCATTGTCATGGTTTTCAAGGTAGCGGAGCTTGACATAGTTGTCAGGATAGATAGCTTCCTGTCGATTGATGTCTTCTGCGTACTGAGCAAGGCTAATTTTGCCCTTGAGATAATCCTTGAAGCGATAATATATGTCGTACTCGTAGCTGACATCGAATGCCTGGTAAACTTCCGAGTCGGACAGGCTCACCATTCCGCGTGCGCGGTTGGCAACGGTAAATACGGGTTCAACGGACTCGCTCAGCCAGAAGCAATCGGGGTTGACCTTCGCAACCTCTTCCCTTGCCTTCAGCCAGAACTCGAGAGGGATCAACGGGGCAACATCGCAGCGGAAGCCGTCTACAATACCAGCCCACATTTTGAGCGTCTCTATCTGGTAATCCCAGAGATCCCTATTGTTGTAATCAAGATCAATTACATCAAGCCATTCCCCCACCTTGTTGCCGAAACATCCGTCCGGCTTGTGATAGAACCATTCTGGATGATTCTTGGCCAGCCAGGAGTCGGGAGACGTGTGGTTATATACAACGTCGATGATGCACTTCATGCCGCGCGCGTGAATGCCGGTGACAAGTTGCTTCAGGTCATCAATCGTTCCATACTCGGGATTGATCTTGCGGTAATCAGAGATAGCATAAGGGCTGCCGAGCTCACCCTTGCGTTCCTTCTTGCCAATGGGATGGATTGGCAAAAGCCACACGATATCGGTACCAAGTGCCTTTATGCGGTCAAGGTCTTTTCTAACGCCACTGAAGTCTCCTTCTTCACTGTAATTACGCACGAAAATAGAATACATGACCTGATTTCTGTAGAATTTGGAAGTATTGACAGCCATAGAAAAACCTCCTTAGCCCTTGATTGCAGACGAGGAAATACCTGCAATAAACTTCTTTTGGAAAATGATATAGAATATTACGACGGGGATGATTGCGATGCTTGTTGCGGCGAATAGGCCGGCATAATCCGTGGAATATTGCCCGCTGAAGAGGTTTAACGCTACAGGCAGGAGCTGTTTCTTCGTATCACGGATCATAAGGAACGGCCAGAGGTAGTCGTCCCACGCCCAAAGAAACTGGAAAACAGACATGGAAACGATGGCGTTATTCAACTGGGGAATGATGATGCGATGGAAAATATAGAACTCATTTGCTCCGTCCATTCGTGCCGCTTCTATGAGCTCGTTGGGGATAACTGCGCAGGACTGACGCATCAAAAAGATGCCGAAGGCAGTGAAGATGCTCGGAACAATAAGCGCCTGATAAGTGTCGATCCATTTCAGTGACTGCATAATACTGTATCTGGGAATGAGGGTAACGACACCGGGAATCATCATCGTCATCAGGATCATCGTGAACAGCGCATTACGCCCTTTGAATCTGTATTTGCAGAGTACATAGCCCGCAATGGTGCTTGTGTACACGGTTATGACCGTAATTAGCAGGGCGTAAATTAGGCTGTTTCCAAAATACCGGAAGAAGTCAAACTTGTTGAGGACATCAGAATAATTCTGGAAAGAAAAATGCTGCGGGAACAACGTTTGTGCCAGGGAGCTGATCTCGGCATTGGTCTTGAAGGATGAGCAGAGCATCCAGATAAAAGGAAACACTGCCAGGAGGCAGAAGAACAGCAAAATGGCGTTTAAGAACACAGAACTTAACTTCTTCATTTTCTTACACCTGCCCTTCGTTCTGACCCGAAATCCTAAAGGATATCGCAGTCAGTATCGCAATAAAGAGAAACAGCACAAAGGATAGTGCCGAGGCATATCCAAAATTATACTTGGAGAAAGCCTCCTGATAGATGAGATAAGATGCCAGATATGTCTGAGTTCCAGGCCCGCCTCCTGTGAGAACCATTACCGGGATATAGGTCTGGAAATAGGAAATAAGCGAAGTGATTACTATAAAAACGATCGTGGGCTTAAGCAGCGGCAGTGTTACAAATCTGAATCTCTGCCATGCAGTCGCGCCATCGGTCTCTGCGGCCTCATAGCACTCCACGGGCAGCGAGTACATTGCACCCAGCAGAAGAATAACCGCATAGCCGAAATCCTTCCATATTGTCAATATAAGAATGGCTATCATGGCATAACGGCCATCATAAAGCCAGTTGATATTCGAATTTAGTACCCGATCCAGAAAGCCAATCTGAGGATCAAATATGAACTTCCATACAAACGTTACCGCCACAAGAGGGGTAATTGTGGGGAGGTAGAAAAGTATGCGATAAAGGGACTTGTGTTTAATTAGTTTGGAGAATATGGCACATGAAAGCGCAAGACCGATAATCACGCGGAAAGCAGTTGCGACAGCTGCGAAACCGAAGGTGTTTTTCATGGATAGCCAGAACAGATCGCTCGTAAAGACCTTTTTCCAATTGCCGAATCCCAGATAGATCATCTGGTTTTTCAGCGGATTCCATCTGTAAAAGCTGCCAAACAGCACAGCAATAATAGGGAGAATAAAGAAGACGAGAAAGAAAACGACGAGTGCTGCAACAACAATGTTGCGCATTACGATCTCGCTCTTGCTCTGAGCAGGATTATTCAGTCTCATATTTCATATCCTTTCAAGGGAAATAGGGCACCGACATGACACTGCCGGTGCCCTCTATACTAATATAGCTTACTTTGCGTACTTGTAAAGGGGTTCGCGAGACTCAAAATCGAGAGTTGCAAGGTCTTCGTTGATAGCTGCTTCACAATCAGCAAGAGCCGTATCGATGTCCTTGCCGTTGTAGAAAATCTCTTCAAGAGCAATCTTCATATTGTCCTCAAGCGTGCTGGGCATGGGGCCGGGCCAAATGTAGCGGTCAATGTGCTTTGCAAGGACCTTGATGCTGGGAACAGCAAGCAGGTCTGCATCGCTCTGCAGAGAAATCTTCATCGGGAATACTGCGTTCTGAGTACAGAATTCCTTCTGGATGCTGTCGTTTGCAAGGAAGAAGCGAACGATGTCCTGAGCAACGGCCTGCTGGTCAGCAGGAGCGTTCTTGTTGATACCGAAGGTGGACTCGCCGTTGTATCTGTGGTACGCGTAAGTGTTGGAAGGATCAACTGTAGGAATCTCAAAGCAATCATAGTGGGTATCGGGGAAGTTGTTGTTGAACACGCCGGTCATGAAGCCCCAGCCAAGGTACATAGCAACCAGCCCCTGACCAAAGTTGTCGCCAGAGTTATTGCCGAAGCTGTAGTCGCAGACACCATCAACGACGTACATGTCATGCAGGCGGGTGATAACTTTTTTCATGGCCTCGTTATTGATGGAAGCGGTGCCATCCTCATTGAAGAGGTTCTGACCGTACTGGTACTGCATACCGAGAACGTCGCCCTGAATGCCGCCATTGTAGCTGAAGCCAGCCTGAACAAGGTCGCCATTTTCGTCGCGAATGGTGAGCTTCTTGGCAACTTCACGGAATTCGTCCCAGGTGGTGGGGATGTCAGCCTCGGTGAGGCCTGCAGCTGCCCACATGTCGGTGTTGTAGTACATGGTTGCGGTCATAAGGCCGTAGTCAGTATAGTAGACCTTCCCGTCTACAAGGTGGCCGGAAACGCCGACAAAGTCCGCTTCCATATCTTCGACAGGAATATCGTAGGGAGCCATGTAGTCGATGAGCAGGTCGTGCTTGCTGTTATGCACATTAAAGATTGCGGGACCATCGTTGCCCTGAAGAGCGAGAGGCAGCTTGGTGAAGTAATCATCCCAAGGATTCTCGACGAGAGTGATGGTCACGTTGGGGTGAATTGCAGTGTACTGATCCGCCAGAGACTGGAACAGATTTGCTGCACCGGACCAGAACCAGAGTTCTACTTCGATGTCCTTGCCGTCGTTAATGGGAACATTGGGGTCATACTGGATAGCTGAGCCGATAACGGGGCGCGCATCTGCTGTGGGTGTTTCGGCTGTGGAAGCTTTGGTTGCAGGTTCAGCCGTCTGCTCAGGCTCAGCGGTCTGAGCAGGTGCGCTACAGGCCGTCATGCTGAGAACCATAACAAGAGCGAGGCAAAGTGCGATGATTTTCTTTGACATTTTTGTTCCTCCATTTCATTTTGTTGTTAGCGTCGTTAGGTGTATCGCTAAACTAACTGTATAATACATTTCTTCAACGTGTTTGTCAATAGAAAACTATATAGCCGCTTTAATTTTGTTGTAAAGCAACAAAATTAACCTGCATTTTTGTGCACATCTCCCTTGGTCGAAGCAAATAATTAGTTTATCGCTAAACTAGTTATTGAAATTTCTATCTACGTCAATACCGTTAGTTTTTTTCTCAGCACCTTGCTTTTTTTTAATTGTTGGTTTATTATTAGTTTATCTTTAAACCAAGTGGAGTTTGAATATATGGTTACACTGAAGGACATTGCGAAGGAAGCCGGAGTCAGCGTTATGACCGTCTCAAATATTGTAAACGGCAATTACACTAAGGTCTCAAAAGAAACGGCAGAGCACGTGCAAAAGATCATTAGCCAAATGGGGTATGTTCCTAACGCCTCTGCAAGAAGCCTTGCAAAAAGCAAAACCAACATCATCGCAATTATTATGCGTGGCGAGGAAAACGAAAATCCAATGCTGAACCCATATTATTCTGCCATGGTGGGGGCAATGATCCGGAAAATTCAACAGCACGGCTACTATGCGATGGTGAACATTATGAAGTCCCATCAGGATATTCTACAGAGTCTGCGAACCTGGAATGTGGACGGCGCGATATTCCTAGGCCTCTTTGATGACGAGATAGAAGCCATGTATTCTGTATGCGATGTACCGATGGTCTTTGTCGACAGCTACAGCAACGTGCGTCAGCTTTCAAATATCGGAATTGACGATTTTAAGGGTGGGCAGCTTGCTGCAAACTATTTTATCTCTCAAGGCCATCGCAGCGTTGCATTTATCGGTCCTACCATGAAATATAATGGTGTTATCCGGCACCGTTTCGACGGCTTTAACTCCGTTCTGCGTGTGAATGGTATGGAGGTCAGCCCTGAGCATATTTTTGAGATTGAGTCGGATGTGCGTCAGGACGCAATTGTCGCTCTGGGTAAACACATTGCACCCATGAGGAAAGAGTTTTCCGCAATCTTCATCACAAGCGATCAGATTGCATCCTATGTTGTGCAGGGGCTCGTCTCGGGAGGGGTGTCCGTGCCGGAGGAGATGTCCGTTATCGGCTTTGATAACCTAGAGATATGCCGTCAAATATCTCCGCAGCTCACTACGATTGCGCAGGACCTTAATCAGAAGGCACACTTCGCTGTATCAACCCTGTTTCAACGTCTGGCCGATCCGTCTCTTCCCGCTCAGTCCATGGTACTGGATGTGAAGCTGGTTGTGAGAGATTCCGTTACATCATTGTAACAGCTCATATTGTTTTTCCATTTAGGCCGTATCTAAAAACTGGCAGAACGACCAACAGCGCAGTATTTTTGTTCTGCGAAATCCATTTTCCATAGGAATACATCCAGTATTCCTATGGAAAGTGATGTCACACAGGGAATAAATAGCCGCCGCCTAGGCGTTTTGACAGTTTTCGGACAGGCTCTAGTTCAGTTTATATAGCAGGCTGCTGTTGCTGCCGTTCCCCCGGTACCGTTGCTCTGTCTGAATCACCCCTGCTTTCCGCAAGTCCCGAATGGCCCGGCGGGTGGTGGATTCGGAGAGCTTCAAATCTTTGGCAATAGTTGGAATCGACGGCCAGCAGATGCCGTCTTTATTGGCGCGGTCGGCGAGATAGATATACACAGCAATCGCTCTGTGCGGCAGATCCATACGGTACAGCTTCGTAAAATCATGCATATTGTTTCCTCCTGTACGGGTGGGGCTGAGATGCCCCACCTGTTTTTCGTTATGTTTTGAGCGCTGTTTTCTCAGGCATCGGCACCGGTTTCACCGTTGTCTTTGGTGGTAATAGTTCCTCGGAATATACCAGCGGGCATCCAGAAAGAATCGCCTGTTCCAGCTCCGCTTTTCCTGCGTAATGCACCGGGCGGCTGCCCCGGTCAGGGATTTCCAAAGGCTTTTCAAATTGGATTCCCCAGTCCAGGAATAATTTCAGTTTTGTCTTCATGGGGTGAGTACCGGTTTTCATTATCACGAAGCTGCCCTTGGGCATGGATTTCAGCTCATCCGGGG
>ERZ773235.3245-NODE-3245-length-11864-cov-3.434414_pt1 | contig 11864 bp, 9 predicted proteins | sample MGYA00580522_ERZ773235 | MGnify/ENA primary metagenome ERZ773235 (study PRJEB29015, sample SAMEA2737797) | human gut metagenome | biome: human gut; feature: human-associated habitat; material: faeces | place: China | collected 2012 ...
TGATTTCAAACCGGATGTTTTCGTAGGTGTAGCCCTGCTCTTCGCTCGGAGTATTGTAGGAAATCACACCGTTCATCGACTCGCGGACAGGGGCTGTGTAGACCTCGCCGTCCGGGATGTTGCGAAGACCATCGCATTTGACTGCCGGAATGTCCTTGATGGAGAACTTAAGGTCGGTGCCCGGACCCACGAGATGAACCTTGTCCGTGCGGTTCATAAGCTCGACGAGGCTGTCCATCGCGCGGCTCATTTTTTTGTAGTCGAGCGTGCATACATTGAAGAAAAATTCCTTAAATGCTTCCTGCGACATGTTCGCAAGCTGTGCCATCGAAGGGTTCGGATAGCGCAGAATCACCCATTTGGTGCGGTTTACGCGGTAGTCGAGCGTCGGGCGTGTCATTTTGTAGTAAAGATTGAGTTTTTCGGAAGGAACATCGCTAAGCTCTGCGGTGTTTTCATTTCCGCGGATGGCAATGTACGCGTCCATTCCCTTCATTTGATAAAGCTGGAAATCGTTGAGGAACTCCAGCTGCTCCTCGTCGCAGCCCAGCAGCATTTCGCGCATCAGGCGGCTGTCCCGGGAAGTCACATAAGGCTTTGCGCCGAGCTTGTAGCAGTCCTTGATAAGCTGGCAGACAAGCGGCCGGGAGGCTTCGCCCTCGTAATCGATTAAAACCCTGTCGCCTCTTTGGAGGTCGCAGGAGTAACTTGTAAGCATATCCGAAAGTTTGATAATTCTCTGATCCATGATTTCTCTCTCCTTGTGTTTTTCTGACTTTATTATACCCCAAAAATCACCAAAAAACCATGCTGTCTTGACACACAAAGCACTCAAATGTTATCATACACTTATAGGAAAAAGTGGATAAAAATGAAACAGACAAAAATCTAAATTAAGGAGGAAGAAATGAAGAAAAAATTATTAACGCTCGGCATGGCGCTCTGCCTTGTATTTACGATGATTCCGTTTAGTGCGGAAGCGGCTTTCGGCTACGGCGGGGAGCCGGACGATGTACCTCCTACGGTTACATTTGAGCCAAACGCGAGGGGAAGCGAGTTTTATACACTTAACTATGATTCGCAGTACGGCTGGATTCTTGAAATCTTTGCCGGCTCAGACACGGAAGTCTGCGATGTAATCACGAACTATAACGGTCAGGAAGGACTTTGGGATTTTGACCAGTCTGACTTTGAACATGTGAGAGCTGACGGCATACCGGGAGGAGCAGCCGTTACGGTAACCTTTATGGGCAGATATCCGGTGGCATACTCGCCGCGTCTTGATTCGAAGGTCATGAAACTTTCCTATAAAACGACGACTTATAACGGAAAGGCGAAAAAACCTGCGCTCAAAATCGGGAAACTCAAACAGGCGGACCTCGTAAAGAAGGGTCTTATAACCGTTAAATATTCCTACAACACGAAGCCGGGAATCGCGAAGATGACGATTAAGGCGGGCAAGAAAGCAAAAGGCAAATACGAAGGCCAAACGACGATGTATTTCCGCATCGCCCCGAAAAAAATGGCATTGACATCCCTGACTTCCCAGAAAAAGGGAGAACTCATCCTCAAATGGAAGGGACAAGAATATGCAAGCGGATATAACATCCTCATTAGCGAATCCGAGAACTTTGAGGCGGAGAAGACGCACAATTTTACAATTCACGCGGATAAATTCAATTCCATGGCATTCAAGGAAGCAACGAGCGGCGTGAAATATTATGTAAAAATACGTTCCTACACGGATTCCAAATACGGTCGTTCGTACGGCGCATGGGGCAAGGCACTCAGCGCACCGGCAAAATAATTTTGAAAAATCATTCAGGACTTGCAGGGATAAAATAGGTAATAAACGATGGAAAAGAACATTAAAATAACCGTGGCAAATCCCGCGGGCAACAAAACAATTTTCGTGCACGACAAATTTGAAAGGGCGGACTATGCGAAGGTTGCCGAGCAGCTTCTAGCGATGAAAGAGTACGCAGCAGAGCAGGTGGCCTTCATTTTGGATGCACCTGAATGCGGGCGTGCCGAGGGCAGGATGGAAATGTGCGGGCTGGAGTTCTGCGGAAACGCAACCCGAACTTTCGGGCTGATGGTTGCAAAGCAGCTCGGGATTTCCGGCAGCGGCAAAGTGTTCGTCGATGTCAGCGGCGTCGATGAAATCCTCACCGTTGAGGTTAATACCGATACGAATTACACAAAGGTGAAGATGCCTGCGTATATCGACATTAAACGATTCGACATTTCGGGCATTTTCGACACAGCAGGAGGCTCTGAGAGTTCCGGTGCAGCGGGCGGCATGCCGGAAGCATCGACGGCGGCAGGTGGACCGGACAACACCGCGTCGGATGCCGCCCTCAAAGAGGTCAAGGCAGTTGATTTCGGTGGAATTCTCCACTTGATTATACCGGACATTCCGGCAAATCTCGAAAATTTTGAGCGCGTAAAGAAGTTTGTATATGACAGATTCAATCCGCCGGCAATGGGCGCGATGTTCTATGACACGAAGAACGAAACGCTGGCTCCGGTTGTTTACGTGAAGGATGTGGACAGCACTTACTTCGAAGGCTCCTGCGCCAGCGGCACCGCATCGTGCGCCATCGCGTTCGGCTCCGAAAAACCGGACGGTGAGTATATCTTCACATTCCCGCAGCCTGCGGGAACGATTGACGCATCGGTAGAAGTCCGAGGCGGCAAGGTTCAAACCACATACATAGAAGGCCCGGTCAAAATCGCCGAGCCGGTGGAAGTGACGGTAGAAATATAAAGTGCGCGGCTTTTGCAGACCGCGCGGAGTTTGCGAAGTGAAAGGACTGTGGCAAGACGGCTGAAAATCGCCGCTAAACCGCAATCGTGAGCTGGTGAAGCGTTTTGCCTTTCTGGAAAAACATAGACTTGTAGACTTCCTTGCATTTTGCGAATTTTGCGAAGGTCTTCATCGCCTCACATTCGTTGCAGTAAACCTTCCAGCAGCCGCAGCATTTGCAGTTCTTTCCGCTGTTCAGAATGTAGCCTGCAACGTCGGCAGGCGGATAGCCTAAAAACAGACCGATTTCATGCGGAAATTCCTTGCTGCAGCCGCAGCTGGCGAAGCACTCTTTCAAATGCGCAATCGCTGCGTCAACGGAAGTATCGGTATAACCGTTTCTTCGCAAAATTTTACAGGCATTTGGATGATTCAAATCAGCCCGGAGCTTTTTCTCTCTATAGACATAGATGAGAGCACTTTGGGCTCTTTTTCTTAGTATGGTAATGCTGACTCCCTTCGGCTCAAGCTTGGATGCCAGCGTTTTCAAGTGATCTTGAAGTTCGTCTTCCGAACAAAATGTATAATTAAAAAGATTGGCTGTCTTAAGCGATGCCAATGTCGGTGAGCAATGTTCAATCAGATAACGTTCCATTTGGGATTCCTCCGTAAATATGGGAGTCTGTAACGGGCGGGCACGCTCAGTGCCCGCCTCAGACCAAATAGTGATGACTATTAAAATTGTTTAAGTGGCATAAAATGAGTTTACGCCGGCTTGGTTAGCACAGACTAACTCGCTGGCTTAAATCCAGCTAACCGAAGAAAGCAAGAGTGAAGGCTTTTTCATCTATTCGGTTAGCATGTGCTAACTATACTATAAAAATTGCTGTCTGTCAATAGGATTTTAAAACTTTTTTTGGCTTGAATTGCAGACGGTTTTATGGTATACTTTTCAAGGTGTCGGCGGAATCCCGGGCGGCACGGCAGTTTTATAGAATACGGAAGCGTATCGAAGTGGTCATAACGAGCCGCACTCGAAATGCGGTTGTCCGCAAGGGCACGTGGGTTCGAATCCCACCGCTTCCGCCAACGAGTAAAAAGACCGCGCAGCGGTCTTTTTGCGTGCCTGCAGAGACAAAATGTCAAAAAATGGATAATTGTGCATAAAGTAATATCTTTTTGGCCGAAACGCCTCAAAAATAGAAACTGGCGGCCTGCAAATGCCCCCAAAACAGCAAAAAAGCCTCAGAACAGGCTGTTGCCGAAGCCCCGTCGGCCGGGTGCCGCCCGGCAAGCCGCCGAGCTATATAAAAAGAAAAATTCCAATGATTCTGAGAATCATTGGAATTTCAATGTTATAGACTGTTCGCATCCGCAAAACCGAAAAAAGAAGATGTGCATGCGGCGAATGCGATCCCCTGGCTCAGCCGAGGGCGGAAGCTCGATTTTCTATCTTTTTGGTCCGATGCCCTAAAAGATAGAAAAATCGAGCATTTTATGCACGGGCGCTGGGACCGGGCATGGGCATGTGCTGAACGAAGACGGGGAAAGGTTTTTTTGTACGGTTGACAGCATGCGGCGGCACAAGTAAAATATTCGGTAAGAAGTTGAATGATAAATGAAAGTATCAGTGAGGGTTTACAGCAAAACCTGCGACTAAATATATGAAAAGGGATAGGAGGCACGAATGGATAACGGGGCAGCAAGCTACCGCCGTTTTATTGACGGGGACCAGGAGGCTTTTGGAGAAATCGTGGATCTTTACAGGGAAAATTTGATTTTCTTTATCCACAGATATGTAAATGATTTGGATACGGCAGAGGACTTGGCAGAGGATGCGTTTGTCGAGCTCATCGTTCATCCGGAGCGCTTCGAGGGAAAAAGCTCACTTAAGACTTTTTTGTTTGCGATTGCGCGCAACAAAGCGGTCGATTGGCTTAGGAAGCACAAGAGGATGAAGCCGGTGCCGCTTGATGAGATAGGGGAAATCGCCGATTTGCGGACACTTGAGCAGGCGGTGGCGGCAGAAGACCGAAAACGAAGGCTCAGCGAGGCACTGGAACAGATCAAAGACGAGTACCGAATTGCGATTCACCTTGTCTATCTGGAGGAAATGTCGTACGACGATGCCGGAAAAATCATGGGGAGAAGCCGGAAACAGATTGAGAATCTGGTGTATCGGGGCAAGAAAGCGCTCCGAGACATACTCGGCGAAAAGGAGGAGTTTTAATTGAAGACGAGAGAGGAGTTCATAAAGAGCGTTTTTGCAAAGGCCGAGAAGCAGAAGGCAGAAGAGGCAGCGGCGGCAGCCGCCGGCATAGGAGCAAAATCTGCGCCTGCTTCCCGCAGGAAGCGTTTTAAGATTGCAGGGGGAATCGCAGCAGCGGTGGCATGCGTGATGATTGCAGTCGGCTCAAGCGGCGTGCTCGACGAAATCATTGCCGGAACCTTTGAGCCTTCGGGCGAATTCGTTGCACTGCCGATGGTTGACGCACCTTATGATGCCAATGCCGGCGATGTTTCAGAGAATGACATGAATGCCGCGGAAAACAATAATGTGAATGCATCCGGCGATGTGAAGGAAACCGGCGAGAAGGCCGGAAACGAAGCGGGAAATCTCACCGCCGAGGCTCCGGCGACACACGAACTCTGTGACGACGATTGGGGAGCTGTGCCGAGCAAGAGCATCACACACAGCGGTGCATATGATTCATACATTTATGGGGGCGAGCAAATGCAGAACGTTTCGGTAGAAATTTTCAAACAGGCTGCAAGCAGCAAGAAGAACTCGATGGTTTCGCCGATTTCCGTAATTATGGCGATGGGAATGGTCGAAAACGGAGCCGCGGGCGATACGAAGACTCAGATGGAAAAGACATTCGGCATGAAGACAGACGACATGAACGTGTGGGTCAAGGAGTGGTCGGCGGCGCAGGAGAGCAAGAGCGATAACCGCAAAACCAAGATTAATATCGCAAACGCTTTTTGGTACAACGAAGCAGCGGGATTCAAACCGGACGCCGCTTACAAGAAACTCCTAAAAAAGTCGTTTGATGCGGAAATAAAGGGCGGAAACTTCGACGATGCAACTGTCAATCAAATCAATAAATGGGTTGACAAACAGACCGACGGCATGATTAAGAAGCTTGTAGACCGCTTGAACCCAAGCGATATGACGGTTCTTGCGAATGCAGTGGCTTTTCAGGATAAATGGGCGGAGCCGTACGAGAAATTCCAGGTAAAGAAGGAAAACTTCACGCTCGAAAACGGCAAAAAGAAGAAAATGAACATGATGTATTCGACCGAGGATACGTTTTTACGTGACAAGCTGGCAACGGGGTTTACCAAGCCGTACCAATCAGGCTATCGGTTTGTGGCAATTCTGCCGAACGAAGGCATCAGCGTGAAAGAGTATCTTGCGCAGATGGATGGGGACAGCTTTGCCGCGTTCCTGAACTCCGGTGAAGAGGCGGCTGTGCATGCGGTGATGCCGTCCTTTAAGAGTGAATATTCCACGGATGCGATGATGAGCATCCTTAAGAAAATGGGAATCAAAGATGTTTTCAGCTCTGCGGACGCAGACCTCAGCAAAATGGGCACGGCAAACGGCGAGAACCTGTTTGTCGGCGATATTATACACAAAACCTTTATCGAAGTGGACCGCGAAGGCACGAAAGCCGCGGCAGTGACGGGCGTGTTTGTAAAAGCAACCTCCATGCCGGTTCCGCTTAAAGAATACACGGTACGCCTCGACAGACCGTATATTTATGCGATAATTGACGAAAATACACAAATTCCTGTTTTCATGGGCACCATGGTTGGTGTATAATACCCGTATGGGAAAGAGTATTTTTGCGGAGAAAAGTGATTATGAAGTGTATGGAAGCTTTCTTGAAGGGGATGAGGACGCACTTGAGGTTTTGGTTGAACGTTTCGGCAACAGCCTCACCCTCTACATAGACGGCTATATTCATGATGTCCACGAAGCGGAGGATCTTATGATAGATCTCTTTGCGTATTTAATTGCAAAAAGACCGCGAATCCGTGAGGGCGGCGTCAAGGCCTACCTATACAAAGCGGCAAGAAATCTTGCCATTCGCTGCGCGCAGAAGCGGCGGCGGAATCATGCGTTCAGTTTTGAAGAACTGCAGAGTGAGCCGGAAAGCGATATTCTGGTGGAGGCGGCCGTGCAGACGGAAGAACGAAGAGAAATTCTTCACCTGTGCATGGGCAGACTCAGCCCGGACTACCGCGAGGCTTTGTATCTTGTGTATTTCGAGGGCATGAAGCATGCGGAAGCGGCGGCGGTCATGCGAAAGAGCGAGAAACAGATTGCAGACCTTGTTTACCGCGGGCGAAAATCCCTGCGCGGGCATCTGGAAAGGGAGGGCGTAACTTCGTGGCAAGTATGATTGAATTCTGGGATTATCTCCTACAGTTCGTTGTTTCGGCTATCGGCTGCGTGATGGCATCGGTTTTGTATGCAAAGATGCGCAGACAGCCGTATTTTTTGCTTGCCTGCTTTTTCGGAACCTACAGCCTGGGGACACTGTACTGGACGCTGCACGTGCTGCTTCTCGGTACTACGCCGCAGGTTTTTTATGTGTCGGAACTCGGGTGGATTGCAAGTTATGTCTTTCTGCTTACAATCGAACTGACTCTGCCTTCCGACGAGGAAAAAAATTTTCGCACGAAACTTTGTTGGCTCTGCCCGGTTTTCTGCGTGCCTCAGTTTATCCTGTACATCACACACGGTGATGTATTTTTTAATATTCTCATGTGCTTAGCAACGGCTGCGGCCGCATGGCTCGCAATTCGCGGGCTGGTGTTCTGCAGACGGAAGAAAAAAGCAGAAGGCGGCAGCAGCACACGCGGCATGCGATTTTTTCACATCACGGTGCTCTGCTTCGTTGTGCTCGAATATGCGCTGTGGACAAGTTCGTGTTTCTGGGTGAGCGACACGCTTTCAAACCCTTATTTCTGGTTTGACTTTTTGCTCTCCGGGGCAATCTTTGCGATGCTTCCGGCGACGAGAAAGGCGGTGGGGAAATGACAAATATAGAAAATATTTACGTCTGCATAACGGCACCGCTTTTTATTGCGATGCTCTGCACCGACAAAAAATACAGGGCGGCGTTTTGTTTCTGTTTCGCAGGCATGACGATGTGCATGCTTTCGGCGTATCTGAATACGTTCTTCTGCGCCTTCTATGGGGTTGACAACATGAATGCGACCACGCAGATTGCGCCTGTGATTGAAGAGGTTATGAAGCTCCTTCCGCTGCTGTTTTTCATGGTGATTTTTGAGCCTAAAATTGAAAAATTCAGGCTTGCGGCGATTATAACGGCGGTAAGCTTTGCGACGTTCGAAAATATCTGCTATCTGACGGGAAACGGTGCGGAGCAGATTGGATTTCTGCTTATTCGCGGTTTCGGCGCGGGTGCGATGCATGTGGTCTGCGGAGGTGCCTACTCCGAAGGGCTTCTTCTCGTGTGGGAAAACCGCATGCTCCGGTCGGTCTGCCTTCCGGGCATTCTGTTCGTTGCAATCGTCTATCATGCCATTTACAATCTTCTTGTCAGCGTCGGCGGGACGCTGCAGGTTATCGCGTATTTCATACCGGTAACCACTCTTTTGTTGGTTTTGTTCCTCAAAAAAAACATCTTTAAGTCTGCGTAGTTTTTCCTTTTTTCGTCCCTATATAGATAAGAGGGAGGAATTCAGCATGTACGAGACAAAAAAACGAGTCAGCGAGGCGAAACTGCGCGCGGCTCACATGATTGAAAAGAAAGAAAAACGGGCAATCCGATGCCTGTCCGCATTGTGCGTGATGCTTTCGTGCCTGCTCGTGGGTGCGATTGCGGAACTTTCGGGCGGTACAGACAAGGCAGCTTTGGTACAGGGCATGAACGGAGCAACGCTGCTGTCGGAAAGCGCCGGCGGCTATGTTTTCGTTGCGGTTGTTTCGTTTTTTGCGGCGGTGTGCCTTACATTGCGCTGCATAAAAATGCATGAGAAGAGCACTTGCTTTGGACATGAAAAAAAGGAGAATTAGGGAATGGGAATGAGACTACACAGGCGGATTTTGATGATTTTACTGATATTGTGCGTGGCATTTGCGATGATGCCGCTTGGTGCAGCCGCAGGGATGACGGCGTATGCGGAGGAAACCGGCACGGAAACCATGCAGCCGACCAGAACGACCATGCTTGATTTGACAAGCACGGACGGAAAATACATGGCGACGGACGGAAAGGAAACGACAGTTGACTTTACCATTACTTCCGTAACTGACAGTGCCGAAGGCTGGTCATGGAACCATGAGACGAAAACCTTGACCCTTTCCGGCGCGAGGATTGTGGTGACGGAGCCGACCTTTGTCCCAAGCTCGATACAGATCTTTAAAAACGGATATTATTACGGAGTGCTCCTTCCGGGAGATGTTACTGTTGTTTTGACAGAGGGAACCGAAAATATCATACAGGCAGGAGATGCTGCGGAAGTAACCCCCGAAGGCATTGTTATTGGCTCTGTAGGCATGGGCGATGCGAATAATTTGAATAAATCCGTCACAATATGCGGAAGCGGCAAGCTGACCGTAAAAGGTGGAAAACCCGCAAAGGGTGGAAATAAATCAGGAAGAATAAGCTCAGGGATTTATTCCGGGAATGTTATCGTCAAAGATTCAGCCGAGTTGGAATTATATGGTGATATGGCTGAGAACACAGACGCTGCTGCATACAGCCGAGGTATTGGCTGTTCACATATGACGATTACCGACAATGCACAGGTTACGGCAAGAGGCGGTCATGTCAGGGCAGTGAATTCCAGAGAAAGCAGCGGAATATCTGCATCAGGAACTTTGATAATTGACGGAAGTGCAAGTTTAAAAGCTTACGGCGGGGACGTAACAAAGAATCAGGGTGCAAGCAATGAATGGAGCACCAGCATGGGAATCTGTGCAGCTGATTTTGAAGCTTCGGCAAACGCAAGCGTGTATGCTTACGGCGGGCAAACCTATGGCGACATGGCAGGTTCCAGCATGGGAGTGTACATTCATAAAATTTACCAAGAACATTCCGAAGCCAAACTCTCTGATAATGCTTTTTTATATGCAGAGGGAGGGCAGTCAGGCGGAAGCAGTTATGGAATATATGGAGACAGACATGCAGACCAGCAAAGTCTTTTAACGATTGAAGATAATGCTTACATTGAAGCTGTCGGCAAAGAAATCGAAGACGTACACGGCACCGACCGCTCCAACGGAATCTCAACATATGGGATGAGAATCAACGGCGGCACCGTCATCGCGAGTGCGAAAACGCAGGCAAATCAAGACAAGATTGCCGCAATCTTATTAAATCAACCTCCGCTGCCAACCTATGCGCAAGGTTTAACACCGACTGTCACCGCAGGGGAAACCGAAGCCGCTGCGGTATCCGCCGATGCGGCACTTGCGGGAACTTATGCAAACCGCTGGGTTAAAATTCAAACAAGGGAGTCTAACTACGCCATTACCGCAGCTCCTTCCGTGATCGATTTCGGAACTGTTAAGACAGACTATGCACAGCCGGCGCCAAAGACGGTAACGATCACAAATACCGGAAACGAAACCGTTGAGCTGTCAGAGGCAGTTTTGGAGAAAAACAGCAATTACACCGTGTGCAAACTTTTGGAAAGGCAAATCGCTCCGAGAAGAACCGCGGAAATCACCGTGCAGCCGAAAGATGGCCTTGCGGCCGGTGAATATAACGAAACCCTTACGATTTCGGGAGACAAAGGGACCCCGGCAAGCGTGGAACTGAAGTTCAATGTAATAAAAAGCGGCGGTAGCAGTTCCGGCGGCGGCAGCTACATACAGGTTCAGAAGCCGACGATTTTAGCAGGCGAGGGCTTCCAAACGATGCTCAGCGCGGATGGAACGAAGCTCACAATCACCGCGGCAGCCGGCTATGAAATTCAGGATATTTTGCTGAACGGTGCGTCCAAAGGCTCTGTGACGCAGCTAAGCGGATTAAAGACCGGCGACAAAGTCGAAATCAAGACGGCGAAGAAGGCGGAGCCGGCTGTACCAGGTAAGCCAACTGACCCGACAAACCCTTCGACAGACGAATCCATAAAAAATATCAAAGAGGGGGTTGAAAACACAAGTATCACATTGAAGTCCGAGCTCACAAAGAACAAAAAGATTCTTTTGTCATGGACGAAGTCGAGAGGTTATAAGGTTGATCGTTTTCAAATCTACCGTTCCGTAAAGAAAAACAGCGGTTACGGTAAAAGGTCATTCTTTGTGACCAAGAACGGAGACGTTTTAAGTTATTTGAACACGAAAAATCTCAAGGCCGGCAAAACCTACTATTACAAGCTGCGCGGCGTCCGCGTGATTGACGGCGAAAAGCACTATACGCGCTGGTCGAACAAAGCATGGCGGACCGTGTTGCGCTAGTCAATATGTTTTGGATACGCACAAATAGAAATTGTACTTTTTAAATTTTTTTCTGGACCTGCATATATGTTTCTCTAAACTGCTTCGGTGTTAAGCAGTTCAGAGAGTATGCAGGTCTTTCTTCGTTAAAGAATTTCATGTACTCATCAATCTCGTTTCTGTTTTCTCTTATGCCGAATACTTCTCCTGCCTTGAGACTTTGACAGTCCCGATTCATAAATTTTGCGGCTAACCTCTAAGCGTTCTTCTTTGGTGTACTTCACTGGTAACCTCCGATTTTAGTTTACCACTACACTGCTCAGGCAATCGGGCGCATACGCCCCGGTGTCTGAATTTTTTTGCATCCATTCAGAACCTTCGAGCGAAATGTAAAAATATGTATTGAAAATATCTGCCATTCGATGTAAAATACTTACAAAGAATGACGTCGTTCTCCTATACTTATACGAGGAGAATCTAAAATGAAAATGAATACAAATATGCAGGCACAGCCACAGGTGCAAACGCAAGAACCCGGACAAGTGCAAGCGCAGGAAGTCAAACGAACCTATAAGGATTCCGTCTTTGTCACAATTTTTCACGACAAGTCGAAACTGATTGAACTCTACAACGCCCTCTTTGATACAAATTACGACGAAAACACGCCGATTGACATCGTCACAATCAAAG
>ERZ773235.3246-NODE-3246-length-11864-cov-2.912101_pt1 | contig 11864 bp, 7 predicted proteins | sample MGYA00580522_ERZ773235 | MGnify/ENA primary metagenome ERZ773235 (study PRJEB29015, sample SAMEA2737797) | human gut metagenome | biome: human gut; feature: human-associated habitat; material: faeces | place: China | collected 2012 ...
GAAATCCCACGATATGCGAATGTTGGTCAGATTGCGAGAGTGTGAAGCACGAAGCAATCTGAAGGTATCATATATATGTAGAAAAAAGGAAAGATTAAGATAAGGCAGGTGTGATATGAATATTTATTTAATTAGACATGGCAGACAGAACAGTAAATTATGTAATGTTGATGTGGAATTGTCGGATGAAGGTAGAGAGCAGGCGCACTTGGTAGGAAAGCGTTTGGCTAAATATGGAATTGAAGCTGTGTATTCAAGTAATTTAATAAGAGCGAAGGAAACAGCAGATATAATAAATGAATATGTTAAGAAACCAAGATTTGTTGATGAAAGATTAAGGGAAGCAGAGTTTGGTGATTTAACAGGACTTGAAAACAGTGTTCTTAAAGAAAGATATAAGGATTTTCTCGCAGAGCGTTCAAAGATGGAAAAGGATATGGCATATCCCGGTGGCGAAAATTGTGAAATGGTATTTAACAGAGTTTTTGAAGCGATAGATGAGATAGCACATAAAGATTATGAAAATGTAGTGGTAGTAACTCATGGAGGTGCTATAAGGGCATTACTTACAGGCATAGTTAAGGCTGATTATGCTAAGTGGCTTACATTTGGCAGACAACTTGAAAATTGTAGTATATCTGAGATTATGTATGATAAAGAATTGGGAACATATCATATCGAGAGACTTAACGATTATGCTCATTTTGAAGATGAAGACAGATTATTAAGAAAACATTTTGGCAATGGATTTTTGAATCCAAATAAGTAATCAAGGAGTTAGTAATGGCAAAAAGTAATTACGACGGTAATAGTATTGCAGTATTAGAAGGGTTAGAAGCGGTTAGAAGAAGACCCGGAATGTACATAGGAAGTGTTGGAACAAAAGGGCTTAATCATTTGATTTATGAAATTGTTGACAACTCAGTTGATGAACATTTAGCAGGATATTGTAATGAAATAAAAGTAACATTGGAAAAAGACGGTAGTGCTACTATTAGTGATAATGGTCGAGGCATTCCGGTTGATATAAATGATAAGACAGGGCGTCCTGCAGTTGAAGTAGTATTTACAGTACTTCATGCCGGAGGAAAGTTTGGAGACGGAGGTTATAAGATTTCCGGTGGTCTCCATGGTGTTGGTGCATCAGTTGTAAATGCGCTTTCAGTATGGTTAGAGGTAAATGTTAAAAGAGACGGAAAAGTTTATAATCAAAGATATGAGCGTGGGAAAATAATGTATCCTTTGAAAGAAGTAGGAACATGTAGAAAAAATGACACAGGTTCAACAGTACAGTTTTACCCGGATGGCGAAATATTTGAAAAAACTTATTTTAAAGCAGATGCAATTAAAAGCAGATTACATGAAACAGCATATTTAAATCCAAATCTTACAATTATATTTGAAAATAAAAGAGTTGCAGAAGAAGAAGTAATTACTTACCATGAGCCTGATGGAATTTGTGCGTATGTTGCAGAATTAAATAAAGAAAAAGAAAAGGTTCATGATGTAATTTATTTCAAAAAGACTGTTGATGGGATTGAAATGGAAGTAGCATTTCAGTTTGTAAATGAATTTTCTGAAAATATTTTAGGATTTTGTAACAATATTTACACACAGGAAGGTGGAACACATCTTACAGGATTTAAATCAAAATTTACAATGGTAATAAATCAGTATGCAAGGGAATTAGGAATATTAAAGGAAAAGGATGCTAATTTTACAGGGGCAGACGTTAGAAACGGTATGACGGCAGTTGTGGCAGTTAAGCACCCTGAACCAAGATTTGAAGGACAGACAAAGACAAAATTAGATAATCCTGATGCCGGAAAAGTTGCTGCTGAAATTACAGGTGAAGAATTGGTATTGTATTTTGACAGAAATGTTGAAGTGCTTAAAAATGTTATTGCATGTGCTGAAAAATCAGCAAAAATCCGTAAGCAGGAAGAAAAAACAAAAACAAATATGCTTACAAAGACAAAGTTTTCAATAGACAGTAATGGAAAACTTGCTAACTGTGAAAGCAGAAAAGCAGAAGAATGTGAGATATTTATTGTCGAAGGAGATTCTGCCGGTGGTTCAGCAAAAAGCGCAAGAAAGCGTAGAACACAGGCAATTTTACCTATAAGAGGAAAAATCTTAAATGTTGAGAAAGCTTCTATCGACAAAGTTCTTGCAAATGCAGAAATTAAGACAATGATTAATGCGTTTGGATGTGGATTTTCTGAAGGTTATGGAAATGATTTTGATATAGAAAAATTAAAGTTTAACAAGATTATTTTAATGACGGATGCCGATGTTGACGGAGCTCATATCGATACATTGTTATTAACATTTTTCTATAGATTTATGCCTGAATTAATTACGCATGGACATGTTTATTTAGCAACACCGCCATTATATAAGGTTGTACCTAAAAAGGGAAAAGGTCAGTATTTATATGATGACAAGGCTTTAGAAAAATACAGAAAAGATCATAAAGGATTTACGCTTCAAAGATATAAAGGCTTAGGAGAAATGGATGCAGACCAGTTGTGGGAAACTACACTTAATCCTGAAACGAGAATTTTGAAGCAGGTAGAAATAGAAGATGCAAGATTAGCATCAGAAGTAACAGAAATGCTTATGGGAAATAACGTAGGACCTAGAAGGGACTTCATTTACGAACATGCGACAGATGCAGAATTAGATATATAAGCATTTAGGAAACAAAATGAATTTATTTTCTATAGATGTTTCCGATTACCAACCCCATCGTAGAGAGGGACAATACATATTATATAGGAGTAACATATGTCAGAACAGATAGTGAAAACAGAATATTCTGAGGTAATGCAAAAATCATACATAGATTATGCTATGAGCGTAATTTGTGCCAGAGCACTTCCTGACGCAAGAGATGGACTTAAGCCGGTACAGAGAAGAGTTTTGTACGCCATGGAACAGTTAGGACTTAACTATGATAAACCACATCGTAAATCAGCACGTATAGTTGGTGAAGCAATGGGTAAATATCATCCACATGGTGATAGCTCAATTTATGAAACATTAGTTGTAATGTCTCAGGATTTTAAAAAGGGAATGGCTTTAGTAGACGGGCACGGAAACTTCGGCTCAATTGAAGGAGACGGAGCTGCCGCAATGCGTTATACGGAAGCAAAATTAAAGAAATTTACACAGGATGTATATTTAGCAGACTTAGATAAAGATGTTGTTGATTTCATGCCTAACTTCGATGAAATGGAAAAAGAACCTGTAGTTCTTCCGGTAAAAGTTCCTAACATTTTAGTTAACGGAGCAGAAGGTATTGCCGTTGGTATGGCAACAAATATACCTACTCATAATTTAGGTGAAGTAATAGATGCAGTTATCGCATATATGGAGAATAATGACATTTCAACAGAAGAATTACTGGAAATAATGCCGGGACCGGATTTCCCAACAGGAGGAATTGTAGCCAACAAATCCGAGTTGGCAGACATTTATAAGACAGGAAACGGTAAATTAAAATTACGTGGAAAGCTTGAATTTGAAAAAGGTAAAGGAAAAGAGAAAGACAAGCTTGTAATAACAGAAATTCCTTACACAATGATAGGTGCTAATATTAGTAAATTTATATCAGACGTTATTTCACTTGTGGAAAATAAAAAAACAAATGATATTGTTGATATTTCAAATGCATCAGATAAAAATGGTATAAGAATAGTACTTGAACTTAAAAAAGGAGCAGATGTAGAAAAACTTACAAATATGCTATATAAAAAGACAAGGCTTGAAGATACATTTGGTGTAAATATGCTTGCCATAGCTGATGGAAGACCGGAAGTTATGGGGCTTAAATCAATAATTAAGTATAATGTGGATTTTCAGTATGAAATAACTACTAGAAAATATACAACAATGCTTAATAAGGCTTTAGAACAAAAAGAAATAAAAGAAGGTCTTATAAGAGCAACAAATATTATTGATTTGATTATTGAAATTATCAGAGGAAGTCAGCAGTTAAAACAGGCAAAGGAGTGTCTTGTAAATGGAAATACTGAAGGCATTAAATTTAAGAATCCTGAATCAGAACTGTTAGCAGCTAATCTTAATTTTACAGAAAAGCAGGCACAGGCAATTCTTGATTTAAGACTTGCTAAATTAATAGGTTTAGAAGTTCTTGCATTGCAGAAAGAATATGAAGATTTAGTAAATAAAATTGCTAAATACGAGGATATTCTTCACAGCAGACGTTCCATGACAAAAGTAATCAAGAAAGATTTGCTTGCAATCAAGAAAGAATATGGTCAGCCAAGAAGAACTGTTATTGAAGATGGAAAAGAAGCTGTATTTGATGATAATAAGATAATTGAGCAGGAAGTAGTATTTGTAATGGATAAATTTGGTTATGCCAAATTAATTGACCAGGCCACATTTGACAGAAACAGAGAAGCGGTAATTAAAGAAAACAAATATTATTTTAATTGCATGAATACAGACAAGGTGTGCATTTTTACAGACAATGGAAACATGCATCAGATAAAGATAATAAAAATGCCGATTAAAAAATTTAGGGATAAAGGTGTTCCAATAGATAATCTTGGAAATTACAGTAGTGCAGGAGAAAGCATTGTGGCATTATTTAGTGCTTCAATGATTAAAGATAAGAAATTATTGTTTACTACTAAAAAAGGTATGATGAAGCTTGTTGATGGCAGTGAATTTGAGACAACAAGAAATACAATTGCAGCTACAAAGCTTGGGGAAGATGACAGTCTTGTAGGAGTTCAGATTACAAGAATTACTTCAAAGCCTGTCGAGGATGAAGAGTATGAAATGCCGATTGCATTAACAGGAGGTTCAGATGACGAATTTATGCCTATGGATGATGTTCAGTTAGAAATGAATTTTGATACACCTTCGCAAATGGATAGTGCAGGAAATAATACAGAACTTCAGTATACAAGGGAAATATTAGTTCTTCAGACGGAAAATGGGGTATTTTTAAGATTTCCACTTAAGGAGATTCCTGAAAAGAAGAAAACTGCAGTTGGTGTAAGAGGAATTAAATTAAATGCAGATGATTGTGTAAGTAATGTTTATCTGTTAGATGTAGGAGACAATGATGTTGTTGAATACAAGGGAAAGAAAGTTGAACTTAGAAAACTTAAAACAGGAAGAAGAGATACGAAAGGTGTTAAAGTCCGAATATAAATAAGGACTTAGGAGAAAAGAGGGATACACTTGAAAAGTAAAATTTTTACAAAAATAGCAAAGAATATACAGGTTACAATTTTAGCAATTGCAATTATCGTAAGTAGCATACAGTTTAGTGGAGTTACGGAAGTCAAAGCAGATGACGCAACATTTGAGGCGAGCATAAGTGGATTTCCGGAAAGTTACAAGCCGTATTTAAGACAGTTACATGCAACATATCCTAACTGGACATTTCAGCCTTTTAATACAGGAATTGATTTTGGAACAGCAGTAGATAATGAAGCATCTAATGACAGAAGTCTTACACATACAAACTATTCAGAGTTTTTACAGAGCAATGCTTCAGGTGACTATAATACAGCTACAGGAAAATATATTGCAAAAGATGGAAGTACATGGGTAACAGCTTCTAAAAATGCAGTAGCATACTTTATGGATCCAAGAAATTTTCTTAACGATACATATGTTTTTATGTTTGAAAATTTAGCATATGATGCAGCTAATCAGACACAGGCAGGCGTTGAGGCAATACTTACAGGTTCATTTATGGCTAATACAAATATAGCTTACCTTGATGCAAATGGAACATATATTCCAACGGCAGAAAGCTATTCATCAAAGATATTGCAGGCGGCTCAGACTTCAGGTGCAAGTGCATATTATATTGCTTCAAAAATATTACAGGAAGTAGGTTCAGGTAGAAACGGAATTTATGCAGGAATGGGAGCAAGTGGAAGTGTATCCGGAAATTATTCAACATCATATAAAGGAATTTATAATTTCTATAATATAGGTGCAAGTACAAGTTCACAGCCCATTTTAAACGGTTTAAAATGGGCTTCAAACGCAAAGAATGGATATGGTACACCTTGGAATACTCCGGGAGCTTCAATAATAGGTGGAGCACAATATATAGCTGAAAAGTATATCAATGTAGGACAGAATACAACATATTTGCAGAAGTTTAATGTAACAGCTAAAAATACATATAAACATCAGTACATGACAAATATATTTGGCTGTGCATCAGAGACAGGAACTACAGCAAAAGCTTATGATACATTGGGAATTAAAAGTAATCAGCGTCATTTTATAATTCCTGTATACAACAATATGCCTGGAGATAATACAACTGTTACAATGGGCAAATCAGGAGATAAGACAGGTGTTATTACATCAAATGTAAATCTTAGACAGGGCCCAAGTACCGGATATAGTTCATTAACTAAATTAAGTAAAGATGATGTCGTTACAATAAAAGAAAACGTGCTTACAGACAGAAAGTATTCAGTAAGCTGGTTAAGTAATCCATATTGGACCAAAGTTGATGTAGTAAAAAACGGAGTTTCTTATACAGGATATGTTTCAACAGAATATGTTACACCTGAAGTTGAAAATAATTTGATTACAGGTACAACAGTAAGTGCTAAGGCAACTACATCAAATCCTAATGAAAAAGTAATTTACCGTTCAGACAATCCTGCTGTAGCAACAGTTGATGATGCAGGAAATATTACCGCTGTAGGTGATGGAACAACTACAATAAGAGCATTTGCAGTAAGTGGTAATTTTGCAACATATACAATACAAGTATTCACAAAAGGATGTGTATTAGATAAGACAAAGGCAACAATTGGTGTAGGGAAGAAAGTAAAATTAAATGCAACAGTATATCCTACTGATGCACCGGATAAGACAGTAACATGGACTTCAAGTAACACGTCAGTAGCTAAAGTTTCAAAAACAGGAAAAGTAACAGGTGTTGGAGTAGGAAATGCTACAATATCTGCGACTGCAACAGCTATAGGTGGAGCTGTAGGTACTTGTAAAATTAAAGTTATACGTCCGGTAACAGGAGTAAAACTTAATAAAACAAAGAAGACTTTAAGAGTGGGAAACACATATACTTTAAAAGCAACTGTGATTCCTGAGGATGCTACTAATAAAAATGTAAAATGGAAATCAGATAACACGGCAGTAGCTAAAGTTAAAAAGGGAGTGGTAACAGCAGTAGCTCCGGGAACAGCAACAATTACAGTTACTACTAACAATGGTAAAAAGACAGCAACGGCATTGATAACTGTTATTTCAGGTCAGATTGGCTTTAAGTCTGTTGCTTCATATAATCAGAACACAATTAAACTGACATGGAATGCGGCAACAAATGTAAGTGGATATATTATTTACAGAAGAAACAGTGCAGGCAAATATAAAAAGATTGCTAAATTGTCGGCTTCCGTAACATCATATAAAGATAAAAAACTTGTTACAGGAAACACATATAGCTACAAAATAAGAACTTATACTGTTAGTGGTGGAAAAACACATAAATCATCATTCTCAGCAGCAGCATCTGCAAAAGTAGTTCCAAAGAGGGTAAAATCTGTATCCGCAATGGCGTTGCAGGGAAATAGTGCTGTAGTAAGATGGAAGAGAGATAAATGGGTTACAGGATATCAGGTATACAAAAAGTCAAACATCCAGTTAAAATATAGAAGAGTAAGAACAACAAAGAAAAATACTGTTGTAAAATTTACTGATGGTAAAGCAGTTTCCGGCTATACATATTATTACAAAGTAAGAAGTTACAAGGTAGTTTATGGGAAAAAAGTATATGGAAAATATTCTAAGGTTGTATCTTTGAGCAAATAGCAGTAATATGTAGTAATAAATTAAAAGGAATTGAAAGAGAAAACAATGATAAAGTTAGTTGTAAGCGATGTAGATGGAACATTAATAAAACCGGGGGAGACAAGAATAAGTGAGAAAACATTGTCTCTTTTGGGTGAATTAAAGGAAAAAGGAGTTTTGTTTGCGGTAGCATCAGGGAGAGACTATGATGCTATCAGACCCCTTTTTGGAAAGATAAAAAATGACATTATTTATATCACTAATAATGGTGGAGTTGTTATGTATCAGGGGAAAGTCTTATGTAAGACACCTATAGATAAAATGCTTAGCGTAACAATAATGAATGAAATGCAGAAGAAAAGAGACTGCAGAGTTCTTTTAGCAGGAGAAACAGGATCTTATGTAAGCACATATGATACTGATTTTACAAGATATCTTGCAGAGCATGGATTTTCCACAGAAAATGTAAAGGACTTTAAGGAAGTTAAAGAACCTATTACAAAAATCTCCATATATGCAAAATATGGACTTACAGAGGAATTTTATGAATCAATAGTTGACAGATGGGGTGATAAAATAAAAATCGCCATATCAGGCAATAATTGGGTAGATTTAACTGATGAATATGTGAATAAGGGAAATGCACTTGCAGTTGTACAGCATATATTCGAAGTTACTTCAGAAGATACAGTAACATTTGGAGATAATTATAATGATGTTGAAATGTTTGAACGTTCTTATTATAGTTATGCAATGCAACATTCTCCTTCAGATATAAGAAAGTGTGCAAAGCATATAACTCCCGATGTTGACTCTATATTAGAAGATATTTTGAGAATGTAATTGAAAGGTAGGGTATCAGTTATGATAAAGAAAAAAGTTATTGCCTTAGGCATTAGTATGGTAATGGCAACAACAGTTCTTAGTGGATGTGGTTTAAAAAGCGATACTCCTGTAGTCGGAGATTTGTTTGGACTTAAAAGTGATGAGGCATTTGTAGTAGACAAATTAATATGCTCGGTGTCGGAAGCAAAATTAATAATACTTAACAGTGCAAATAAATACAAAAATGACTTTGGAGGAATTGTTGACTGGAGCCAGAAACTTGAGAAGACTACACTTGGTGATTTTGTAAAAGACGAAGTAAAGAATGATATATCAATCACATACACAATGGCAGCTTTAGCTGATAAGAATAATGTAACAATAGATGATGCAGAAAAGACTTCAATAGCTGCAGCAGCAAAAGAGTATTATAATAGTCTTACAGATGAAGAAAAGGATTATACAACGGCAACAGAAGAGACAGTTGAAACATTATTTACAAATTATTACAAGGCAAAGAAAGCTTATAATACATTGACAGCTAATGTAGGAGAAGAGATAAGCGATGAAGAAGCCAGAGTAATTAAAGTTCAGTATATTCATATCGATACTACAAAGACGAAAACAAATAAAGCAACTAAACAGTTAGAGGAAGTAATAAGTCTTGTTAATGGTGGATATCAGACATTTGCAAAAGAAGCAAAGCAGTATAGTGATGATGAATTAGTAACAAAAACAATAAGGAAAAATGAGGCAACACAGGATTATGAAATTGCCGCATTTGATTTAGCAAATGAAGAAATGAGTTCAATAATTACTCAGGATGACGGATTATATCTGGTATATTGTGAAAACAGTTATTTAAAAGATGAGACAGCACAGAATAAGAGTGCAATTATTGAAAGTACTAAGAATTCTGCATTTAGTAAGGTATATGACAATTATATTAGCGACGTAAAGAGTGATTTTAATACATCTGCATGGGATGATATAGCACTTCCTGATGGAGAAAATATGGTTAGCACAAATATAATGGATGTGTTTGATACTATTGCAGCTGAATAATATAATTTGAATTATTTAAGATTGGGATTGTGAGTGTACATGACACAAAAAATCCGTAAGTATCCAAACTGGGGTTTTTGACCCAACATATATTTAATTTAATAATAAAAAAAAAGAACTGAAAATGATACGTTAATGTCAAGCAGACAAAATATCATTTTCAGTTCTTTTTTTATATTGTTATGAATGAAATATAATACATTGATATATATTCGTATTAGTATATATTCGTATTAGTATATATTCATATCTATGCTTATTATTAATTCTAATTCATAAATCTTTTATTTGATTAATGCTCAGAAGCTTTAGGATTATTATCTGTAGCATTGTTTTCAGAAGTTATTTCTTTCTGTTTATTTTTATTACTATTTGTATTTATACTTTCATTTTTAATTTTAGAATTATTACTTTTGGCATTATCTTTTTTGCTCTTGCTGCCATTGCCGTTTATAGATTCTTTCTTTATTAATGCAATTAATTTTTTCTTAAATATAAGAGCTAAAAGAATTAACAATGATACAAGTGAAATAAGTATTCCGTAAACAAATCCACTAGGTGTATATTTAAATGTAACGGAGTGTGTTCCCTGTGATACATAAACACCCATTAATGAGCCGGAACATATAGCAATAGGTTTTACTTTGTTCCCGTCAACATATACTGACCAACCTTTGTCATATGGGATTGAAGTGTAAAGTAATCCGCTTGATGCAGCAGTTACAGAACCTTCAATTTTAGTATCTTTAAATGATTCGATAGTGTATGGTTGAGAATTTAATAATTCGTAATCAACAGCCCATGCATCACTATCAAAAGCATATCCATAACATTCAGAAATTGCAGAACCGTCTCCGGCTGTAATTGTAATTGCACTTCCTTTCTCAACAGTACCAATGTGGCAGATATAATTCTGCTGTGTTGATGAGAAAGATTGTGAAGTTGAAACACCATCAGGTGTAGTAATATTTGCATTTAATGTTTCAGCAGATGTAGGACAGTAGAAATATACATCCAGGCTTGAAGGAGTAACAGATGGAATATTGTTATCTGTTCCGTCGCTTGTAGCAAATTCTGCAGTAAATGAAGCTGTACTATCTGACTGAATTTTATGGAATATTGTACTGCCACCGCTAATAGCTGTAGTTACAAAACTGTTTTGAATTGTAAATGGGTCACTACCTGATAAATCCCATTCAGACATTGTACTTGAATTAATTACAAATCCAAGAGGAAGACTCTTTTCATATTTATAAATATTAAGTGTTGTCTGATTATTTCCATCAGCCATATAACTTGCTGATGATAAAAGTGAACTTTCTGAAGGGAAAGAAGTATCACCGGTAGAGTATTCATATCTTAATGAGAATAAAGCTGCTGTAAGTGGAGTAATTCCATATGATGAATAAGCGTTAAATGATGTCTGTAATCCGATAGAAGTAAAGTAATCCTGAATAGCTGCGGATGATACAGATGAGAAAGTAGAAATACTATTGTATTTGAACAATGCTCCATCATTACGTGTTCTATGTGATAACTGTTCACTTCTATAGAACTTAACTCCATCAGCGTCAGCATCTTTCTTTGCAGCTTCATTTAACTGCTTGAAGGCTTCGTTACTTTCAACATAAGCATCCCTGTTAGAAGTACTTGGAATACCTGTAATAGTAAAATTAAGTATCAATTCTATGAAAATAATAGATCCAATTAAATAGGAAATTATAAATGATTTGTTCTCATGATATTTATACAATGCAATAAGTACAACGTAAATAACAAGGAATAATAAACTTGTGTAAATTATTTTTGTAATGTCTGTTGTTATTACTAAATCACTGAAAAAGTCAGCATTCTTGAACAATTCTTCTAATACAAGAATTAATAAAGCAGAGCCTGCAAAAGTAGCGGCTAAATGTTTTCCATTTATTTCTCTTATATGTAAAAATGCTTCATATGCCATAGTTACAATAAGAAAAATGTAAATAAATGATTCTCTACATGGAAGGCTGTTTGGAAAATGGAATCCATGCCAGATAAAGTTCGGAATGTTCAGGGAAAATCCGAGAAGCATAACGAACAGCAGGATCCCCTTCACGATCTTTTCCCGTTTGGGGATTTCCCTGTTCATCATATAGAGCGGGAACAGC
>ERZ773235.3250-NODE-3250-length-11844-cov-6.406056_pt1 | contig 11844 bp, 10 predicted proteins | sample MGYA00580522_ERZ773235 | MGnify/ENA primary metagenome ERZ773235 (study PRJEB29015, sample SAMEA2737797) | human gut metagenome | biome: human gut; feature: human-associated habitat; material: faeces | place: China | collected 2012 ...
TGAGCCGCAGTCATATGTATTAGGTGGCAGAAACCACCCTTTACATATTAACTCTCGCTCTAACATCCTGTGTCAGTCTGCCGGTTTTCATAAGCAGGAAAACCATGACATAGACGCCATGCTGGAACTGGCGCAGTCTGCGACGCCGAAGCAGCTGAATATGATGGTTTCCATGATGCGCAGCGCGATGGATGCAAGATAAGCAAGCATAAAAAAAGCGAGGGCAGAGGAAATTCCTCTGCCCTCTACTCATCCCCATACCACATGGGTCGTGCGGCTATCTCAAAACCGGTTCGGTGGGAGATCGCCACGCCGCCTGTGCCGGAGGCGCAATGCACCACCAGCAGGCGGCCCAGCCAGTCGCGGCCTGCGGCGATGCCGACGTGTTCATCCTCCGGATAGAACAGCAAGTCCCCCGGCTGTACTTCGTCCCACTCTATGTCCACGCAGTTGGCGTGTTGCTCCATAGCCCCGCCGCCCTGCCCGATCACATACTCGCCGCCGCTGGCGTTGTAAAACGCCCAATCCACGAAGCCGGAACAGTCAAGACCGTAGGGCTGCTCCGTGCCGGTGCTGTCGCTGCCCTTGGCTGTAACCTCCGTCAGCTCGCCCCAACGGTCGTCCCAGCCCACCACCAGCGATTTGCCGCCCCAAAAGTAGTCCACCTTGTCCACCAGCGCCAGCGCATAAGTCACTACCATGCGCCGTTCCATGGAGAGGTCATCCGGCAGGCGTTCCCACACCTCCATGGCTTCGCCGGTGGGCTCCATGGTGTGGCTGTCCGCAAGAACACCAGCCGGGGACAGCGCCGCCGCTACCGCCACCACCGGCAAGGCCAGCAGCAGGAACAACACCACACCACCGCCCGCTGCAGCTATCGCCTTGATACCGGTGCGGATGGCCTTGCCTGCCGCCTGTGCCATCTGTTCCAACCGCTGTCCTGCTTTGCGGGCGGCGGCTTTCGCCTGCTGGAGCATCTGCCGCTGGGCGGCGCGTTGGGTTTGCTGCTTCGCCCGCTGCTGGGCGGCGGTCATAGCAGTCGCAGGCGGTTTTTGCGTCGGTTGGCGCGGCACTGTGGCAGTGTGCTGGGCTGTGGTAGTTCTCTCTGTTGAGTGCCACATATCCCGTTGGCGCACCTGCGCCGCCGTTGTCTCCTGCCGCTGCCGCACCTTCTGAGCGCGGTATTTGTGCAGGGCGTACTTCCGCTGAAGCTGCTGCGTGGCGCGGAAGGTCAGACGGGTGACCTCCGCCGTCCCTTGCTGCACCTGCTCCGTGGCGTACTCCACCGGCTGGCGCTGGTGCTGCGTCTGCCGTTCCTGCTTCTGCTGGGCGTAGTGCCGCTGCAAGATACGCACCGCCGTGCGGGGTATGGCGTTTTGCTGCCGCGTTTTCGGCTGCTCCATGGCGGCACGGGTCTTGATGTCACGCATTTTGCTCCCCCGGCTTGGTGGTCATCAGGCGGTACAGCTCCGTATCGCGGGGCAGCTCATTGATGAACGGCACAAGGCAAGAGCCCACCTTGATCAATCCGTGTCCTGCCGGTGCGTCACTGACGTAATCCATCTGCGCGTCGCTGGCATCCAGCAGCTTGGCCAGCTCAGCACGGTCGGTAGGCGCTTGGTTCAGCAGTACCAAGAACTCGCTGTTGGCGAACATCAGCCGCGCCGTGTCGGATAGCAGGCACTCCTCCACGTTCTGCGTAATGCCGGTGAGGGTGGCGTAGTATTTGCGGAATCGCTTCCAGCATTTGTAAAGAAATTCGCTGGAATAGTTATTGATGGCGCTCTTGCCGCCCACACCGGGGCTGGCGAAGAACAGATAGATCTCATCAATATAGACGTGGGTGTACCGCCCCTGCTGTCGGTTGCGAATGACGCGGTTGAGGATGCTGTCCAGCATCACCAGCAGGCCGATGGGCTTGAGGTTTTCACCCAAGTCCTGAATGTCGTAGCAGATGATACGGTTGCGGGTGTCGATATTGGTCTGATGGGCGAACACGTTCAAGCTGCCGGTAGTGAACAGCTCCAGTGCCAGCGCGATCTCATGGGCAACCGGCTCCTTCTGCCGCATGAGGTCGTCATAGAGGTCTTTCAGCGTGGGCGGGTCGCCCTCGTATTTGCGGATGTACTTGCGGTAGATGTTGGCGGTGCAGCGGTCGATGATGGACTTCTCCTTTGCGCCGATCTCGCCCGCACCCATGAGCTGTTCACACAGAGACATGATGAATTCGCTTTTCAGCACCAGCGGATTGCGCCCGTCGCCGTACTCCTTGGAGATGTCCAGTGCATTGACATAGCTGCCGTTGGAGGCGGAGATGGTAATCACCTCGCCGCCCAAGGCGCGGATCAGCGGGCCATACTCCCGCTCAGGGTCTACCACAATAATATCGTGGTCGGTATTCAGCCCCACGAAGCCGATCTCCTGCTTGGCCATCATGGACTTGCCACTGCCGGACACGCCCGTATACAGACCGTGACCGTTGAGCATCGCGTCGCGGTTGCAGATGATAAGGTTGCGGGACACGGCATTGACGCCGTAGTACAGGCCGCCCGTGTCCATGATCTCCTGCGTCTTAAAGGGCAGCAGCACAGCGGTGCTCTCCGTGGTCAGCGTCCGCATAGCATCGATACGCCGCAGGCCGTAGGGCAGCACCGTGTTCAGCGCGTCCTCCTGCTGGTGCTTCATAGTGGCGAACTGACAGCCGTGGGAACGGCCAATGGCGGACAGAGCCTCCGTGTCCTGCTCCAACTGCTCCTCGTTGTCGGCAAGATGGGTCAACGTCACCAGCGCGTACATCATCCGTTGGTCGCGGGCGGTAAGGTCGTCCAGAAACTCCCGTGTTTCCTTCCGCATCTGCTCCAGATCATAGGGGATGTTGGCAGAGAAATTGTTGTGGTGGTTCTGCCGCTGCTGCCAGCGGGTGATATCGCTCTCCACCGCCATGATGCGCCGGTGCATCTCCGATACAGCCTCGTCGGTGGCCACCGGCACAATGTCGATGGACAGCATCATGTTTCGGGGATAATCCATCAGCTCGGTGATCATGGTGTCCTTGATGAAGCTGGCGTACTCCCGCAGGAACAAAGTGCGGCCCACGCGCTCGTCCACGGCGTAGTGGTCGTGGAAGAATTGCAGCGTCTCCGGCGCGATGGCGTCGCGGAAGTCGTGGCCGCGCCGCTGGGCGGTTTGCAGGTCGAAGGCAAAGGCGGTTTCCTGTCCCACGCGGAAGAAATCGTGGAACAGGCGCAGACGCTCATTGAGGGTGATTTCCCGTATGCCGGAATCCATGCGACCGAGGCCAGCGGTCAGGTCAGTTCCCACGCGGGCGAAGAAGGTGCGAGCCTCCTCGATACTGTGCTTGGCAACGGATACGGTGATGTACTTCTCCTGTACCAGATTGTTGCTGCCGCTGGCCTTATCCAGCAGAATGCCGTTGTACTCGCGGCGCATATAGTCGCGGCCATCCTGCCGGTAGGCCATCAGGAGGTTTCGGCTGAACTCCTGCCGGTTGAGCTGGCGGTTCACCAGCGTCAGCTTTATGCCCGCATCGATGGGCAGGCTGTTGAGGACGCCGCAGTAGCCCAAAAACAACTCCATTTGCTTTTCCGGCGAGGCCACGGCATAATTGATGTCAAAAAAGCGCCAGGTCTTGGAAAACCTGCCGCTTACACGAAAGATACCGTCTTTATAGATGCGCTTGATGGGGATGGACTGCTGCACGCTGCGGGGAATGCGGAAAGCGTCCCGTTCCGTGCTGCGGCCCTTGAATAGTTTTCTCACTTCTTGTCCTCCTTCTCCCAAAGGTCATATAGGTAGTTTTCGCTGTGCCACAGACGCCGACCGGCCAGCAGAAAGTTGGTCTTGCACCACGCCCACAGGAATTGCTCCAACGTCAGGCCGTTGTAGTGGAAGAAGCCTGCCGCCGCCATAGGCGCAGCGCCTACGATGCACAGCCAGCCCAGCGTCTCGCGGTCTAATACGCCCCGCAGGGCGAAGTACAGCCCCACCGCCGCACCCACGGCCAGCAGCGAACAAATAAGCTGCCGCGCTGTCAGGCCGAAGTAGACAGTCTCCTTGTAGCTGCGTATTTCTTTGTTGATTTTGATTTCCATGTGTTTTCTCCTTTTGGGCAAAAGAAAAGCACCGGAAACCGGTGCTTTTCTTCGTTGTTACCTTAATGAGTAAGATGTTGTCAGAGTGCAAACTCATATAAAAGGAATTTCCTCGGTATTCCGATGTCCACATATGTGATTTCGACAGTATCTACATAGGCAAATCCAAACGACATATACATTTTCTGTGGAATATCATTTCCCTCTATGCAGTCAAGGCGAATGGATTTCAGCCCTCTTTCTCTTGCGGTATCGATTGCGTGCTGCACCAATTGCTTGGAATACCCGCGACCGCCATATTCGGGAAGCACTCGCAGAGCATGGAGAACGACCATCTCTTTGTCTTCCGCATCTGTCAGCCATCGAACTGTGTGGTAAGCCTCGTCGCAGTCATGATTCATGATATACGCGGCAACGATTTGGCCATCTTCTATGCCGATAAACTGATCCTTCTCTGCAATCGCATTTTTGACCATTTCGTCCGAGGGAAAGCCTCCCTTATCGCCTTCCGGCAGAAAGTCCTTTTCTCCCAGAACCTCACACATACGGTCATAAAACTGCCGTAGTTCCCGAAAATCTTTTTCCTCCGCACATCTGATTAACACGATGACAAGCCCTTTCGTATATCAATTTGCTTTTTTCTGATTGTACTACTCAGCAGAATCGTTTGCAACCCAAAGATACGGCGCTTTTCCTGCTAATACCAAGGCAGAAATTAGCAAGAAAGTATAGGGCGATATTTTCTCACATTCCAAACATCTCCCGCACCACGCGGTCGGCACCTTTCACCAGTCCCACCAACACCAGCATATTGAAGATCACCTCGCCCAGATAGCCCCACACCTGCGTGACCACCGAGCCGCCGCCCAGCACTACCGTGTCGCTGGCGGCGAAGGCCGAGAACACGATGCAGGCCAGCACGATCACTGCGCCCTCCAGACACACGCCCATATAGCTTTTCAGAAAGGCACGTCCCATTTGGGACGTGCCCTCTCCCGCAAAGGATGCCAGCGCCACCGGCGACAGCGCGGCGTACAGGTACAGCTTAAAGAATCGACCATATACAGTAAGAATCATCAAAAATGCCAGCACCGTAATGACCAGACAGCCCAGCAGCGTTACCAGCCACAACGGGATGCTGGCGAGGAAGCCCACATCCTCGATGGCAGTCGCCATCTCCGCAGGCAGTGACACCGTTGCCCCGTCGATACCGCCCACGCTGCCGGCAGCGGCGGAGATGATACCGGCGCAGACCGTGAAAATGTCCACCATCAGGTCGATGCCGTAGGTAACAGCCAGCTTCGCCATGACGAAGTAGATAAAATGCCGCAGGACGTGTTCAGGCCGTTGGAAGTCCCGAAAGCTGGCGCTGCTGCGGAAGATGCCAATGGCCAGAAACAGCACCAGCAGGCCGTAGCCGATGCCTTGCATGGCTCCGTTGACGGTCTGGATCGTCTGCCAGATGGTGCCGCCCTTAAATGCCTGGGGTGATTGGGTCAGCAGCGACCACATCTCCGTCAACTTGTCGTTCCATACGCCAAAGGCATAGTTAAGGTTGTCAATGATCCAGTTGTTGTCCATACCTTACACCGCGCCGATCAGCGTCAGGATCTCCTTGGCAAAGGTAATAAGCAAGCCACCGAACAGACACAGCAGACCCTGCGTCCGCTGACTGGCGTCGTGGCTCTGGATGCTCATGCCCACCTGCACGATGCCCCAGCCGAGAATGATAATGCCAATGGCCTTGATGACCGAAAAGATGAAGTCGGACAGGTTATTAACGATGGTCAGTGGATCACCGCCGGTGGCGTAGACCGGCACAAAACAGCAGAGAGTGAGTCCTATGCCTGCACACACGGCTCTTGCAATGGTGTTAGGTTTTTTCAATTTCATAGTCATCCTCCAAAAATGTATAGTCGTCCAATGTGCGGAATTCGTAAGGCAGGTCGGGCAGCGTGTAGTCCGGCACAGGCGGGTTGTGGATGTAAGGCTTCGCCCGACCATCCGCTGTGCGGCGCACATTGGGGTGTTTCTTGATGTCGTACTTCTTATCCCGCACCGGCTTTTCGCCGCGAATGAACAGCAGCGCATCATTGGTGGGCAGCATCCGTATTTCGTCAGGGGTCATCAGGTCACGCCCGGTCTGCTGATAATTGACGGAGCTTGACCCACTGCGTCCCTTCGTCTGCCCGCGTGTGCGGGTATGCACCGTTTCCTTTCCCAGCAGCTTCGACACAAATTCCAGTGATGTGGGCTCGTTGCCGCCACCGAGAAACAGGAGAGTATCACAGTTGCCGATGATACCCTCCCACTCGTCCTTATACAGTGCCTTTATGCTCTGAATATTCTGCACGATGATGTTGATGCCGATATTATAGCTGCGGCAGGTAGCCAACACCTTGGGATAGCTGTCCGGCTGGGCAACGTTGGCCCACTCGTCCTGTATCACGCGCACCGGCATGGGTAGCCGTCCGTTATACCGCTCGTCCGCCCGCAGATAGAGCTGTTGAAAGCACTGTGTCAGCAGCATACTGACCAGATAGTTCATGCTGCCGTCGTTGACGGGAATAACGCAAAAGATCGCGCGCTTACGCTCACCCATCGAAGCAAAATCCATCTCATCGGTCTGCATCATGGCGGCATACTGCGGAAAGATAAACGCTGCCAGACGCACCGATGCCGTCACAAGAATGCTTTTTGCGGTCTTGCCCGCCGCCTGCTTGTAAACCTTATATTCCCGCACGGCGATATGTGACGGGTCGCGCTCCTCCAAAGTTTGGAACAGCAGATCCAGTGGACTTTGGTACTGTTCGTCCTCCTCCATGACCCGCGCACATTCCAGCATGAACATCAGCATTTCAAAGTTCTGTTCCTCCACAGGTGCCTCATAGAGCAGATACAGCATCAGCGCAGAGTCCAGCGCGATCTCCGCCTTTTCCCAAAACGGATCGTTGGATGCACCCTTGGGCGGTGTGGTGTTTTTCACCAGATTGTCCATGAGCTTCAGCACATCCGGGTCGTCCCGAATGTAGGTGAAGGGGTTATAGCCGTCCGATTGCCGGGGGTGGATGAGGTCAAATACCTTAATATCGTATCCCTCCTCCTTAAGTAGATAGCCGGTACTACGCAGCATCTCTCCCTTTGGGTCAACGATCAGATAGGAGCAGTTGACGCTCATAATACCGGGTTTGCAGAAAAATCGCGTCTTGCCGGAGCCGCTGCCGCCCACCACAAGGATATTGAGGTTACGCCGATGCTTGTAGCCATCCAGCCCAATGGAAACGCGCTTTGTGAGGATAACGTTTTTCCCGTCTCGGTCTGCGTACCGCTTGTTTAGTTCGCGGGCATTGCCCCATTTGGCTGATCCGTATTCCTCGCCGGGGCGGCGGTTTTCATGATCAGCGTAGTATAAAAGAACACCGCCGCCGTAGAGCAGCAGAAACACCAGCAAAAAACGCGGCGTATACGCTGTCCATCGCAGCAGATCGGGACGCCTCACCATAGTGCTGATGCGCTCCAAGAGTGCAAAAATATTCTCTCCGGGGATATAGACGCTGGCGGTCACCATTGCGAAGTATACAACCGGAAGGCAGAGAATTGCCCACACAATGGGATGTATTTTCTTCATGGCAACGCCCTCTCGCAGTACACCACAAACCGCTGCCGCCCACCCGAAGCGTAGGGATGGCAGGTCAGCAGCGTCAGCAGGTCGCGGCCCTGCTGTATCTTGATTTTATCCGCCTCGTGGGGCTGGATGATTTGAATGTCGGCCACGGTATAGGTCAGCGTTTCCCACAGGTTTGTCAGCGTAATGGTATCGCCCATCTGCAAGCGGTCGATATGCCGGAAGTAGTCCGCACCGCGCCATCCACGGTGGCCTGCGATAACGCTGTTGGCGTTGTCACCGCCGATGGGCGCGGAGGTATTACCCAGCACTGCCGCACCTGCGGCGAGGTGGTCGTCTAATGCCCCCAGATAGACCGGCATGGTCAACTCCATAGCAGGTATCTCCAGCACACCGATGATTTCATCGTCAATGCCATAGGCGGCCAGATCGACGGCGGGTTCCTCGCAAGCTTTGAGGTCAACAAGGCCGGATTGTTTTTCAGTGTAGATACGCTGATTGTAGGCTTGTAGCTCTGCCAGCAGTTCAGGGTACTGCTGCTCCGGCTCGTCACGGTCAGCCAGGAACTCCTGCACAGCAGTTGCGGCGCTGCTTTGGAGTCTGTTCCCCGTGAACACCGGCCACAGCATCACACAGATGCCCGCCACGGCCAGCAGTGCCGCCAGTACAAGGGATGTCTTACGCATGGCGCACCCTCCTTACCAAAAAGTAAACACCACCGATTACCGCCATCGCGCCAAGGCCGACACCCAAGCCGGTGAGGTAATGCTGCGTCCACGAGGATGCCACAGGTTTTTCTGCGGCGGCAGGTGCTTCCTGCTCCGGCACATAAGGCACCCGCTGGCCTCGCACCAGCAGTCGGTGGGTATTGACCCCGAACGGCGTGCAGGTCACCAACGTTACATAGTCCTTGCCATCCTCAATTTGCAGCAGGCTCGTGTCTGTGGGCAGTACCGTGTGGATGGCGTCTACCTTGTATGCCAGCGTATCACCCAGCACATGGATGTAAAATGTATCGCCCTCTGTAAGCTGGTCGATGTCCGAAAACAGCTTGGAACTCGCCATGCCGCTGTGGGCCGACAGTACCGCGTGGGTGCTGCTGCCGCCCACTGGCAGGGAAGTCCCTACCACATGGCCGACTGACTTTTCAAGCGTTTCCGCGCCCGTTCCGTGCTGCACGGGCAGATATACGTTGATCTTTGGGATGTCGATGTAGCAAATGACGCCTCCCACCGTGAGTTGTTCCGCATACGGCAAGGGAGGGGCAGAAGCCCCTCCCTTGGTAATGGTTGCCGCGCCGGACAGCATGGCGTTGTACTGCTCTGCCGCTTCCCGCTGGGCGGTCAGTTCAGCAGCATCGGTATCCTCAATGGCGGCGGTATATGTGGTTTCAACGTCTGAATGATATTTCTCACTTACCAACTCTCCCGCCAGTGGATAAAGCATCAGCCCCAGCGCCGCAACGCCGCAGACTGCCGCCAGTAGCCAGCGCTTCACTGCTCGTTCTTGTGCTTACGGCTGCGGATCACGATAAACGCCGCCGCACCCAGCAGAATCACTCCGCCAATAGTGAACATCCACGTGCCGTAGCCGCCCGTCTTAGGCAGGTCGAAGCCGGGGTTGTTGACCACAGTCAGTGGCACAATGGCGTTGCCCTCCGTCATGCTGGCATCCTTGCCGTTGACGGTGGCGGAGGCGGTCAGCAGCTTCGCACCGCACTTCTCACACTGCCCATTCTCAGCGGTCTTGATAACGATCTTGACCGCGTCCCTCAGCAGCACATAGCCCTTGTCGGTGGCAATTTCGGTCAGAGAATAGGTATCGTCCTCCAGCCCCTTGACCACGATGTGGCCGCTGCCGTTGGGAACAAAGGTGGTAGCATCGGACTTCTTAGTGGCAAAGCCTTTGGCGTAGTACACGCCGTCCTTCTGCTCCGCGATGATATAGCAGTCGTCAGTATCGTTGTGCAGCCGGAACTTCACGTTCCGCAGGTTGCCGCCGTTGTCGGAGAACCGCTTGAGAACGTCAATGCCGTAGGTGTAGACATGACAGCAATCCTTGAGGGTATCAAAGTAGGTGTTATTCGTTCTGCGCCACGTCAGTTCAACCTCGTTGGGATTGTCGGTATCGCCCATCTTGGCGTCGGCGGTCAGGGTGGCGGCGTAAGTAATACGCATGGTGCAGTCGGAATAGCCCCGCTTCACGCTGTCAGTATAAACGCTCTCGGATTCGTTGATCTCGCTCAGACCGGTATCGGTCATGCGGATGGTCATGGTGTTGGCTGCGTCATCGTAGGTCACGGTGAACTTGCTGGAGATCTCCGCCCAGGTGGCGATCTTTTCAGTACAGCCAGCGTCCTTAAAGAACTCGATGACCACGTCATTCTTGTTGTAGCGGATGCCCTTGCTCAGCGTATCCACATAGGTATACTCGCTCAGAGAAGAAGCCTTGGAGGTAATGGTGGGCAGGGTGCTGATGATCTGGTAGTCCACGGCATCGCCCACGGAGGCGGTAGCGGTGTGGGCATAGCCGTCCTTGATGTCGGTCAAGCTGCCGGTATTCTTGCCGGTGGAGTTTTTATCCTCGCGCACGGTCTTATCCAGTGTAGGGTTACCGGTCTGGTTCTTGGGGTAAACAGTGACATCGTAGTTCCACGCCACGCCGTCAATGGTGGTCATGGGCAGGGACACGAGGAAGGGATTGCAGGTGGAGGTCACGTTTTCGGGGACGCGGGTCTCCACAACGAGATACAAGCCCTGCTCCATATTGGAAGCAGAGGCGTGGCCGGTGGCATCCGTCTCAGTCATAGCCACGCCGCCGTTTTTCACAGCCGCTTCCAGAGCGTTCTTGACCGTGGTGGCGTTGGTAGCCAGTGCGGTGGACAGCTTGTTGTTGAGCATATCGCTGGTGAAGTAGTTGACGCCGCCCTCGGTCTTGTGAGCGTCTGCGGCGGTCAGACCGATGGCGGACAGCACGTCGGTGCTGCGGTCGGAGCTGTCGAAGCCATACAGCACGCCCACCTGCCGCCGACCGTCCACGACCTCATTGTTCATGGTGATGTCGGCAACACGGAGGTAGGTGAACTCCACGCCTTGAATGGCATACTTGCTCAGCTTGTCGATAACCGCGTCGTCATGCAGGCCGGTGGAGACGTAGGACTCAGCGTCCCACGCGCCGTCTTTGCCGGCCTTGGTGATGTCGTATTTATAGATGGAAAGGGATGTTTTCTTGCTGGTGTCGATGATCGGCTCTGCGAACGCTGTGGTGATGAGGCTCAGTGCCATAATAGCGGCCATGAGCAGCGCGAACACGCGATGGATCTTTTTCATTTGGTTGTCTCCTTCATAAAATCAGATTTTTTGCAAAAATAAACACCCACGCAAAGCATGAGTGCTGCAAACAGGAAATAGGTTGTAAATCCCGTACCGCCTGTGAACGGTAGGGCAAATCCCGCATTGTTGCAGGCAGTGATGGTAATGTCTCGGTTATTGCTGTCCAACACTCCTGTGAACAGCGGCTCGGTCAGCAGCGTATACCCTGCGGGAGCTTTGGTTTCCGTCACGCGGTACTGCGCACCGACCTTTAGGTCGCTCCACTTGGCGACGCCTGTACTGTCGGTGGTGATTCTGCCCACCTCCGTCCACGTCTTCCCATCCGCGGAAGTCTCCAGCATCAGCTCCGCACCGGCAAGAGGGCTGCCCGTTACATCCACCTTGCGGACGGTGATGCTGCCTTTTGCCAACGCATTTGTCCGCTTGTGCGTAATGTTCAGTACTGTGGCCGTAATGGTGATCTGATACTTGGTGTTGTCCACTACATAACCGCTGGGCGCGCTGATCTCCTGATAGCTGTACTTGCCCTGCGGCAAATCAGCAAACACCGCCTTACCGTTCGCGCCGGTAGTAACATCTGCCACCTTTTTCCCTGTGCTATCATACAGCCGGTAGGTCACGCCCGCCAGTGCCTTGCCGGTTTCCGCGTCCACCTTATTGATGGTCAGGCTGCCCTTTTCCTCCACAATTTTGACCTTAAAATGAATGTACGCCCACACGGGGTCGGGCAATGAGGTCAGCGCGGCGCAAGCCTGATAATTGCTGCCATTGCTGG
>ERZ773235.3270-NODE-3270-length-11779-cov-3.605681_pt1 | contig 11779 bp, 16 predicted proteins | sample MGYA00580522_ERZ773235 | MGnify/ENA primary metagenome ERZ773235 (study PRJEB29015, sample SAMEA2737797) | human gut metagenome | biome: human gut; feature: human-associated habitat; material: faeces | place: China | collected 2012 ...
AAATTTTTAGGAGTTGGTAAAGCATTATATTTTACATTTAAAACATCACTTAAAATATTTTTACTGCTTGTCTTTCCATAACTTCCAGTAATTCCAATTACTTTTAAATTGGACATACTTTTCAATTTTTTTTGTGCTTTTCTTTTAAAACGATATGACAATAACTTTTCAATTGGTGTGTTGATTAAACTTGTAATAAATGTTACAAAATAACATAAATAAATCATTGCTCCAATGATTAAATAATATTGATTTAAATCATCTTCTCTAAAATTGAAATACATCCATAAAATTGGAAGTAAATATAAAATTGTTTGTGTGGTAAATAATCTTTTTACTCTTGCCGTTATTTTTAATTCCAATTTGGATTGTTCCGTTTTTCTTTTCTTTAAATATAAAAGTGTGAATACCATATAGAAAATAATAAAGAATATCATCAACCATATAGAATCCAAATGAATAAAGTTAAAAATAATAAAACATAAGAACAAAATATCTAGACTGACAAATACCTGTTTTATATTTTTAAAAATCCATTTAAGGTAACGATTTCCTTCGTTATACCAATTTTGTTGTAACATATGAAATGATTTTTTTGTTTTTAAGTAAACATATAAATACATAAGTACTAGAGATACTATAAATTTTATTTCCATAAAAATTCCTCCTAATTATTTAGAAAACTATCCATTATATTAATAGTTTGCTTCAAATTTTCTAAATATGCATAATGTGTACAGTTATCATAAACAGCAAGTCCAGCATCTGGTATTAATTTTTCTAATTCATAAGCTCTTTCTACATCTACAGCTTCATCTAATGAACCCCAGATTATAAAAGTTGGCGCCTTTATTTTTTTTACCTCTTCTGTTATATCTAAGTTAACTGTTAAAACTAAAATTTCTCTCATTATTTTTGATGCATTTCGATAATCTGTTGACCCAATATGTTTTTTAGCAAAATCTTCAAATTTATTAATTAGTGGAACTTTCTTTAAAGCTTTTAATGTTTTTGTTTTTAAAGATAGTTTTTCAATTTCTTTTTTAAATGGACTACCAAATAAAACAAGTTTTTCTACTTCATATTTACTAGCGTATAGCAAGCTTATTTTTCCACCAAATGAATGGCCAACTAAGATTGGTTTTTTAATTTTTAATTTTTCTAAAACTTCTTTTAAAAATTCAACATAATCATATACCGTCCAAGCGTATTTTGGCTCACTACTTTGTCCATAACCTGGAAGATCAAGAATAACTATATCAAATTTATCTTGAAATGGATCAGCCACAGGTTTCATCATTTGAATATTTTGACCCCATCCATGTAAATAAACAATTGCCTGACTATTTTCTTTTCCATATCTTACATAATTAACGTCTGTATCTTTTACGTTTAAAAGCATAAAATCACCAATATCATTATAACATTTTTTGCTATCAATTCATATAAAATTAATAAAATTTATCTCTAAAAAAAGAAAAAAAGTAAATTACATTACTTTTTCTTACTTAAAATTAAATTATTTGACAATTATTTACATTACTTTTTAGTATATAAAACTGTTACAACCATACTACTTGCTTTAGCTGTTGATCCAAACCCTGTTAGAATTTTACCGTTACTATAAACTGTAGTATATACTGTATAAGTAGCAGCTGATACATTTCTACCAGATACAACAACCGGTATTCTAGCACCAACAGCTGCCATATTAGAATTATCATTTACAAAATAACTTGCTGATGTATCAATAAATCCATTATCCATATTTTCTATAGTTCCTATTGTAACCCAAGAATTTGATGAAATAGCACCATATGTAAAAGTTTTTCGATACAAATCTTTTCCATCAATCCATTTTCCAACTTTTGTTTCAGTTGTTGAATAATTGGTTTGATTTTGTAGGGTTGCTATTTTTGACTCAAGTTCATTTTTACTTGTTTCTAAATCTTGAACTTTATTCTCTAGTTCTTGAATTCTCGATTCTATTGTTTTAGAATCGTTTGAATCAGAAAGAATTTGAACACTGTATTTACCATTATTAAGTGTAACTAAGTAATTATCATAATAAAATTTACCAGTTTTAACTTCTAGATTTTTAATTGTTACATTTCCTGTTTTAGGTACTTCACCTTTTACGTTAACGTTTAACTCAACTAAATCAAGGATTGGTAATAATGATGCTGTTTCTGAATTTTTTATAATTTTTGTTTTATTTATTGTATAATCACCATCATAATTTGTATTATCATTTTCTGTTTTATTCTTTAATATTGTTTTTTCTATTGCATCTACATATCCAACTGCTGATTGTTTAATTGCTTCTTTTTTAGAATTATTTATAACATTTAGTATAATTGGTACTGTTATCACTGCTACAACAGATACTATTACTATTACAGCAAGTAATTCTACTAATGTAAATCCTCTTTTTTTCATTCTTTGCCTCCTATAAACATAAGTACTTTTAATTATTAACTATATCAATAGTACTATAAGTACTAAAAAAAGTAAATATAACATCGCTTATTTTAAATAAAAAAGGAGATAATATTTAAATTATCTCACTAAAGTTATACTCACTTAAAAATATTAAAATGAGTCTATATTTATTTTTACTCGTTTGTCTTTGTTGATATAAGCAGAAGCTTGAATAATAGTTCTAATAGCATTAGCTGTTACGCCACCTTTTCCTATTACTGCTCCCATGTCATCATTATCAACTAAAACTTGGATTGTTATTGTTTCTTCATCATCATCAAATTTTTTTACTGATACCATTTCAGGATCTTTAACTAAACTTTTAATTAAGTATTCTGTTAATTCAACTAAATGCACAATTATTGTCCTTTTTTAGTCATTCTGATATTATGGAATTTTTCCATAACACCTTGTTTTCTAAGTAAATCACGAACTGTATCAGTTGGAATAGCTCCATTTTGTAACCATTTTAAAGCTAATTCTTCATTAACTTTAACTTCAGCTGGTTCTGTTATAGGATTGTATGTTCCTACTACTTCAATAAATCTACCATCTCTTGGACTTCTTGAGTCTGCTGCAACAATTCGATAAAATGGTCTTTTTTTAGCTCCCATTCTTTTTAATCTTAGTTTTACTGCCATAATTAGCACCTCCATTCACTGTTATAATAATATCATAATAAAGTTTATGCTGTCAACCTTTTTTTGTTGACAAAAAGAAAAAGTATCAATCGATACTTTCATTTTTTTCTTCTTCTATATAGTTCTCATTAACTTCTTGATCAATTTCGTTTATAACATTTTCATCAACTTCGTCTTCGATTTCATCCCAAGGTTCTTCATCTTCTTCAATTGATATTTTCATTTTTGTTTCACCAACAATTTCAACACCAAGTTCTTTTTCAATATCAAAGTTTATGTTACCATTATCATCTATATCAACTTTAACACAGTTTGGTTGTTTTAAAGTTCTAACAATAATATCAGTATCACTTGATAAATCAGCATTGTCTTTAACTTTTACATTGAAAATATCATTGTAATCAATTTTTTTATTTACAACTGTTGTTTTGGAATCACCTTCGTATGAATACCAAATATTAACATCATATGATCCATCAACGCCTACCTTATCACCCGATTTATATCCTTTAAATTGATGATTGATAGTTTTAAGTGATAACTTTTTTTCAAAATTATACAACTTATTCAAGTTGTTTTAGTTTAAAATACAAATCCACTGTTTTATCTTGGTGTATCTCAATCTTATCTACAATTTTTAATATTAATTCTCGTGGTTGTTCTTTTCTTTCTTTCAAATATTTTTTCACTATCGTTTGTGTTTTAAATAATTCTTTTAATTTGTTATTTCTTTTATATGCAATTATATTTTTATTTAACTGTTTAATTTCATTTTTTATATTCTTTTTTTGTTCTTCAAATTTATTTGTCATCTTTTTATACGTATTTGAAGTTATAATATCATCTAGCCTATCCATATATAATTTTTCAGTCTTCAAATCAATACTTTTTAAATTAATTTGTAATGTTTCTATTTTTTTTTCTAAATCAATTGTATATGTTTTAAGATTCTTTTTTCTATTTTTAATTAAATCATCATAGTCAATAGAGCTAATATATTTAGTACAAATATTTTTAATAATAGATAGAAGTTGTTCTTCCAAATTATTATAATTCATTGTATGTGGTGTACATTTATTATAAGCGCTATTTTTTCTATAATAATTACAATAAGTATATACATATTGTCTTTCTATGGGTCTATCCTTTTTTTGGTTTCCTACTCCAATTAAATGTCCACATTCATGACAAAACATCAATCCCTTAAATATTCTTTGATATTTTGGTGTTGGCTGTCTATAATTCGCATCAAGTAAATTTTGAACTCTGTCAAATGTTATTTTGTCTATTATAGGTTCATGAGTACCTTTAACTACTATCCAATCTTCTTTAGCATTTTTAATAATCTTTTTTTCTCTAAAACTTTTTTTTACATGAACATTTTGAATCATATCTCCAATATACATTTGATTTCGGAGAATGTTTCTGACTGTATGATAATTCCACTCATATGGATATTTTACTTTAATACCTCTCCTAGTTCCTTTGTAAACTTCTGGTATTGGTATTTTTGACTCTGTCAAATATTTCATAACTCCACTTTGTGATTGTAACTCTAGATATTTATCAAAAATTTTTTTAACAATTTTTGCAGCATTTTGATCAACAATTAATTTATGTTTATCATTGGGATCCTTTTTATAGCCAAATACTGGTATCCCTCCCATATATTCTCCAGACTGTTGTTTTATTCTATAGACTCTCTTGATATTTTTTGACAAATCTCTAGAATATTTTTCATTTATAAAATTGTTAAGTGCCGCATACTCATTATTTGTATTTTCGCCGTTTCCTGTATCAATTTGTTCTTGAATAGCAATATATCTAATATTTTTTTCGAGAAAATAATAATCTAAAAAATAACTACACTCAAAATTACTTCTACCAAGTCTTGATAAATTTTTGGTTATAACTACTTTAATTTTTCCTGCTTCCATTTGCTCTTGTAATTTATTCCAACCAGGTCTATTAAAATTAGTTCCAGAACAACCATCATCAATAAATTCTTCACAATTTACGCCAACATTACCATTTCGATCAATAAATCCATTTATTAATCTTCTTTGATTAGTGACGCTTTCACTTTCATCAGTCGTTTTTTTCTTTTCGCCTTCCTCATCTGCAAGAGATAATCTTATATATTTAGCAATTTCATTCGGATTATAAGCACTTAATGAATTTCTTGATATTCCATAGTCGTAATTCATATTTTCCTCCTCTATTACTAAAATTCAATATAAATATTTATATATATTAACCCAAATCAACAAATAAGAATTACATAATAAAAATAAATTTATAAAATATTTTTTCTTAAATAATTTTCAAAATACTCTTTAAAATCTAATTTTAAAACCTCTAATATATTTACACCATTATCATCATAAAAAATATTTATTTTAATTTTATTTTTTCTATACATAAAAATCACCTTCCTTTTTAAATATATGATCAACAAATTAAAATAATTAAATATTTAAAAAAGAACTAATAATAGTCCTATTAAATATTTTTATTTATTAAATTCAACAATTTTTGTTTTGATTTTTTTTCATTATTTAAATTTACAATTTCAATAGATTTTTCATCTACAAATAAACAATTTAAAGCAAAAGGCACTGAAATTATCGTGTTTTTACTATCAATTATTAATTTCTTTTTATTTACCCCCAATACTTCAGCAAATTCAGATATTATATCTTCATCATCAGAAATTTTTACTAAAAGGGCATGGTCTTTATAAATTTCACATGTATCATTAATTGATAGAATACTAGAAGGAAAACTGCCATCAACTTCTCCAAACATCAGTGCACCAATCCCTCGATTTTTAATAATACTCTTGGGTAAACAATTAGTTCTTCGTTTTGTAACTTTATAAATATTTCCAATAAACAGCCTATTTTCTAACTCATTTAAATATACTTCTTTTTTTCTCAAATTGTTCACCCACTTTAAATTTTAAAATATATAATTTATTATCAGTTTAATTTTTTCCCATATATTATATCAAAAAAATCTTATTATTACTATACTTATAATTTAACAAATATCATAATCTAGTATAATCCAAAGTTATTATATAAATACTAAACTAATTATTTAATGATTATCACCAACAATCAAAAGATGATTTATAACCCAACATCCAAGAACGGTTGATGGAACATTTTCTGTTGTTATACTATAATTATCTTTAAAATATTTTTTACCTTTTCCTATTACTGCTTTTGTAACTATTTCTTTAAATGATGCCATATTATCACCCCTCACTTTAATTTATGCTTATTGCTTATAAAAGTGTCAAAAAAAATAGTTTTTTAAACTATTTTTAAGGTGTTATTAGTCAATACTATCAGTGTAATAATCTGAAGTATTCATATATTTAGAAATATTTGATATAAATTCAACTAATTTTTGATTTTTATTTAAATTAGTCATAATAGTTGTATAATCATTATCACTAAGTTTATTATAAGATATACTATTGTCAACATCATTAGGTATTTTTATATTATTAACAACCTTATAAACTGATTTACCATTCATATCTATACTAATTTTTTTATCATCTAATTTAATACTTAAATTAAATTTTAAATTTCCATTATATTTTTTCTTTTTCTCAATTTCTTTACTTGTTGTTTCAAATTCACCAGTTACCTCTATATCACTATTATCCTTTTGTGTCATAGTAAATTTATGACTATTTCTTTCTTTAGTTATTTTTGAATTAACAACTATTTTAAAATCATCCATATTAATTTTTGTTTTATAAGTATTTTTTGAAGTTTTAACTGTTTTAGATGTAAAGACATTATCATCATTATAGGCCTTAATTGTTATAATATCTTTGTAATCAGAATATGTTAATGCCGTTTTTTCTTCATCATCTAAAAGTCTAATTTCATATTTAACTACTTTATTTAATAATCCTTCTGTATAAACAGACATTTCAATTGTCTTTTCATTATCAGTAGCAGTTTTAATATCTGATTTTATTTTTTTAATTGCCTGGTTAATATCTTTCTTTACTTTACCTTTACTTGCATTAGATATATTAGCATATTTTTCAATAAATTTATCATTTTCTTTTAATTCGGTTAAAATATCCTTTATTAAGATTAAACTTTTCTTTTCATTTAAAGAATATGTTATTTTTTTAACAGCTTTATTCTTTCCATTAATATCTGTTTTAGTACTTGTTTTAATAAATTCTTTTTCATTCAAATTGTTTAAAAAACTATCTTTAACTGTTTTTACTATATATTTAGAATCCTCTAAATTTTCACTACTTTCAAATATAGTATCATATTCCTTAACAGGTACTTCAATATATTTATTAAATAAGTCCTTTAACTCAATATAAATTTTTTCTTTTTGACCATAAGTAAAAACATTGATTAAATTATCTTGTTCATAATTTGCTTTTATGTTATAACTAAATTTTTTATTCTTATTATCTACTCCTGTATTCATTTCAAAATTCAATTTATTAATTTCATCAATTAGGCCTTCATAATTTGTTCCTGCTACAATATTATCAGCATTTATATCAATATCAAAGGTATAATTTGCTTTTATAGCTTTATTTTTTGCCATTGTATTAAGATCACTATTAGTTATTTTATTTAACTTATCATCTAGTTTTTGATATTCACTATTTATAGCTCTTAAAAAGATGCTCTTTGAATTACAAAAAACAAAATTGTAAATAGCAAACAAAGCTACTAGAAAAATTAAAATAACTACGATTGGAACTATTATTTTTTTACTATCTTTTTTTGTTCTTTCAGATTGTTTAGTAATATTACTAATTTTTTCTTGATTATCCATAAAATCACTCCTATACTTAAATTATATCATAAAAAAAATTTTTCAAACCAATTTTTGAAAAATTTAAAATTATTTTTTTCTTATCTTATAAAAACAAGATACAAATTTTGAAAATTTATATAAAATCACATTACTTTTATTAATAGCAAAACTCTTTCCTAAAGCCTTACCACCGATTGTTAATGACGCTATTAAAGCTGTAATTAAAAGTGTTACTATAAATTTATCTATTTCTAATTTGGAAGCTATATTTAAAGCTATTATAGATCCAGTTGAACCTGAAACAATTCCACATATATCTCCAACAACATCATTACAAAAGCTTGATACCTTATCAGCATTTTTTTTAAATAGAACAGCTACATCTGCTCCTTTTACTCTTCTAGAATTCATAGAATGAAAAGGTTTTTCATCCGCACTTGTAACAGATACTCCTATCATATCAAAAATAATTCCTAAAAAAATGAAAATAATAACTAATATAATTCCTATAATTAAATTTACATTAGGAATTACAAATTCTGATATTGAGGAAAAAGTTAATGATATAAAGAAAGTGAGTAATGTTATTTTAATAATCCAATTATAATTTACTAATTCTTTCTTTTTTTTCCTTTTTAATTGTGTTTTTAAACTTTTTTGTTCATCAAGTTTTTCTTTTTTCATACTTCTCCTTATATAAAAATAATGGCGGTTAGTATGGTTAACTTTACGTCTTGAGGTCAAGTAGGATTTCCCTCGAATCTACTTACCGTTACCAGTATAGCGGTTCCCCTTTAAAGAAACGAATATATTGTTACCAAATATATGACTTGATTGCCACTTAGTACGCACTGCAATCCCATACCAACTTCACTCTAGGAGATTTCCCCACCAAATAATTTATTATTAATTCTCTTTTGCAAAAATAATTTCAGGTGCAATAATATATACGATTTGGCCAATTCATATATATCTGTCAACCATCCCAATAATTTCACTCAAGACTAGCTACTCTACTCGTAAGTTTCCCCACATAGTAGGTTTAATCCCATGTCGTCATAAGTCCATCAGTATGGTACGTGTAGGCTTATAACAATCAAGGGTCTCCACGAAAATTGGGTCGATGATCGTATGCCATTACGGTCGCCCAAGATTCTATCTTTCAGCACTCACCCCAAACTGGGCGTAAGAAGCAAGCACCAAAAGCTTCACAGGTGTGCTATTTAATGGATTTTTAGCCCCATCTTCATAATAAATTATATTGACTAGAATAATGTGCCATCAATACAATGTATGTTATATAAATTAAATATTGTTTAATTTTTCTTTTATTTTTTTACTAACTTCTGACATATCAGCTCGTCCTTTTAATTTAGAATTTAGACTTGCCATTATTTTTCCCATGTCTTTCATACTTGTAGGTTTTATTTCGTCAAAAGCATTTGCAATTTCCTTATTAATTTCTTCTTCAGATAATTGTTCTGGCATGTACTTATTTAATATTTCAATTTCACTTTGTGTTTTTGTAATTAAATCTTCACGATTTGCTTTTTCAAACTCAGCGATTGATTCTTTTCTTGTTTTTATTTGTTTTGCAATAATTGCTATTACTTCATCATCATTTAGTTCCCTTTTTAAGTTTAATTCTTCCATTTGCATAGCACCTTTAACCATTCTAATTACAGCTAAAGTTTCTTTATCTTGATTTTTCATTGCTTGTTTCATATCGTTTAATATTTGTTCTCTCATAATAATATCCTTTCTATAGAAAAAAGCCTTATGCGGCTCTTCTGTATTCGTTACGTTGATTTCTACGACTATTCTTGATGTTTTCTTTTTTTTCTTTTCTTCTTCTAACACCGGGTTTCATATAACCTTCTTGTCTTTCACGAAGTTTTTTTGAGGAACCATCTTTTGCATTTTTTTGTTTTAATGTTCTTAAGGCACCATCGACATTTCCATTCTTTACAACTACTGTGGCCACGATAATCCCTCCCTTCTCAACTATTTGTTATTATATCATTAATTTTCCTATATTTCAACAAAATGTTCAATTTTATCAAAAAAAGTAATCATATGATTACTTTTTAGTGAAAACAACACACACCTTCTGAAATTTGACGAGCAATTGTTCCAAAATAAACACCTATATTAAAAATGATATTCGTACAAATTTCTAAAGCAATAAAAGTTATTGGTAACAAAATTATAAAACTTAGTATTTTCTTTTTATCTTTAATTAAAGGGAGCATATTCTACCACTTTGAATTCTTCTAATAGCAGTTCCTACGCTTCGTCCTAAATCAAGAAATGAATTAATACCTCTAATTATTGTATTAATCATAGAAGCAGATATTGCTCCGCCAACAATCTGCATTAGTTCTTCATTTTTTATTTTCATCTTATCACCTATCTACACGCTAAAGGTCTAATGTAACCATCAATTAAGCCAATTAAGAAAGTTACACCTGCACCTATTAATAATCCTGTTCCAAAACTTATTCCACCACCTGTTATTTGTTTCAATTCTTTTTCTTCTAACTTCATAAATTTTCCTTTCTAATCGCAATCATTATCTTTAATTTAGCGCCAAATCAAATAAAATAATGCTACAAATCTTCTAATTAAGTAACGCATATGATATCTCCTTTCAATTATTTCTTGTCACATCTTCTAAAATTTCTTTATTATCGATTTTTACAACACGATCAAACAAATCTATATTATCAACTCGATGAGTTACAAAAATAATTGTTTTATTTTTATAGTTATTAATAATATTTTTTAAAATTTTTCTCTCTAAATCTGTATCTATTTGACTAAGTCCTTCATCAATGAATAAAAAATTAGCTTCTGATAGCAATGAACGTGCAAGAACAATTCTTTGTTTTTCACCACCAGATATATTAAAACCATTTTCTTCAATCATCATATAATAAGAACTATCTTTTATAATTTCATCGATATAGCATTCTTCAATGACTTTAAAAAATTTATTTTGTTCAATCTTTCTTCCTAAAACAATATTATTATATAAAGTATCGGAAAATAGAAATTCATTCTGTGATACATAACAAATATTTTTATTAATATCATTAGTTGAAAATGTTTGAATCTTTTTTTCGTTTGCGAAAACATTATTAGTATCATAATAATTTTTCAATTGTTTTAACAAAGTACTTTTACCACTTCCTGTTTTTCCAATAATTACTATTTTTTCGCCCAATTCAATTTTAAAATCAGATTTTGAAAATAAATTATCATACATATTAGTACTTTTTCTTAATTCCAATTGTTTAAATACTATATTTTTATCTTTTTTCTTTTTTACTTCATAGTTAATAATATCTATAATACGTTTATATGCAATTTTAGATTCTTCTGTATTTTTAACAAGATTTAATATATTTTTTACCGAATTCAAAAAATAATTTAAAAGAAAAATAAAAGTAAGTAAAGTTTCCATACTGATTTGTTTTGTATTAATAAAACAAATACCTATATAAATTATAATTACATTACCTATTCCCATGATTAAATTAGTTATTGTTTGTTCTAGATTATTTATAAATTCTAAGTTTTTCATATTTTTAATATATAAATTAAACTTATCCTTTAAATTAGAAATAACATTTTTTTGAATTCCTAATCCTTTAACTGTTTCAAAACCAGTTAAACTTTCAACAACATACGAATTAACTAAAGAATAATTAGTTTTTACCTTATCAAAACTTTTATATATTTTAGGTTTAAATGATAAAATAACAATAATATAAAGTAATAAAAAAATAATGGTATAAATAAATAAAAACTTATTTAGTAAAAATAAAATTATTCCA
>ERZ773235.3275-NODE-3275-length-11768-cov-3.576539_pt1 | contig 11768 bp, 14 predicted proteins | sample MGYA00580522_ERZ773235 | MGnify/ENA primary metagenome ERZ773235 (study PRJEB29015, sample SAMEA2737797) | human gut metagenome | biome: human gut; feature: human-associated habitat; material: faeces | place: China | collected 2012 ...
GGGGTGATATAATGAATGATAACGAAGTAAAAGTTGAACTTGATGAAGACACGAAAACAGAATATGTTGAACAATTGAAAAACGAAATTGAAACACTAAAATCAAAGCTTTCTGAAGTTGAGACACAAAACGAACAATATGTTGAGCGTATTAGTAAACTTAAAGAAACAAATTCACGTTTGTTGATGCAGACAAATGTAACAAACGAGCCTACCAAAACAAAACCTTCTTTTCTTGACATTGCAAAAGAAGCATTCTCAAACAGAAAAATTAAGGAGTGGTACTAATGCCGAATCTTGGTGTACTAAACAGCGTAATTCAGAACTTGGGTTGGAATGACCGCATTCCCGAGCTTACTGCTGAGAATTTTTATTCGTTTGGGCAAGCGCTTTCTACAGACGAGAAAAACGAATTTCTGGGTGTTCTGGGTAAAATTTCGGAACAGTTTGTTTATTCCGCAAATTTCAACAACGAAGAGAATCTTTTTGCGCCATTCTTTAAGAGCGATGTTCCTGTAGGCGCATTTATTGAACGTCTTTATGTTGGTGTAATTGATCCTACGGTTCCTACTTATAACGACAACGGTTCTGTTTCACTATCCCGTGTACAGCCCCCTATTCAAGCTTCTTATTATGGCTTCAATTATGAGGTTGAATATAAGCAAACGATTAGCGATAGTCAGAGCAGAAGCGCGTTTCTTTCCCTTTCCAATATGAATCAAGCTTTGAATGTCATCCTTGGTGTTATTCCTAATTCTGCTTCACTTGATCTCTATAACACAACTAAGGAACTCTTCAGTAAGGCATATGCTCTCGACGCTTATTATAACGCTCCTCTCGCGCCTGTAACAGATCAGGACAGCGGAAACAATCTTATTGAAACACTTAAAAACCTTATCTTCAACTTTAGTCGTCCTAACACGATTTATAACAAAGATGGGGTTATTGCTAAGTCATACAATGATGACATCTTTGTTTTGGTTACACCTGAAGTGTATAATGCTTTGAGTGTCAAGTCTCTGTCTGCCGCGTTCAATATGAGTGAGCTTGAGATCAGAGATAAATTCATCGTCATCGATAACAATAATCCGTTCGGCAGTATTATGAATGGTACGCTTGCTCTTGTTGTGGATCGCAATTTCTTTAACATTCACAGACAGATGAGCAACACCTCTTCCATTTACGTTCCCACCGGCGGCGGTTATTTCAATTACTTTATGTTCCTTCGTTATATGTTCACCTTCTATGGAGCATATAATGGCGCACGTGTTTACGATAACACGGCTACTTACTCAATCACACCTACAGGTGTTACAACAAGCGTAAATAGCGCTACTGAAGGTACAACTGTAAACATCACAGCGCCGGAAAGCGGCAACGTGTATATTGTTTATACGAACGGTGATAATGATGTGGCGTATAAAACGATTGATGTTTCATCTGTAAAATCGTTCAGTATGCCTGCAAACAACATCAAAATTACAAACGTACAACCTTCCGATATTCCGGATGTAACAGACAACACAATTTAATTGAGGTGATATAATGGCTACCGTGCATCTTTGTAGAGTTCCTTTTGATAATACATACGATAATGTGATTGAGTTCTCTTCACTCTCTCTCCAATCCCAGTACTTTACAGGTCGTACGGTAGCCACTATCACGAACAGCCAGTATGTAAAGAAGAATGATCCATATATTGTTGTTCCGTATTCTTATGAAAGCGCAAATGTTGTTAACTCAAATTACGTTTGGGTTGAACAGAATGGAACAAATTACTTCTTCTTTATCACTGATAAGAGGTATAATAAGGCGGATGCGACATATCTTGATCTTGAATATGATGTATGGCAGTCGAATATGATTGGCATAGACTATTCACTTGCTTCTAATTATATCAATCGATCACATGTTGACAGATGGAACACGGACAATTCCCCCATATGGTGGACCGCAAACGAAGGGTTCAATATATCAAAAGACCATTTGGCGTTAGATAATACAGTTGGTGCGTCTACTGTAACATTTGTCGTTATTACTGTGGTTGATAATGAAAGCTTATATTATATCATACAAGCAATGGATAGTTTTGGCAGAACCGTTCAAACTTCAAACAATAATTCCGAGTATATTGATATCACCTTTAATTCAACGGACGTGTATAATTGTCCTGCGGTCAAGAGTGTATATAGCATACCATACGTTTATAATCGGGTAAATATAACTGTCGAAAACAATGTTGTTACAGCAATTCTTCAAGACCCTCTACTTTTTGCTACACAAAACACTATATCTGTAGGTGAAGTTAGTTGGACAATTAACGGAATTCGTGTTGAAGCAAACGGTTTTTATCAAGACAGTCAAAGTTCTCACTATAATAAAGCAGTATTCGGACCAATGAATCAAATATCTATCGGTCCATCAAGCACAGATACTTATTCAATTTCACTGCCTGTAAGACCAAACTATACGCAAAATAGTGAAAGAAGCGCGGCAAACGAAAGTAAACTTTATTGCTCTCAATTCAGACAATACAGTCTATCAACATTAAATGGAGACTATCTGTTCAAAATAGAAGAAGCAAATGCAGGCTCAATTCCGGTATATATGAGCGTTATGCGTGGTCCTACACGAAACATTGTGTATGCCCTCGGGAATTACGGTAATTCCAATGGCTACAACTTTACAACACTTTTTAGTGACACACAGAGTGCAGATTATCCAATTATCAGTAACACGGAGACGGAGTATATCCAAAATAACCAGAACCAGAACCAAGCCAGAGTGATAGACAAAGTTAGCAATGGAGTTGTTGGGGTACTGGAAACTATGTCTATTTCATCAAACCCTGTCACCGCACCTTATGCAGTTTATTCGCTATTCAGTTCGATAGGTTCGTTTATAAGCGCAATTTCGGAAAATGCACAGCAACAAGCGAAATTGGAAGATGCTACAAACGCTATGGAAAATTTCGTTGTTTCTTCTGCATCAGGGACTATGCTTGAAAATGTCGGATACGGAAAACTACGATTGTTGGTAAAAACACCTAACCCTGTTGTATTAAATTCTGTATACGAATTTTTATATCATTATGGCTACACAATAAATACATACACAACACCAGACATATATTCCAGATATTATTTTAATTATTTGAGTATGACAACCTTCAACGTAAATTATCTTACAAACAAGGGTTTCTCTACAGCCGTAAAAAACAGTTTGGCGGCGATTTATAGGAAAGGTGTGCGTATCTGGCATTATAACAGCAATACATCCACAAACTTCGATATGCTGGATTACACATATGAGAACTGTGAAACTTCTCTGATAGGGTGATATAATGAATAGCATTCCATCGTGCTGCCGTGGTTCGTCTATAGACGATCTTGTTCAATTGACACCTTCTGAACTACAGAATAAGTTACGTACAAACATAAATTACAACATATTCGAGAACATCGCCCTAAACCGTTACGGATGGGATGGTCTTCCCGATAGCATACCCGAAAGAATTCTGGAAAAATACCTTTACTATTACGGTAAAGTTGGTGTTTTCGATGATCCCGAATTCGGTTGGCTTTCTCTCCCGCTGAACCCACAAGGTGGTATGAACGTGTACTTTGAGTATACCAGATATAATGCTTTCGGTAATGGTTATAACAAGCTGATCAATATCGACGACAATTCTGTTCTCGTACGAAACAATTATACGATGACACCGTCATTTCCGTTGGTTGTTTATTACACGGATCTTATCACGAATATTGACCGTACAATTGAAACACAGTTGTACACCTTGAAAAAACCTTATGTTTTTACAGGCGACGAAAAGAGCCTTATGACAATTAAAAACACGTTCAAACAGATTGCTGTTAATGAACCGTTTATTACTGTGACCGATAAAACCCGCAACAAAATAAGAGAAAGTCTTGAGCTTATTGAACTCAATACAGACTATCATATCAATGATTTGTTTCTTGTAAAGAACCAGATTGTGGCCGACCTTTGCACGAAGCTTGGATTTAGAGGACAAACATATGAAAAGAACGAACGTCTGCTTGTAGATGAGATTAACGCCAACAACGAACTTGTCTACATGTCCACAATATCTGAATTTAGTGAAAGACAAAAAGCCGCAAAAAAGATGTCCGAGATTATGGGACGCGATATCCGCGTTTATTACAAAGTGGAAGATAACTTCTTTAAGAGCGTGCAGGAGGTGGTAAGCGGTGCGGGCGAAGTATACGATAACACTGAACGATCTGATTGAAGACGGCTTCAATTTATTCAACTTTGAGTGGACAATACAGCCGAATACAGTTTCCAAAGATGAGGTTCAAGACACGATTATCCGCATGTATCAGTTCCGTGAAATCGGTTTGGAAACTCCGTATTACTTTCAACAGGAGTTCAAAAACAGTTTCTTGAACAATCTCCCGTGGTTAAATAAAACGCTTGAGATTTATTATTCTCTTGCATTTGCTGGGGGACAGGAAAAGAAAACTTCTACCATTTCACGGGACACAACCACTACATTAACCAGAACAGATGCTACCAAAAAAACAACTGAAGACACTAACACAATAGATAAAAGTGTTGAAACATCAAATAATGTTGGAGATAGATATCTTGATACACCCGAGAATGTTCTTGGTTCAACCTCAACAAGATACGCGACCTCTATAAACAACCAAACGCAAAGCGGTTCCGAAACGACAGATGAAACAGATACGCGAAACATTGATGAGACTGGTTCACTTAATCGTAGTGATGATGGAACAGAGGAAACAACAGAGAACGAAGACTACACTATCACTCGTACAACCAACCTTACAAATGAACTTAAAAACAGATATGAAGTGAACGATATCTTGTATCAGTTTGCACTTAAATTTGATGATCTCTTTATGGGGGTGTTTTAATTGGCAAAAGTTGTAAGCAATATTCCAACCATATGGGAAGACGAAGTATATAGTGTGTTATGTTTAATCAAGAAAATTATAAAAGACATAAATACAAACGTTATTCCGCAAATAAACGAAAACAGTGAAGATATTGAATCACTCCAAGGAAACATAACAACAATAAACAATGCGCTTTCCACTATTAACACAACTCTCACAAATCACGACAAGCGTATAACCAGCAATACATCACAAATCAACACAATTAACGGTGCGATTGAAACAATACAAGATCAGATTGTTACAATCAACGGCACACTTGCTTCTTTTAATGACAGAATAAATTCAAACACTACACAACTCGGTAACATCCAGCAAACGGTTAATCAGCATAGCACAGCAATTGCCGGCTTAGGTGAATCTATAAACGATCTGGAAGACAATGTGAGCACGCTTGAAACTACTGTATCAAGGCACACAACAGAAATCGGGAACATAAACACCACATTACCTCAGCTTTCAGACAGGATTACAAGCGTTGAGAACAGCGTTTCGAACATAAACTCCAAACTAACAGGATATGACCAGAGAATAACAAGTAACACCAACCAGATTTCACTACTCAGAACCAACATAACATCAATAAATGGAAACATATCCGATATGCAACAGCAGATCAATTCAGCTGATAATACGATCGAACAGCACACTTCTCAGATTGGTAAGCTTCAAGATAGTGTAGAAAGCGTTGAAGGAGAGCTTGAAGGTTATACCAACAAATTCAACAATTTAGAGTATTTGACTCCTTATATGTTGGACACAACAGATACATTTGTGATACCAGATCCAAACGTTAATTATTATTTGGATTACAACACCACAACTAAAAGTCTTGTTGTTCAATTGCCGACAGTTGGACCCGGAACCGGTTCGATTAAAGTTCAGCATATTTATTTCGCATGGCCTTCTGGTGGTGGTAATTCAATGTCGTTATCATTAAAGAATAGCTCCGGTGTATTAAAACCTTTTATGATTAGTAAAGATGAATGCACCGGAACAGGCGTCACAGAAATAACACTTTCGTCCGGGGGAAGCTTTACTAACGCATTTATAGGTCATTTAGAAATCACCTATCCCGGTTTACCCACAACAAATAATGCCAAAGTGAGGTTGCTATGATGGAAGAAATGATATTAAATATTTTAGATAAAAGCGTAACAACAGGACTGCTTGTGTTTGTGATTTACAAAGTGTTTAACAATATGACAGATAAGCTCAATCAGATATCTGATGCACTTACAAAGCTTATAGAAAGGTTGGACGAAAAATGATTTACATCTCTCCTGCGAACCACAACAATCTTTGGGTTGATGGTGTTACCACCGAGAAAGAATATTGTGAAAAAATCGCAAATAAAATCAAAACCATCAATTCTAATGTGTATGTAGCAAGCGTATTTAAGAATGGTGATTACACCGGAAGACCTGAAGAAGCTCGTGACAAAGGATGCGACACATATATTGCTATTCACACCAACGCATATGAGTATGGTGTAAAAACAACCGGTTGTGTGGCGTTCTATCACCCCGAAAACAGCAAGAGCAAGGAGCTTGCCGAAAAATTGGTAGAAGCTATGAATGGAATTTGTCCTATTGAAAGCAACCGTGCAAAGTCTGTTCTTGACGGTATCAGCGAATCCAACTATCCAGATGTTGGTTTGGGTGAAATCAGAGAGCCGCATAAGCTTGGTATGACACCTGTCCTTTTAGAAATCAACTTCCACACTTATAAACCTACTGCAACGTGGATGAAAGAGAACGTTGATTTAATCGCATCTAAAATTTCAGAAGTAATCGGCGGTGAAAGCAACAAAAATAAAATTATAAGTCTTCTTAATGAAGCAATTGGCTTGATCAATGAATCGATGGATTGATATCGAAAAAATTTTAAGTTACAAGCGTAAATTCAATTTCATTCTTTCGGACAGAACAGCAGGAAAAACATACGGCGTTATCAAACATCTTGTAAAAAACTTTCTGGAAACAAGACAAAAGTTTATTGTTCTTAAACGGAATGATGTCGATATAGACAACACTCGTGGTTGGGGTTCCAAGGTGTTCCGTGAACAGTTCCCCGACCACGAGCTAAGAGTGAACAAACGAACGATTTTCATCGATGGCGAAAAAGCGGGGATATTCCTTCCGTTATCCACGTCAATCAACATAAAAGATAATGATATATCTGATTATTACTTTATTTTTTATGATGATTTTGTAATACTACCCGGTTCAACCAAACGTTATCTCAAACACGAAGGCTTTCTTTTCACCGAACTTTATTCTACCGTAGACAGACTTCGGGATGAAACAGTTTTCATAGGTTGTGGTAACAGCATCACAAACTTTAACCCACTTTTTGAATATTACGGAATCAAAGCAGGTAAAGACAACTATACGTTTGGTAAAAGCTGGTTGATATACAAAGCGGAAGCAAACGATCTTCGCCGTGAAGCGTTCGAAAACACCGCGCTTGGTGATCTTACAAAAGGAAGTCACTACTCGGATTACTATCTCGGTAAGGAAACTTACTATTCACAGCATGGTGTTGATGATAAAAACGGCAAAATGTCCGGTTTGTTTAATCTTATTATAGAAGGTGAGTGTTTTACCTTCTGGTCTGAAAAAGGCGGTTTCAGAGTAACAAAGGGTATGAAAGAAAACGTCTCGACCTTTGCGATGAAAACAGAAGATCTTATAAAAAACTCTGTTGTTATTGACAAAGAAACACAAGACTTAATAAAAGAAGCTAGTCGTATGAACTGCATCACTTATGACAGCGACACATCCAAAATGAAGCTTGTTAAATATTTCTGATGTATACGCTTCGGCGTTGCATAGCCTACTGTATAATTGATCTGGATGCCACGGGTAAAACCGACCAGACGGGCTGGCAACCCTTATACAGTAGGTTTATTTTATTTGGAATGGTCTTTCAACGAGTGCTACACCACCCCTTATATTTTTCGCAACCAACCTCACCCCTTCAAACCCTTCTGTAAAGTCCTCGTACGAAATTGTATCCTTGAGGTCTTTTGACATACCGGCACATTTCACAATTGTTTTATCACCAACAACTTCTATATATGTTTTCTGTCGTATAAATTTAGCCTTATCAAACCTGTTTTCGAGCTTCCAGCAACCAAGTTCTTTGTCGTGTTCATGCAAGTATCCATCGTTTTCACCGACTATATGGACACTATCTGTATCGCAATAACACAATCTACCTTGGGAATAAAAGTGTTGTGCGGCAGTAATCGTGTGTTCCCGTGCGTATGCAGTTATAAAAGCAGCTACAGGAACGTAGATTGAATCTGATGTTTCAAAATCTGTTGTATAAAATTTTAATGTGTCATCTTCGAGATAAGGGATCTTGCGTGTTGAAATCGGGTTTTTTCCGAACTTACCATAAAGAGAGTTTGAGAACAATTTTGCTATTGCGCGCTCTGATGGGTTGCCATTCTGTTTAAGTGTTTGCCACTTATCAACATATCCGGAAAATAAGTTGTAACGTCCTGCGAACATATAACCATCTATAACATCCAAGTATAAGATATCATAGTGTTCTTTAATTAGTCTGTAATCTACCGAGGTGATCACAATTTCTTCCGGCTCATTTATTTCTGTCAAATACTCGTTTTCAGCAAACCTAAAATTGTTTTTTAGCTGAATTGTCGGTATGTACCCATTTTTTATTTTACAGGAAATTCTTGCACGCATGATATAAAGCGGGTAACAATTGTTGGGTTTATACTCTCCCTTAAAATATATGGGACGATAAACAGGCAGAAGCTTTGTTCTCATTATATAAGGGTATAGAGAATTTACATCAAACACACACCCGTTTACCGTTTCATAGACCACGGGGTTCTTCCAACAGAAACCGCCTTTGTATGCCTTCCGACAAAACGCGTCTTCATCAAACGTTAAAATTGGAAACAGCTTTTTGAAACGTGGTTGCATATTTTTGTAATCATTCAGTGCGTTTGACGCAATTGTCATCTTATCCCCATAAATAAAGAAATAGCGTAAACAGGATGCTACAATAGACAGATCGTGATAAAGATAGTCGATATAACCGTCCGGTAATTCATCGTTAGGAAAAATGATTTTGTTATAGTCTATCACCCCCTTACTCTCTGATAAACCAAAGTCTTTAGCTAACTTTTCTACACTTGATGTGAGGAGTTTTAAACTATCTAAAATTTTTATAGTTTTTCTTCCGTTCCATATTTTAAGCGAGTAGAAGGTTCCGTCGCCATTATATAAGGTTTTGAAACACTTATCCTTCTTTGTTTCACAATATGTGTAACCGTTTTTCAGCAACCAAACCAATATGAATGAAACATCAAATTTGCCGTTGTGAAAATAAATTGTTATGTTACGATTATCAATGTTGCGCATGAACTCGTCTATTGATCGCCCGTACTCGAAAGACTTAGAGTATACGCCTATCAACCCCCATAGATACACCCATGTTTTTTCTGCATCTTTAGAAGTTTCGAAATCACCAACGAATACGAGGTCATTATTCATCAAATCATCCCCGGCTCATTAAATCCTATTTTGACATCTTTTGCTGTTTCTTCAGCCCAATCCATATAACCGTTTATTTCATCATATGTTTCACGCATTGTTTCCGAAGTCGGCGAACCAACCACACTGTATATATCTGTGTTCAAGAGAAGAAGAATTTTTGCTTTGTCGCTTAAACGGTAAAAACGCGACATTATATGCGGCGCGTATCCACCCATTGCAGAAAACACATATCTTCTGAAACTTTCTATCCGGTTTCTTATTATGAATTGGGAATAATTTCTGTGACTCAGTTCATCACCCATTTTGTCCAAAGCATTTAATAGAGCTTCCTTTGATTTGAAATTCCTTGGGTCGGTTCGATAAATACTTCCACCAAATACTTGTGAATAAAGCGGTTGTGCGGCAAGATCAACATTACCGCTTCGGTACGCGAAAGGTAGATCAGCGATAAAACGCTTTCTTTTTTCAATCAACGCTTCCTGTGTGCGTATGAATTCGTTTATGAGATCTTGTTCAAACATTAGTGTACCCCCCTTAATTGAAAGGGTGAGAATATACATCCCACCCTATAAATCCAGTCCTGTCGTATTACAGATTATTCCAATACAAAATAATTATATTTTTTCCCGTTTTTACTTTCCTTCACGATGAAGTGGCCGTCATCATCGAAATCTAGTGAGTCTATAAGGGACGGCGAAGTAGCAAGCAATTCTTGGAAAATTTTATTTAACTGGTAGTTTACAATCGATTTGTATACTTTTGTTTCTCCTTTTTTGGTGAAATAAAATACGGGACTGTCGCACCAACTTTCAACACATATTTTTTTAATGTTAATTGTCCCAAAATCTGGTAGAATTGATGGTTTGACAAACTCAACAGAATTTTCCTTCCTTTTTTCTTCATAAAACCTTTTAATTGTTCCCATCATAATTACCTCCTACAATTTTTGCTTTCATATTACTTACCTCTAGATGTTTAGCAAAAAGTGCTATTTCTCTAATCGCATCATCAAACAACAACACCATTTCCTTTGAGTGCCATTTATCAAAGCAGAATATAATCAAAAGCAAATCACTCAATTCATTTGATGTTATATCCGAACGTGATTTAAGTTCGTTAAAGTACTCAAGCTGTGCTTCGACTTCTTCACTATTCAGAGAGAGCGATTTCAATCTTTCGTAAAATAAAAATGTTGACGGCATTTTAAGAGTGCAACTCATACTTACCTCCTGTAAATCATGCAACTAAGTTAAATAATACATCTCTGTATGCAAACGGTTTTTCGGTCTCACACCCCCAATATTCGCTTATTGCGTATTTCAACTCTTCTCTGGTTGTCAAACAAATTGCTTTACTGTACTCTACATCCTTTTCTGACACAGCTAAAAGAATTGCCCTTAGCAAATCCTCCTTTCTTGCGAAACAAGCTGTATAACCTTTTCTTGAACGTTTGAAAATGTAATAACGCAAGCTTACGCCTCCTCTATATTTATAAGAATATTTCTATGAGACAGGATAGTCGCCGCTGAGTCATTCGAGTGTTTATAAAAAGTCCCGTAATCATCTAAAATCAATATATTATATAACAATACAACCAAGTCTAACAACGTCAAACGATTTGAATTTATCTCGGATGAATCAATAACCGCGGAGTCATGTAACCCGAACTTTATTGCTGTTAATAAAACATTCAAGTTACCTAATCTTTCCGCTAATTCACCATCAAAATCCAGTGTAATCTTCTTAAATAAGCCACTGTTTTCGTAAAAAGCGCACATATCAACAACGTAATTATTCATACAACATTACCTTCCTTTTTAACTTTATTCAACCCACCCACCCCTTCCAGCTTATGTTATCTTACGGAAATCATAAATAAAAGTGAACCGCACTCGAATGCATACAATTCTTCTTTTAGTTTGAAATCTTGGTATACACATCCTTTACTGAAATCAACTAAAATTTCTATTAAATCCTTAAATCTCACATTTTTATAAACATGTTCTTTTCGGACTTCTGAATATCCGAATAAAGCCAATTTTTTTAACAAATCTAGGCTATTTTCGTTGTGTTTTTCTACATCGCGATCATCCCATTTAATAAGACGAAATGAAGAATCTTCTGAATGAATAAAAGTGAACGATTCCTCTGCTATAGTCTCGTAACGTTTTCCTGTTTTTGTGCAAGTGATAAAGATGTCTCTTACGTTATTAAGTCGTGTTTTGGTATACATGTCGGTGTCTCCCTTCCTTTTGATGTACTCATTA
>ERZ773235.3278-NODE-3278-length-11762-cov-9.640386_pt1 | contig 11762 bp, 6 predicted proteins | sample MGYA00580522_ERZ773235 | MGnify/ENA primary metagenome ERZ773235 (study PRJEB29015, sample SAMEA2737797) | human gut metagenome | biome: human gut; feature: human-associated habitat; material: faeces | place: China | collected 2012 ...
CCTTACCGGCGGCGATGGTGGTCTGGCACTGGCGGCCGGTCATGCCGAAGATCATATGACCGTCGATATTCTCATCGGAGAAGGGCGTGAAGGGCTTGTAGTCCATGACGATAATATCCGCCGCCGCGCCGGCCTTCAGCACGCCCAGCTGCTGGGGGAAGTACTTCTCGCCGATCCTGGCGTTATTCTTGAACAGCATGTCCGTGACCTCGCACCAGCCCACGTTGGGCAGGCAGTTCTGGCTGCGCTGAGAGCACAGCGCCACCTTGATGGACTCCAGCATGTCGTTGGTATAGGCGTCGGTACCCATGCCCAGCAGGATACCCCGCTTGTGGAGCTGGATCACCGGGCAGATGCCGATGGCGTTGCCCATATTGGACTCGGGGTTATTGACCACCATGGTGCCGGTCTCCTTGATGATCTCCATCTCGGCGGTGTTCACATGGATGCAGTGGCCCAGAATGGTCTTTTCGCCCAGAATGCCGTGATCCTGCAGACGCTGCACCGGGCGGCGGCCGTAGTTCTGGAGGCTGTCATACACGTCGTTCATGCCCTCGGACACATGGATGTGGTAGCCGGTGCGGCCATTGTTGGCCTCCACCATGCGGTCAAAGGTCTTGTCGGAAATGGTGAACAGGGCGTGCCCACCGAACATGGCCGCCAGCATGGGATCCTTGCGCTGCTCGCACTCGGTGATGAAGTCGGCATTCTCACGGATGGCCTGCAGGCACTTCTCCTCGCCGTCACGGTCGGACACCTCATAGCACAGACAGGAGCGCAGACCTAAGCGCTTGCTCTCCTCAGCGATGGTATGCAGCGTGCCGGGGATCTCGCCATAGCTGGCGTGGTGATCGAAAATTGTGGTGACACCCTGCTTGATGGAGTCCATGTACAGCGCGGTGGCGCTGGCACGGGTACCGTCCATCATCAGGTGGCGGTCAATGGCCCACCATGTACCATCCAGCACCTCATAAAAGTTGGTGGGGTTATTGCCCACGATGCTCAGGCCGCGGGCCAGCGCAGAGTAAATGTGGGTATGGGCGTTGATCAGCGCCGGCATGATGACGCCGCCCCTGGCGTCAATGATCTCGGCGGCGGGATATTTGGCACGCATCGCGGCCTCCTCGCCCACCTCCACGATATCGGCGCCCTCATAGGCCACCGCGCCGTGCTCGTAATACCCCTTGCCATCCGCATCGCGGGTGATGAGCCGTCCGTTGGTTACCAGTGTCATAATCGTATTCCCTCCTGTAAAAAAGTTCCAATGGCCTATCACCGCCGCCAAATGCAAAAAATGTTCCAAACTCCGATATGCGGAGTCTGAAACACTCAAGCCATTGCGCCGAGTGATAGTTGCAGCCCGTGCGCGAAGCACTTCCTTACAGCTACCAATCTTGGATTGTTGGTTTTATTTTACCCGAAAACGGCGTCAGATGCAAGTCCCAATTGTAACCTTTGCATGAAAATCGGTGAATTTTTTCATGGCAGACCTTGCAAATAGTATCTTGACATACATCTCCTTGTGTGCTATATTAGATTAAAAGGATAAGGAGGTTTCGTGTCATGCGCAATGTCTATATTTACGGAGATTCCCTGCTGAAGGCTACGGTGCCGGATGAGGAGCTGAAGTACCATTTTCATCTGCCGGAAATCATGGCGCGCTATCCCTCCGACCGGGTAACGGTGACCAACCGGGCCAAGATGGGCGCCACAGTGTCCAAGGGACTGTCACTGGTGGAGCACGACGCCCAGCGGGGATTGACGGCGGACTACGCGCTGATCTGCTACGGCGGCAACGACAGCGACTATGACTGGGCAGCCATTGCCGCCGACCCGGAGGGCAACCATCAACCCCACACCAAAATAGGTGCGTTTCGCCAGACGCTGAACGATATGCTGGAGCTGTTGTACCGACAGGGCGTACAGCCGGTGCTGATGAGCCTGCCGCCCATTGATCCGCGGCGCTATCTGCGCTTCATTTGCCGCAACGGACTGGATCGAAACGCCATTATGCGCTGGCTGGGAGACGAGGATATGATCTACCGGCATCAGGAGCTGTACAGCGACATGGTAACGGAGGTGGCCTACGCCGGCAATATACCGCTGATCCATGTGCGCCAGGAATTTCTGGCCGACCACCACATGAACCAGCTGCTGTCCGCCGACGGCATCCACCTGACGATGGACGGCTACGGCAAGCTGTTTGACACGCTGGCCGGATGGCTGCGGGAAAAATTAGATTGAAAAAAACAGGGATCCCCGCCGGGAAGAGCGGGGATCCCTGTTTTGCCCGTCCATGGAGAAAGACGGTGCAGCCGGTACCGATACCGGCGCAGAGAGGTTCGAGACGTCAAACGCAGCAACTGCGTATTTTGTTACTTGGCAGCCGCCAGGTCGGTGCCCATGAAGTACTTCTTCAGAGGCTTATACAGCACGGCAAAGATCACCAGGCAGATGACCATATCCAGCGCCATATAGCTGCCGTTGTAGGCGGCGGAATACAGATAGGGGTTCAGCCACTCAATGTTGAACAGCTGGGTCGGCTCATAGATGCGGTAGATGGTGACGCCGCTGATAAAGTGAACGATAAAGCGCAGCACGCAGCCTACCACGGTGCCGGTGAAGATGCCGCCCTTCTTATGGGCAAAGAGGCCGGCGAAGCCCAGCACGCCATAGGCCAGAATGTAATCCAGCAGCATGCTGGTCCAACCCCAGGCATACGCGCCGTCAAAGATCAGCTGCAGCAGGCCGTAGGCAAAGGAGGCCAGCAGCCCCTCTTTCCAACCCCAGCGCACACAGTAAAACAGCAGGGGCAGCATACCGATGCCGACACTGCCGCCCTGAGGCAGCTCGAACAGCTTGATAAAGCTGAGGGCAGTGCCCGCCGCCACCATGATCGCACCCTCGCACAGGGCGCGAAGCTTCATGTGATTCATAATTCCGTTCCTCCTAAAAAAAACATAGTCTGACCGCTGCGATCTCTTTCAGGAGAACATACGCGCCCAAAAGAAACACCGCATTGCGGCGATGCAATGCGGTGAAAGTTTCGTTCGCTATGACCACATTCCTACGCCGGCATTATCCGGATCAGGTTCGAGGGATCACAGCAGCGATATGCTGTATCTCAGCCGGCTTGCGCCAGCGCCCCTTATATTGTGGATTCATCATAGCACACAAGTAGGTTTTTGTCAAGCAAAACCGGCGAAACCGGAGGGTTTGACGCGTTTTTTGCGGGGACTGCCCGTTACATCCACATGGCAAACAACCGCAGCAGCGTGCCCAGCGCCTTACGGTACCGCGGGCGGCTCTTCCACCGCTCCATGGTGACGCGTTGGCCGTGGGCCATGATGCGGGCCATATCCGCCGACAGCGAATGGGACACCGGCGTGCCGTACAGCAGCACGCCGCACTCGAAATGGAGCTGGAAGCTGCGGTAGTCCATATTGACGGAGCCGACAAAGGCGGCCTTGCCGTCCGCCAGCACGGTCTTTCCATGAAGAAGGCCGGGGGTGAACGTATAGATCTCCACGCCGTGGCGCATCAGCTCGCCCCAATAGCTCTCGGCCACCAGATAGGCAAACTTATGGTCGGGGATGCCGGGCATCAGCAGACGGGTACGCACACCGCTGTCCGCCGCCAGACACAGCGCACGCATCATAGGCTCGTCGATGGCCAGATAGGGCGTGGTGATGGTCAGCGTTTTGCGGGCGCCGCCGATGAGCTGCAAAAAGGCATCCTCGGCGTTATTGACGGGGTTATTGTCCGGGCCGTCCACAAAGGGTTGGACAAAGCCCTCCCCTTCCGCGTCAAAGCGGGGACGGTAGTAATCACAGGGGTGATCCAGCGTGCCGCCCATACGCTCCCACAGGTAGATAAACTCCCGGGTCAGCGTCCATGCCCCCTGACCGGTCAGGCGCACGCCGCAGTCCTTCCAGTAGCCAAAGCGCTCCATCCAGTTGCCATACTCGTCCGCCAGATTGGCGCCGCCGGTATAGGCGATCTCGCCGTCGATGCAGGCGATCTTGCGATGGTCGCGGTAGTTGAAGTAGAGCCGGTTCACGTACTGATGCACCGGGTTGAAGATCATGACCTCCACGCCGATCTCGTCCAGCGCGTCCAGCTCCTCATTGTCGAAGCGCATCATGCTGCCGAAATCGTCAAACAGGAAGCGGATCTCCACACCCTCCGCCCGCTTGCGGCGGAAGATCTCCAGCATGCGGTCAAACAACTGGCCGCGGGCCACAATGTAATATTCCAGAAAGATGAAGCGCTGCGCCTTCTCCATATGGGCCAAGAGATCGTTGAGATAGGTCTCGCCGGTATCCAGATACACGGCGTCGGTGCCGCTGTACAGCGGGAAGCCCTGACGGGTCATATAGGACGCCAGACGGCTCCACTCCGGAAGCTGCTGCTCCATCGCCGCCTGCGCGGCGGTGCAGCGGGTGATCTGAGCCGCGCTCTCCGGCGGCTTCGGCCGCTTTTGCAGCGTCAGGCGTTTGGCGCTGCTCTCGCCGTTCCAGAGCCAGTAGAGGATCAGGCCCGCCACCGGAACCGCCAGCACCAGCAGGATCCAGCCGATCTTATAGCTGGTGCTGCCGGGGCGGGTATAGACCCGCACGGCCACAAACAGGCCAATGACCTCCATCAGCAGATAGCCAAGCGCCATACGCTGCTGCAGCAGCAGCGAAAGACCCACCACCAGCGCGATCTGCACCACCAGCAGCAAAGCCACCAGCGCAAGCCGCAGGCCCGCGCTGATGCGCCGCTCCGTTTTTTGTTGAATGCGGTATTTTTTCATACGGCTCCTTTCAGGGGGAGTGATCCGAGCGCTGCCTGTGGCAGATAAAGCGAGGTGAGCGAGTGGCCGTGGTCAAAATTTCGGCGGCTTAAATGCCGCAACGAAATTTTGGGTACCACAACAGGGCCAGGCAGACTACGGACCGGTTGACGATAAAATTCCGTAGGGGCCGATGCCCGCATCGGCCCGCACAATATGCGGGAGTGTGACGGTTTACCGATGGCCTTGCTCAGTTCCGGTTTTTCCGCAGCAGCTCCTGCTGAATATCCCACAGCTTCTGGCTCAGGTCCACATAATAGGTCTGAGGATTGTCAAAGCGCTTGAACTCATCCCACAGGGTATCCAGCTGCTGCCGGCAGTAGTCCCGGATCTCCGGCAGGGAGGGCGCGCGGTAGACGCATTTTCCGTTCAGGAACACGGGTACCAGCAGCTCGCGGGCCTCGAAATTGCAGACATTCTTGGTTTTCCATGTGGCATAGGGGTCAAAGAGCATCAAAGGCTCGTTTTCATCCAGCTTTTCATCATAAACCGTCATATAATCGGCGATGGCCTTGCCGTTATCCCGGTTATAAAGGCGATAGACCTTTTTGAAATGGGGAATGGTGATCTTTTCCACATTTTCACTGCATTTGATCTTGGGAACGATCTCGCCCTTTTCGTTTTCCACGGCAGTCAGCTTATACACGCCGCCGAACACCGGCTCGCTCTTGGCGGTGATCATCCGCTCGCCCACGCCGAACATATCGATCTCCGCCCCCTGCAGCAGCAGGTTCTGGATCAGGTGCTCGTCCAGCGAATTGGACACGCTGATCTGGCACTCCGGCCAACCGGCCTCATCCAGCATCTTGCGGGCCTTCTGCGTCAGGTAGGCCATATCGCCGCTGTCCAGACGGATACCGCATTTGGTAATGCCCTGAGGACGCAGCACCTCGTTGAAGGCGCGGATGGCATTGGGCACGCCGGATTTGAGGGTATTATAGGTATCCACCAGCAGTGTGGCATTGGTGGGATAGATCTCGCAATAGGTCTTGAAAGCCTCATACTCGGTGTCAAACATCTGTACCCACGCGTGGGCCATGGTACCGCCGGCAGGCACGCCGTACAGCTGGTCGGAGATGGTACAGGCCGTGCCGGCACAGCCGCCGATATAGGCGGCGCGGGCACCCACGATGGCCGCGTCCGCCCCCTGCGCCCGGCGGGAGCCGAACTCCAGCACCGTGCGGCCCTTGGCGGCGCGGTTGATGCGGTTGGCCTTGGTGGCGATCAGGCTCTGGTGGTTAATGGTCAGCAGCGTGAAGGTCTCGATCAGCTGGGCCTCGATGGACGGGGCACGCACGATGACCAGCGGCTCGCGGGGAAACACAGGCGTTCCCTCGGGAACGGCGTAGATATCGCCGGTGAAACGGAAGTTTTTCAGATAATCCAGAAACTCCTCGCAGAACAGGCTGCGGCCGCGGAGATAGGCAATGTCCTCCTCCGTGAAATGCAGGTTTTCGATATAGTCGATCAGCTGCTCCAGACCGGCGGCGATGGCAAAGCCGCCCTGATCGGGCACCTTGCGGAAGAACACATCAAAATAGGTAATGCGGTCCTTGTATCCGTTGCGGAAGTATCCGTTGCCCATGGTCAGCTCATAAAAGTCGCACAGCATGGTCATGTTCAGCTTTTCAGCAGTATTCATTTCCCGTTTAACCTCAAATTCTCAATAATACCCGCAGGGGGGGCAGTGCATCATATTATTATAGCATATTTTTAATATTTCGCAACCGCTTATGCCGGATTATTCCGCATGTTTCCGCATAAGCGTACTCCCGGGTGGAAAAAGACCCCGGATATTTTCCGCAGGGAAATATCCGGGGTCTTCTCTTCACTCTGCCAGTTGGCGGAATGCCTCGGCAATGCGCCCGGCCGCCTCGTCCAGCGTGCAGGCGCCTGTGTCGATGCACAGGTCATAGTGGGACGGATCGCCCCATGTGCGCCTTGTATAGCTCTCATAGTACTTGCGGCGCTGCTTATCCATCTTGCGGATCAGGCGGATGGCCTGTGTGCGGGTCAGCCGCTCCTGCTCCATCTTGCGGACGATACGATGCTCCTCCGGGGCGGAGATGAACACCCGCAGCAGACGCACATCGCTGTCGCGCAGCACATAATCGGCGCAGCGGCCTACGAACACGCACTCCTCACGCTTGGCGATACGGCGGATCTCATGGCTTTGCAGGGCAAAGAGCACCTCGGAGGTGGAGCTGCCGCGCAGCACATGATAGTTCCCCTCATGCACCGTTTGAAACAGGTAGGGGTTGGTGGCCTTTTCGTCAGAATCGGTCATGTTTTTCTCCGAAAGCTCGCCATACTGGCACGCCAGACGCACCAGCTCCTTTTCATATACACGCACACCCAGCAGATCCGCTGTTTTGACCGCAACCTCATGGCCGCCGCTGCCAAATTCGCGGCTGATGCAAATGATCCGGTTTCCCATGTTGGTTCCCTCTCTCTTCTGTTATTTCAGTGCGTTCAGCGCCGCGGCGGAAAAGACGTCGCTGCGCTGGGTAAAGGTGATATCCGCGCCCAGCGTGGCCTGTACCTCCGCCAGCAGCACCTGTACGCTTCCGCTGCAGGAAATGCGGATGCTCTGCAGGCGGTCATTCTCCACCGTCAGCTCCACACTGCCGGCGGTGAAGGTCACATTCTGCAGCTTGACCTCCGGAGCGATGGCCTGCGCAAAATCCGCCGCACCCTGACCATCCAGCGACAGGGTATAGACATCCTGTCCGTTGGAGCAGAGGTGGGAGGGCGTGCCGTTCATGGCCAGCTGATAGACCAGCGTTACCAACGTGGACTGTTCCACGGCGCTTTCCTCATTGCGGGAGAGGATATTCCCCTCGGCATCGCACAGCTTATCATCGGTAAAATACAGGTTCAGCGCGTTTTTGCGGATGCGGCTGACCACCGCGCCGTCCACCGTGCGGCGGTCATATTGCAGGGTATCGCGGAATACAAGCGGGCCGCAGTCCGCCCACAGCGTCATATCCGCCGCCAGACTGTCGCTTCCCAGCAGGGACGCCCATGCATGCAGCAGCCGCAGGGTGTTGCCGCCCAACAGGGCCTCCGGCGCGGCGCCGCCAGCAATGGCGGTTTTCACCGCATCGGGGATCTGGGGGGATTCTTCCCCGCCATCGCCCACGGTAAACTCCAGACGCAGACCGGGTTCGGCATCACCGGGCATGGTGACGTTCAGGCGGAACGCTTTCGCCTTGCCCTTTTCCACCGTCAGCACCGCGGAAAGCTCCTGCGGGCGATCCATGGTGGCGGCGGCATCCGGCAGCAGCGCCTCCCATACCGCGGCAACATCGTCGTCCTGCGCCGTCAGATAATAGGCGCCGCGGCCGCTGCCGTAACCCTCATATTCCACATGTACCTGACGGCACAGCGCCGTAGCCTGCGTAGGCAGGTGGAAGCACTGGGCCAGATCGTCATCCAGACCATAGGCCTTTCCGCTTTCCATATAGAGAACACCGTTGGCATAGTACAGCGATACGCCGTCCATCTGCAGGACGGTAACGGATGTGCCATCCTCCGTCATGTGCCACAGCGACAGGGCGGTATCAAACGTCTGGCCGCCCAGTTCGCCCTGCACGGTCACAGCGGCGGACTGGGGATCCTGCTTCAGCGCTGCGTTCATGATCCGATAGGCCTTCAGTCCGCGGCCAAAGCTGGTGGTACGCAGCACCAGCAGCGCCGCCGCCACAGCGGCAGCGGCCAGCAGCACAACGCGCAGCCAGCGGCGCTTCTTTTTCGGTCGGGCCGGAGCGGTGGCATCCTCCGCCGTCTCGCCTCCTTCAGGCGCAGGCGCGGCGGAGAGCAGTTTGCGTTTGGCCTTCTTTTTATGCAGGCCAATGAGCACCAACGCCGCCGCGGCGCACACCAGCACCGCCGGAAATACCCACAGCCACCACGCCGTTCCGGTGGTGACGGCAGCAAATTCCACGCTGCCGCCCGTCACGTCAAAGGTCAGGTAGCTGCCCAGCTTCTCCCATTTCACAGTTTTCCAGAAGCCATCGGTTTTGACGTAGATCTTGAGGTCAGTTTCCCGCTCCGGGGGCAAATAGCGCACCGTGTGGGCGCCGCCGCCGGGGATGGCAACGCGCCACTGCTCCACCACGCGGCGGTTTACCGACAGGCCCTCGCCCATCTGGAGAGATACGGCACAGCTGCGGATCTGCTCGCCCAGACCGTCCTGCGCCACATGGAAATCTTCAGGATCGGGGATCTCATTGGCGACGGTAATGGCGTCGCCATCGTCAAAGGCACCCTCCACCAGAATGGCGGGGCGGCCGTCTTCACGGAGCTGCGGCGAGGCAAGGCCGGGCACATACTGGTCGTATACCGCCGTGACCACCGTATCAAAATGGAGATTTTTCAGCTCCTTATGATCCCAGCCGGTATAGTGGCCTTCTTTCTGCGGCAGATCGGGGAAAATACTGTCGTCAAAGGAATCGCCATACTGGAACGTGGTGGCGGCCAGCGTCACGCCGTCTGCCACAAAAGACAGGGTAAAATGGGTCATATCGTGGGGCATACCGTCTACCTGCGCCATATCCGCAAAGGCGATGGGTTCGGCGCGGCCGGTATAGCTCTGGCGATTGATGCCCGCCAGCGTATCGGAAACAAAATAATTATGGGAAAAGGCGCCGGTATCGCTGCCGGAAACAGCGCCGCTGTACTGCTGGCAATCGGTGATATCCACCAGCGAGTAGCACCCGGCTACCGTGCTGGAGCTGCCGCCGGCGGTTTCCTCTACGCCGGAACCAACAATGCCGCCCACATAGTGCTTGCCGCTGAGGGTACACTTGGCATAGCTGCCCCGCACAACAGAGGCGGTAATACCGGCCACGCCGCCCACATAGCTGCCGTTTTCACTGGCGACGGTTCCGTAACCCTCGCTGGCGGTGATCAGGCCCAGATCCATGCGGCCGCAGATGCCGCCCACATAGCTGCGCTTGCCGGTGACAACGCCGGTATTGGTGCAGCGCTGCACGATGGCCTTATACTCATACTGGCGGCGATAGGTGCCGCTCAGGCTGCCGCTGACGTCATCCTCAGGATCCAGCTCATACTCCACAGCCATGGAGCCGGCCACACCGCCCACGTTTACATCACCGTTGACAGCGGCACTGCTGCTACACTGGGAGGTCTTGCCCAAGGTGACCTGATCGATGTTGCGCTCGGAGCTGTCGGTGATCACATCCGAGGTATCCTGCGCGCTGGAAACGGCATTGACCATGGTGTCGGACAGGGCCGTAAACTGGTCGTTGACATCCCGCAGGTCATCGGCCACCGTGCCCACCATACCGGACAGGGCATCGTTGAGCGCCTCGATGCGGCTGCCGATGCCATGGATGGCGGAGGTAAAGCCGCTGACATCCGGAAGCGTAATATCCGGCAGGTCGATATCGGGAAGGTCCACATCAGGCGTAACGATATAGGTGCCGTCCGGCAGGGTAATACCCTGACCGGCTGGAAGCGCCTGCGTGCGTCTGGTCTGCGTATCATTCTTGCTATCGCTGCCGATGGAATTTATCAGCTTTTCCAGCTCATCCACGGCATGGTCCACCGCATCGGACAGGCTGTCCAGCCGGGAGGAAACATCATCGGCTCCCTCCTGCGCATCACGGCTGAGGCGGTTGACACGGGTATTCAGCTCGCGGAGCTGACTGCTCATGCGGGAAAGATAATCCGGAGAGGTATCCATTCGGATATAGGGCTCGATCTGCCCGGCAACGCCGCCTACGTCCTTGCGGCCATTGACCGCGCCGTTATTGACGCACAGCAGCAGCTGCCCGCAGCTGCGCCCCACGATACCGCCGGTATTATAGCCGATATGCTGGTAGCCGATGGTGGTCTGATTGGTGCAGCCGCTGATCACGCCGGAGGAATAGCCGGCGATGCCGCCGGTATCCGAGGCCATGCCGGAGGTATCCAGACTGCTGAGCTTGGAGAGATCCAGCGAAAAACCCAGATCCAGATTTTCAAGATCGATGGATGGATCCGTGCTTTCAATGTTGACATAGGCGTTATTCTGGCAGGACTCGATCCGACCCAGATTACAGCCGGCAATGCCGCCGGTCATACTGCTGCCGGCCACCGCGCCCTTGGCGCTGCAATAACGGATCAGTCCGTCTGCGGCATTTTCACCCGCAATACCGCCGGTATGCTGCTTGCCGGACACCGTTCCGGTAAAGGCGCAGGTTTCAATGCTGCCGTTATTGACGCCCACGATGCCGCCCACATCCACACCGTCGCCGGAAGGTGTCACCGTACCCTCCACATGGAGGCGGGTCAGGCGGCCGCTCTTTTGCAGCTCGCCAAAAAGTCCCGCCGGGGAAAGGCTGTCCGTAACGACGACGCCGCTGATGGTATGATCCTGCCCGTCAAAGGTGCCGCCAAAGCTGGGGATGGGCAGGAACGACGCATCCTCCAGCGCAAGATCCGCCTCCAGCAGTACGGTTTTGCCCTGAGACCAGGTATCCAGCGTGCAGTTTTTGGCAAGCTCACGCAGGTCGGCCGCCGTACGGATATGGATGGTATCGCCGGACGCGGCATAGCTGGCCGTAACAGGCAGGCAGGCCGCCAGCAGCAGCGCGGCCAGCAGCCACGCGCAGACGCGGTGCAGGTTATTCTTCATCGTCTGCCTCCTCTCCCTCCGGCTCAGACGCGGAGATCATATTCAGATCCACATCACCGTCTACCGTGGCACGCATCATGCCGCGAACCGTACCGTTGATGCGGCCGTGCACCATGCCGTTGACCACGATGCGGCCATGGCCGGTGCGCTTTTCCACCATGGAGGGCACCGAGAAGGACGTTTTGTCCACAATGGCGCTGCCCACCAGCAGGATCTGGGGCAGGGCAAACATGACCATGATGATGGAGATCACCGTGCCGCGGCCCAGACTTTCACCGATGC
>ERZ773235.3280-NODE-3280-length-11753-cov-4.528124_pt1 | contig 11753 bp, 9 predicted proteins | sample MGYA00580522_ERZ773235 | MGnify/ENA primary metagenome ERZ773235 (study PRJEB29015, sample SAMEA2737797) | human gut metagenome | biome: human gut; feature: human-associated habitat; material: faeces | place: China | collected 2012 ...
TGCAGTTCTCCTCCTCTTTTCCAGCTCTGACTGCCAGATTTTTCCTGTAAGTCTAACATGCATGCATTGCCATAAAAGTCGAATACCGTACCTAAAAATCCTGCTTACTTCGACCTTTTTCTATTTTTATATACAAGGAAAGCAATCAGTCCCGCAATAAAAACTGCTGCAATACCGCCGATCACCGGCACAGCCACCGGTACAGATGCTGCATCGATCTCCTGTGCTGCAAGGTCGGCATCTTTCCCGTCCACATCGCCGGAAACGGTGCTCTCATCCTCTGCTGTGTTTGCCAACGGTGTCTCGCTCTCTTCGATGTCGACAACTCCATCGACCAACGGAGTCTGCTCCTCCGGAATTTCAACATTGCCATTGTCTACGTTCTGGTCTGCGTTATTCGCACTATTATCTGCCACGTTATTTGCTGTATTCGTTGCCGCTGTATTTGCTGCATTACCGCCACCATTTGCGCGGTTGTCTGCTGTATTTGACGCATTATTTACTACATTTGCAGTAACACCGGACGGCTGGGCAGCTCCGGGAATGATGACCGTCTCCTCGACCTCACTTACGACTGTCTCTGTCCGTGTTGTGCCCGGAACCACGTTTGTCACCGTGCTGGTGATCGTCTCCACAGCCCCGGTGTAGCGGTATTCAAACGTTGCCGTGTTCTCTTTCCCTTTTTCCAGTTTTATAATTTTACTGCTCTCTACCGGTGTATAATCCGGAACAGTCACCGGAATGACCGTGATTGTTTCCTCTGCATTTCCATAGGTGATCTGCGGAGCCGCAATCTGTTCCTTTGTCTGACTGTCTATGAAACTCACCGTATAGGAAACCGGATCGATCAGACGCTTATAATCCAACACGTACTCTGTATTCCGTTCCACCGCAGTTCCCACAACACCGTTAAAAGCTTTCAACCCATATGCTGCCTCTTTTTCATAGTGCAGGCAGTTAGAAAACCATGATGTCAGCCTTGCATCACTTTCCCAGCCAGGCACTGTGAAAGCAAGTGTATCTCCCTTTGCAACTTTTACCTTAATATAATTTTTTGTCACTTCCATCCCTTCGGAAACAGTGATCTTATCTGTATCAAAACTTGCAACATTTCCCGCACGGAATGTCACTGTATACATTCTTTTTTCCACCACTTCTTTCTCTTCCGAAGCTTTCACCGTTGTCATTGGAAGCACCAGCGCCATGAAGATAAAAACCGTAAGAAAGCCCGTAATTATTTTTTTTACTTTTTTCATGACTTGCGCTCCACCTTTCTTTTTTTCACTGCGATACTAACAATCACTATACCTGCCACCAGAACTCCTGCAGATACTGTCACTGTCAGAGTATCTCCTGTCCTGACACCGTTTGCCAGTGGAACCAGCTGTTCTGTAACTGTCTTTGGGATCACTTTCTTTACAATCTTTGTCACCACATTGTCTTCTCCGCGCTCCGTCACATAATTTGTGACCACCACCGGCTTTCTGTCGTCTGCATAGTACGCCCGGAATTCAAATTCCATCGCACCGGCTGTGTGCGAATAATCAATTCCATCTGCGCTGTCCATACCCTCTCCATCTAAGGTCAATGTCACATAGACATCCGCCGACTCCCCAGGATCCAGTGCTGTCATATAACGATACTCATTCAATTCTGTAATTTCTGCTAAACCTTCGACACTTGCCACATTTTCCGCATATCCACCGGCATCTGCATCCAGCAAAGATATCCTTCCGGTATCATTGCCGATCTCCACCTGAAACTCATATGCTCCGCCAGACGCTTTTCCTGCTTCTTCCAAAGCATCCGTTGTCTTCTGCGAAATAAAAAAAGATGCCTTATGACTGTTTTGATTCTCAATTTTAATGACAACGGTCCTGCTGTCTCCGGGTGCCATGCCATCAAAAGCACCGGCAAGCTCTGTCTTATCTTTTGTATACACAAGCTGATTTTCCTCTGTCAGCTGCACAGTCTGAATTTCCGCCGCACTGACCACCGATGAAAATCCACAAGTCCAAATAAGCAACAGAACGGCTGCTATGTTTTTTATTTTCATATGCTCCAATCTCCTTCAACCGTTATCTTGTTTCTGAAACAGACAAAATCGTTCCATTTTCATCAAACTCCGGGAACACGCCAAGCTCTGCTGCGATCGCATCTTTTGCGTTATTCGCCTGAACTGCCGTAACTTCGTATTCTAACGTATAGACTGCATCTGCAAATCCATTTCCCATAGATTCCTTAAAATGAATTCCGTCCATAAAGTTTGTTGTCGTCTGTTCTGGAGCCAGCGGCTTTGTGTAGTACATCACCATCTGCTCATCATCCTCATACCCGATGATCCAGTCCTGATTATGTACATAGATATCATCCGCCTCCCCTGCACTCACAAGTCCGCCGCTTTTTGTATCCCATGCATGATAAATGACTACTTTTACATACACATCATAACCATCCGGGATATCGTTTTGTACTGCCTTCGGCATGACGATCGTTTCCCCCGGTACGATCGTAACCGGTTCTTTTTCCCCGCCGTCTGCCAGTGCCACAGGCTGATCCCCGATCACCGTGACTCCCACACTCTTAATGGAAATATTTGCCACTGCCTTTTCACTTTTTGTATTCAGAGCTGCAAGCGTTCCGCCAACCATCGTTGCCAGGATCAATACTGCAGCGATTCCCATAAGCATGTATTTTTTCTTCACTCTCCATCTCCTCCGCTCATCCATTGAATTTTTTATAAATCCTTGTGTTATTATAGGTATCCCCGGTCACACAATGGTCACATAAATATTTTATGCAGCAGACCGCACGAAAAATGCACTTTGTTTCTTCAAGTACGCAAAAATACCTCCCGGCAGGTTCGGGGTTGTTACCCGTATCTGCTCAGGAGGTATCCTGTCATTTCAAAAATATTGATTTTTCTTCACATTTTAAGCAATCATTTTACATCCACTATCTCACATAGATATTGGAAAGATTGTCTAAAATCTCTCCTGCAACATCCGGTTTATTCATCGTGTAAATATGCACATGATTGACACCGTTGGCGATCAGATCAATGATCTGCTCTGTTGCATATGCAATTCCCGCCTGACGCATTGCTGCCGGGTTGTCTCCAAACCTGTCTACGATCGCAAGAAATCTCGGTGGAACCATATTGCCGGACAAAGATGTGATGCGTTTGATCTGGCTTGCGTTGGTGACAGGCATAATACCTGCTACAATTGGAACATCTATTCCTTTTTTTAATGCCTTGTACATAAAATTGTATAAAATGTTATTGTCAAAAAACATCTGTGTGGTGAGGAACTCGCATCCTGCATCCACTTTCTCTTTCAAATGGTCGAGATCTTCAAAAATCGTTGCTGCTTCCGGGTGTCCTTCCGGGTAGCATGCACCACCGATACAGAAATCACCCTGTGCTTTGATATCTGCGATCAGTTCACTTGCGTGCTTGTACTGATCCGGCAGCGGAAAATCTGCATTTGCAGGAATATCGCCACGGAGTGCAAGGATATTCTCGATATTTGCTGCCTTTAACTCCTCAATGACAGATGCCACCTTTTCTCTGGTGGAAGAGGCACAGGTCAGATGTGCCAACGCCGGAATGTTATTGTTACGTACTTCCTCTGCAAGCTTTACCGTATAATCAGATGTTCCACCTGTTGCGCCGTAAGTGACACTCATATATGCCGGCTTTAATGCCGCCATATCTTTTACGATATTTTTATAATTTTCCAACTGCGCACCCTGTTTTGGTGGAAAAAGCTCGCAGGAAATCGTCACTTCATCTTTGTTTAATAATTCTGTTAATCTCATCTTTTTGTTCCTCAATCTTCTTTCTTATATCTTAAAAACTTCTCAGTTTATCCGTTCCATCATCCACCGTATTCTCGATTTTTCGTATCTCCACAAAATAGGAATAGTTATCGTTTACTTTTACTTCACAGCGGTCACCTATTTTGTGTCCCAACAATGCTTTTCCGAGCGGCGATTCGTTACTGATCAGATTTTTCAGGGAATTGCCGCGGATGGTTGTGACAATTTTATAGGTTTCTTCCTCGTCATCATCCTCAAAATAGACCGTAACGGTATTGTTCATTCCGACTTCATCATCCGCAGAATCCGTAGAAATAATCTTTGCTGTCCTGATCATTTTCTCCAGATAACGGATACGGCTCTCATTCTGATTTTTGTCTTTTTTTGCTGCATGGTATTCAAAATTTTCACTGAGGTCGCCATGTGCACGTGCCTCTTTGACTGCTTCCAGCGCATTTTTTCTCACAACCAGCTTCCGATACTCAATCTCTTCTTCCATTTTTTTTATGTCCTGTTCGGTCAACTCGTCATACATGAATCCCAACCTCCATTTTCCATCTCTATCGGTACTGATCCTGTACCATTCTCATTATGATCTGCAGATCTGTCTCTTATAAAAACACCTGTTCTAATGCGATTTTCTCCGGCAGACAGCGTTCGATCACACTCCCTTTCCGGCAGACAGACAGCCAGACATCCCGTTTGACATTCCATGTTTTCAGATAATATTCTCCCACCTGTTCTTCCATCGTGGAAAAAGAATCCAAAGACATTGCGATCCCTGTTCCAACCGCCTTGATATAGGCTTCCTTCCTCGTCCATATTCCGGTAAAAGCCTCATCTGTCCAACATTTTTCCAGATATTTCCTCTCATCTTCTGCAAAAAAACGCTGTGCGATCTTCTGTTTTCCGGTGCGCATCAGCTCCACATCCACACCTATATCCTCTGTGCCAAAAGCTGCTGCCACATACATGCCCGAATGGCTGAGGTTAAACATAAGCGGAAGCCGTTCTTCCTGTCCTGTCCCAAGATATGGCTTCCCATTTTCACCATAAACGAATCTTACCTGCTGCAAAGACCGTGTTTGTCCGGTCTGCTCCAACTCTGCTGCAGCAGACGATCCCACAGGTATTGTCTGCGTGTAACCATACTGCCGCAGACCGTATTCCAATAACAAACCTGCCCCAAAGGCACGAAGCCTGTCATCTTCATTTTTACATTGTTTTATTTTCTGTTGTCTGGCGCAGCACAAAAACTCCCACAACTGTGGTTGATCTGATCTGTCACGCAAGGCACTGATATCTGAATAAAACACACGCAGTTTTTTTTGCTTATCCACTACTTCTGATGCTCCTGCAGAACTTCTTTTTTTCGCCTTGTGGAATCCCAGACATTCTGCACACGTCTGGTCACGATCTCCGGAATAAACGGTTTTACAATGTAATCGCTTGCACCTAATTCCATCGTCAATACCTGTTGTTCTGTTGTATCATCCGCCGTGATGATCACCACCGGAATATTTAAGATCCTTGGATCATTCTTCCTTTCCTGCATAAAAGTCTGTCCATTCATGCCAGGCATCATCAGATCTAACAGGATCATATCCACTTTATAATTCTGTTCCTCTAAAATACGAAGTGCCTCTTCCCCATTTCCTGCCTGCAGGATACGGTAATCTGTTTCAAAAATACTCTCCAGCGATGCCCGGTTAATCTCCATATCATCCACGACAAGCATGGTTTTCTCGTTTACCTCTTCTTCCATCAGTGCAAGACGGTACTTTGCAAGTTCATTGTCCATCTCCCGCTGGACCGTGATATCATCAATGCAGCCAAAAATAATATGGCGTTCCCCTACCCTGTTAATATACTTCAGGCGGAGCTTGATCCAGATTTCCCTGCCAGACTCGAGAAAACGTTTCACTTCACATTCCGCAGTGCTTTGATTCTCCACAACCTGTCCAAAAGTATCCATAAACCTTTCTCTGTCAACATGATCAATGGATCCCTCAATCTCTTTGTGCACACGGTCTGTGTCATGATAACCAAACAGGTCAAAATAAGCGTCATTTACACGCACCACTTCAATATTTCCATCGCTGTACTCATAAATTGCGGCTGCCTGCATCATGTTGGAGAAAATCATTTCCATCTGCATATTCGCCGTCCAGATGGCATTCGTGTCGTTGGATGTTCTCCTTGTCTCATCATCTTCAAAGTATGGCTGTTCATACAACAGCTTTTCATATTCTTTTACCGGCATTGGTCTTGCAAAATAAAATCCCTGCACATATTCGCATCCGATGCTGTGCAGAAACGATACCTGCTCTTTGCGCTCAGCACCCTCAGCTACGACCGGCATGTTCAGCCACTTTGCCATGCGGACTACCGATGCCAGAATGTTTTCACTCCTGCCATCATCTCCGGAACCATCCAGAAACTTCATATCAATTTTCAGGACGTCAACCGCAATATCTTTTAGTACATTCAGCGAGGAATAACCACTTCCAAAATCGTCCATCAAAATAGAAAAACCTTTTTTCTGAAGCTGTTCCATCATCTCTTTGATTGCTTTTGGGTTTCCTGTATATGCACTCTCTGTCAGTTCTAACTGCAGCCATTCCGGTGGAATATTGTATTTTTCTGTCAGTCCACAGATCACATCCACAATTTTTGGATTATAAAGACTTACACGCGAAATATTGACGGAAACCGGAAATATTTTTCTTCCCTCATCTCTCCATCCCGCAAGCAGCTGGCATGTCTTTTCCCAGACATACTGATCCAGCTTCAGGATAAAACCGTTCCGCTCAAATACCGGGATAAATTCTCCCGGCGATATCATCCTGCCATCTGCTGTGATCCATCGCACCAAAACTTCTGCTCCTGCAATGGAATTTCGCTGAAGTTCATATTTGGGCTGCAAATACAGCACAAACTCTTCGTTCTTCAGCGCATTCTTCATATTGTTGATGATGCGCTGCTCCTTGATGATATCCTCACTCATCTCTTTTGTGTAAAAGAAATAGTTCTGGATATAATTTCCCTTACAGTTTTTGGATGCAAGATTGGCTTTGTCATACATCTCGTTGATGGAAAGATCACGGTTTTTCACAAGATATACCCCGAAGAAAGGTGTGATGTCAAAATCCAGAGGATATTTTTCCATCTGATTCGTGAATTTCTTCACAAAGTCTGTGATCTCTTTCTCATTTTCATAAGAAAAGCATACCGCAAAAATATCTGCCTCAATTCTTCCATAAGTAATATAACGATATTCTTTTTCCACATTCTGCAGATAATCTGCCATATACTTTAATAAATTATCACCCTCATCCATTCCAAAAAAGGAATTGATCAGCTGGAATTTTTCAATATCGATCCTGATGAACACAAAATCTTCCGTACCGAAAATATTCAGCATATTTCTCGTATTATAAAAGAACTTTGATTTGTTCAAAATGCCGGTAAGCACATCATACTCCGCACGGTACTTTAATTCATCATCCACTCTCATCTGACTGCGCTCGATCACATTCTTTACACGAAAACGCACGATCATCGGATCATAAGGTTTCCGCATAAAATCCCATGCTCCGTATTCCAGACACTTGCACTCGATCTCATCATTGATGCCTCTCAACATCGCGATCACAGGTATATTCTGATATCTTACATCTTTGTGAAAAATTTCTAAGAGTTCCAGTCCGCTCATGTCCGGCATGATCAGGTCAAGAATGATCACAGTTACCGCCTGATACTTCTCCTCTAAAACTGTTAATGCAGTCTGTCCATTTTCTGCTTCAAGCACGATATAATTGTCATTTAAAATTTCCCGCAATGCAGTCCTGTTATGTCTTGCATCATCCACAATTAATATTGTATGTTTCCTTGTCATAAGCCCTTGTGCCAGTCCTTCTCCATTTGTTAGTGGTTTCAGCCACCAGTCAAAATCTTTTTTCTTCCGTACATACCATATACTTATATGATAACAGACTTAATTTTTCTTTTCAATACAAGAATTTTTATCTGTCATTCACTTAAAAATCCATGTAAGAGAGATACAGCTCCTCAAAATCATTTTCTTCTGCCAGATTGATGACGTCTGCCATGGTCTGGATTTTTTCAAGTTCTTCTTTTGAAATTCTGCTAAGTAAAACCTCTTTTGTCCCTGCAAGAACTGTATTTCCGGCCGGAATCGTTTTCATCTCCAGTTCTTTCGGGATCAGGCCAATCCCTGCCGCCTTTTTGATATCTATCTTTGTTCCAAATCCACCTGCAAGATAACAGTTGTCCACTTCGTCAAACGCAATACCCGCCTTTTTTACTAAAATATCCACTCCTGCGCGGATCGCCGCTTTTGCCATCTGAAGTTCCCGGATGTCATTCTGTGTGAATTTTACTTTTTCTGCCAGTTCATATCCGGTGTCAAAATAAAGATCCGAATATGTTCCATGTTCATCGATCATCTGATGCTCCCGGAGTTCATACACCAGATCGATCATACCTGTTCCGCAGATTCCGATCGCCTGCTGTTTCTTATTTTCTCCATCTGTTTCACCGATCACCTGAAATCCGGCTTTCCCTGTCTCTTCCATGAAAACATGTGAGATCACTCCCGGAATGCTCGCCATGCCACAGGAAATATTTCCACCTTCAAACGCTGGTCCCGCAGACGTGGACGTCACATACATATGACGGCAATTTCCAAGCACCATCTCCCCATTCGTTCCAATATCCAGCAGCAAATGATATCCTTCGGATCTGTGCATATTCATTTTTGCAATGCCAGCCATGATATCAGCCCCTACAAACGCTGAGATCCCAGGCAAAATCACAACTTTTGTATCCAATTCTTTCATTCCAAGAAAATCCGCAGCACTGCCTTCCATCCATGAAAGGTCAACTGGCAGAAAAGGTGCCACACCCAGCGTCTCACATGAAAATCCGCGAAGCAGATGACACATCGTTGTGTTTCCTGCAATCACGATCCTTTGTATCTGCTGTTCCGTTATCTTTTCTTTTTGAAGAAGCTCCCGGATCAGTTTCTGAAGATCCTGCCGGATACACCTCTGTATCTCCCACTTTTTTCCACTATTCGATGCAGAAATTCTCGAAAGCACATCCGAGCCATAAGCTCTCTGGTGATTAACGGATACGGCAGTCTGGCAGTCTGCTTCTGTTTCCAGATTCACAAGCAGTGCCGCCAGAGTCGTTGTTCCGATGTCGATGCAGATTCCATAAAGTGCATTTTCTGTTTTCTCTGCCGTTCCTTCTGCTGTATTTTTCAGAATTTCTTCTGTTCTCTGATTCTCCCACTGCGAAAGGACTTCTATCGTTTCTTCCAGTTCCGGAATTTCAACTTTGTATTCTTCCGTTGGATATGACTGGCATGCCAGACGATAGCCTTGCTCCAACTGCTTTTCCGATAAAAACTCTCTATCCTGCTTCGTCGGTTCTGTTGCTCCGCTTTTGTACCGCACAATACATTTTCCGCAGATTCCATTGCCATTGCATGGAGCACTGATGTATTCATTTTTTTCCTGTAACATTTCCAGAAGATTTTTCTGTTGTTTTGATCTGTCTATAATCATTTTTTCCTTTACCCTGAAAAATCAACAAATCAGCACAGCTTCCTCGATGGAAACAGTGCTGATTTTTGTATTTTATAGTTTTTCAACTACGACTTTGCAACGTTTTTTACAGAATGCAATTCCGTATGCAAGAAGATCGTTTCGTCCATCCTCACGGAGTTCTGCGTCATATCTGTGATTCTTAATCTGCTCCATAGCTCGTTCACACGCCTTGTCAAGTTCATTCATGGAATGTGCGTATTTCAGTTCTATCACGATTCCAACATCTGGATTCTTAGGCTTAAGCAAAATATCTGCATATCCATCACCAGATTCTCTATTCGATTTAACCGCCCAGCCCGAATAATTTTTTAAAATACCGATCAGAATACCATGATAAAAAATCTCTTTTTCTTCGTTTCTTGCTTTCGTATCTAAAACGCTGATTGTTTCGCCAAGAAACATTGTAAGTTCCCGCTGGATGTCATCTGTCTTTCCTTCAAGAAAACCCCTGTTGATTTTTTCCGTAGATGCGTGGTCATTCGCAACTACCTGGTCAAACCAGTCACGGATTTGTAAAAGAAAGACTTCCCTGACTTCCTTGTTTGGAATGATCAATCTATACATCCCATTTTCTACATCACCATTTTTTGTGAGATATCCGGTTGTAAAAAGAACACTCCACAAATTATCAATGCTGTTATCAATCTCGTCGTAGGTCAGATCCAAACGGATTCTCTTTTCGACTGCCTCTCCCACAATCAATTGTTCGATTTCATCCTTTGTAGTTTTATCTGCCATGTCGATAAATCGTTTTACAAGATCATTTCCACTACTGTTAATCCAATATGCCTTTGGCTGCGATTTAGCCTCACTTACCAAATCGTCAACATAATTGATTACATCCCATGGGCAATAAATATCTGCATTACCAAAACGATAGCCATCATACCATTCCTTCACTTCTGTGAAATGCTTCTGCAGATTGTAGTCTTCCAGCAATTTTTTTACTTCTTCATTCGTAAAGCCGAATTCTTCATCATATCGAACATCGTCTGCCGAATAAACCTTAAAATTATTCAAGCCAGTAAAGATGCTCTCTTTGGAAACCCGAAGGCATCCTGTTAATACAGCAAACTGTAGAAAATCATTTGTTTTAAGTGCTTCACCGAACAATCCACGAATAAGTGCCACCATTTCTCTATAATAGCCATGCTGAAAGGACTTATCAAGTGGAACATCATACTCGTCGATCAAAACAATCGTTTTCTGACCATAGTGTTGATATAAAAGTTCTGAAATTTTCTTAAGTGAGAATTTCAGCTTCGTTGCAAGAGTAGTTTCCTGTTCCCCTTGAAGTGAAATCAAATCACGATATATATTCTTTTCGTCATTGTCCAGTCTGCTACTGTTCAGCAAGAACTTAAATCGTCTCACCTCGCCAGCAATCAACTCACACAGGGCAGACCGTGCTTCTTCAAATGTTAGTCCATCTACACCTTTGAGAGACAGAAATATAACAGGATACTTTCCCATATATTCCTTACAAAGTTCTTCATTCTGCGAAATATAAAGGCCATCAAATAATGCTGTGTCTGTTCCAATCTCGAAAAAGCTCTTAAGCATACTCATATTTAAGGTTTTTCCAAATCGGCGTGGTCTGGTGAATAAATTCACTTTACTCCAATTTTCAAGAAGCTGCTCTACCAATTTTGTTTTATCCACATAATAAAAGTCTAACTTCCGAATTTCCTGAAAGTTCTCAAAACCGACTGGAAGCTTTTTTAATTCCTGCATATTTTACACGCTCCTCCGAGGCTTTAGTCTTAGGATTGGGTTACATACAGCAAGGTAGACCTGTCCTAGTGTGGTTTAATTTTACCATTTAGTTTGACAAGTATCAAGCCGATAAGTCGTTGCTAAACAAAAATAACACCGATTTTCATATGTTAGTTTCTTTATGAACAAAAGCAAACGAGACATTTAAATGAATATTCAAAGAATCCGAGATTTGAGAGAAGATTCCGATTATACACAGGAATATATTGCAAAGCTTCTGAATGTAAACCAGCGCACTTATTCCAGATATGAAAATGGAGAACATGCAATTCCACTTACAATACTTTCTTTTCTTGCAGACATCCAAAAAACCCATATCAGCGAATCAACGCTGATATGTTTTTTTTTATACACAACCTTCTCCAAAGAATGAGTACTCTTATTTATTGCTGATAGCTGCCTGAGCTGCTGCTAAACGAGCGATTGGTACACGGAATGGTGAGCATGAAACATAGTCCAAACCAATCTTGTGGCAGAACTCTACGGAAGAAGGATCTCCACCGTGCTCTCCACAGATAC
>ERZ773235.3286-NODE-3286-length-11741-cov-9.229163_pt1 | contig 11741 bp, 10 predicted proteins | sample MGYA00580522_ERZ773235 | MGnify/ENA primary metagenome ERZ773235 (study PRJEB29015, sample SAMEA2737797) | human gut metagenome | biome: human gut; feature: human-associated habitat; material: faeces | place: China | collected 2012 ...
CTCCGGCGGGAAGCCCTCCTTCGGGGCATACAGGTTGAAGCCCACGCCCAACACGATGTAGTCTACGGCACCGCTTTCCATGGACAGGGCGGCTTCCGTCAGAATCCCGGCCACTTTTTTGCCCTTTAGAAATACATCGTTGACCCATTTGATTTTTGCCTGGTGCCCGGCAATGTCCGTCACGGCCTGGCAGGCGGCCAGGGCGGCCAGGGTGGTCAGGGCGGCAGCCCGGGATGGGGTTTCATAGTCCGGCCGCAGCAGGATGCTTAAATAGACGCCGGTGTCCGCCGGGGAGAAGAAGCTTCGGCCCAGCCGCCCCCGGCCCTTGCTCTGGCTGCCGGAGACAAGAACCGTCCCTTCCGGCGCGCCGCCCTCTGCCTGCTCCCGCAGCAGGGCGTTGGTGGAGGTCACCGTGGGCAGCAGCTGAATTTTCAGGGGCAGTCCGGGGTTCAGGAGCCCCTGAATGCCCGAGGCGGAGAGAATATCCAGTCCCGTTTCCAGTCGGTAGCCCCGGTTGGGCTGGGCATCGATGGGAAAGCCCGCCTCCCGCAGGGCTTTCACGCCCTTCCACACCGCCGCCCGGGAAATGCCAATGGCCTGGGCCAGCTCCTCTCCAGAGAGGTAGCTCCCCCGGCAGGACAGCAGCAGGGAAAGAATCTGATCTTTGGTTGCCATGGGGTACCTCCAGGGTGGAAATAACCTTCCCCTACGGGGAAGGGGGACCGCCGCCGTAGGCGGTGGTGGATGAGGGGCCTTACGTGCGAGAGCGGTCGGTATGTTGCGCTTTTCCAACCGCTCCCGCTCATTACGCCCCTCATCCGTCTCGGCTGTCGCCGAGCCACCTTCCCCGGAGGGGAAGGCTTTTGCCCGACTACGTTACCATGGCTTTCTTTGTTTGTCAACCAAATATTTTTAGTGGTTTACAATCAAAACCGCAAAAAAGCGCCCCGGAGATCCGGGGCGCGAAAGGTCAATTTTTAGCAGCCAAAGCCGCCGATCTGGCAAAGAATCTGCCAGATAGAGCAGAAATGAAAACGCATCCTTCCAGCCTCCTTGTTTAGATTCCGTCTCGCGAGGACAAAAGGATTGTAACCTATTTGTAATCATTTTGCAAGCTGTAAATCTTGGAAATCCTCAGCCGTCTGTGCCGTCTCTGCTGGGGAAGGACAGAATCAGCCCGTTGGGCAGGCAGGCGATGGGCAGCCCGCTGTCGCACCAGCCCATGGCCATGCAGATGTGGTCCGGGCAGCTGGCATGGGTCACGGCCACCTTGCCGTCTTTTACTTCTACGGTGTTGGTGCCCCCGTTGGCCCCCGTGAGCTCCAAAATCTGGTCCTTGCCCAGGTCCAGCACCTGGGTGACCACTCCGTCCTGCACCACCGTTACGGTCTTCTCCGGCGCTTTCGGCCGCAGCAGCCACAGCCCAAGCCCCAGGCTCAGGGCCAGAGCCAACACCAAAATCAGAATCCAATGCTTTGTTTTCATGGTCCGCTCCTAAAAGGTTTTCTCTACTATAGCAAGCCCCCATCAAAAAGGCAAATGGTTTTTGCTTGCTTTTTTGTCCGCCATTGGCTATACTGGAAGAAAAACGCTTGGGAGGAACATCCTGTGAAAAAGCACATTCTCTGTATCGGCGATTCCAATACCCACGGCTACTGCGCAGACCCCGCCGACTGCGCGGACGGCGGCATTCGCTTCAATGAGGACGAGCGCTGGACCTGCCTGCTGCAAAAGGCCCTGGGGCCGGAGTACCTGGTGACGGAGGAGGGCCTGTCCGGCCGGACCACCGTCTTTGAAGACCCCATCAATGAGAATATGGCCGTGCTGCCCTATGTGTATGCCCTGCTGAAAAGCCATGAGTATGTGGACCTGCTCGTCATCATGCTGGGCACCAACGATTCCAAGCAGCGGCTGAATACCACAGCCTATGAGGTTGGCAGAGGCATGGAGCGGCTGGTCCGCAAGGCCATGACCGTGGACTGCTGGGGCCCCGGCAAGAAGCCCAATGTACTTATCATCGCTCCGCCTCCCATCGGCAAAGGCGTGGAAACCTCTGCCTGCGCCGAGGATATGGGCAAGGGCGCGGTGGAGACCTCTCAGGCGCTGGCAAAATACTATGCTGCCGCCGCAGAGCTCTTAGGCGTGCATTTCCTGGATGCCTCCTTCTGCCAGTTCAATTCCGTTGATTTCATGCACCTGACCCGGAAGGGCCATGCCCAGCTGGCCGAGAAGCTGGCGGAGCTTGTGCCGGAATATCTGGAGAAGTAACAAAATGTCCCCGGCGTTCGGACAGTGAACTGCACCCCATTTGTTAGACAGTATGATATACTATCTAACAAGTGGGGTGTTTTGCTATGCCAAAGGGAGTACCAAACAAACGATATACGCCGGAATTCAAGAAAATGGTTGTAGAAACCATGAAAAAAGAACATCTGAGTATCTATGCAACGATGCAGGAATTCGGAATTAACGACCATAAAATTATAGAGCGTTGGGAACGCATTTATCTGGAAGAAGGGCCGGAAGGCTTGACGGTCGAACGGCGCGGCCGCGGCAGCACCGGTCGGCCAAAGAAGCTGCCGAAGGATGTAGAAGAAGATCTGCTGGCCGAAGTGCAGCGACTGCGTGCGGAGAACGATTACCTAAAAAACTTGCAAGCCTTGGTTTTGGAAGACGAGCGACGCCAGCGCAGAAAACGCAGGTAGTTCAAAAGCTGAGGCAAAGACATTCTCTGGATATTCTTCTCTCAATCGCTCAACTGCCCCGTGCCACTTTCTACTATCATCTGAAGCGGATGAACAGTTCAGATAAGTATAAAGCTGCCAAAGCGGAGATCACGGCCATTTACCATGAAAACAAAGGAAGATACGGCTATCGCCGCATTACAGCAGAACTTCACAAGCGCAATTTCCTCCTGAACCACAAGACTGTCCAGCGGCTTATGAAGGAGCTGGGCTTAGTTTGCCGTGTCAGGATGAAGAAGTATCGTTCTTACAAGGGTGAAGTTGGCAAAATTGCGCCAAATCTGTTAAACCGGGACTTCCGCGCCGAAAAGCCAAACCAGAAGTGGGTCACCGATGTGACAGAGTTCAGTTTGTTTGGCGAGAAACTGTATCTGTCTCCAATTCTCGATCTGCACAGCAGCGATCTGGTCAGCTATACCATATCGGATCGCCCTGTGCTCAGCATGGTGACAACTATGCTGAACGAGGCATTTGCAAAAATTCCGGACGGAACAAACCTCATTCTCCATTCTGATCAGGGCTGGCAGTACCAACATAAACAGTATCAACGGATGCTCCGAGAGAAAGGCATCCGGCAGAGCATGAGCCGGAAAGGGAACTGTCTGGACAATGCTGTGATAGAAAATTTCTTTGGGCTGCTCAAGAGCGAACTACTGTACTTGCAGGAATTTCAGTCCATGGAACACTTCAAGCAGGAACTCGTTGCATATCTGGATTACTACAACAACCGCAGGATCAAGGCAAAACTGAAGGGCTTGCCGCCTGCAATTCACAGACAACAAGCCCTTTCGGCTGCTTGAACAATTTTTACTTCAAAATATTGTCTAACTTTTCGGGGTCACTTCACAGTCCGAGCGCCGGGGAATTTTCTGATTTATTGGGAGCGGAGAACGGCCTTACTCTGCACGCTCCATGGCCAGCTGGAAGTCCCGGGTATCGGTGAAGATCTCGTTCTTATAGGGATTCTTCTTCTGCTGGATGGCCCGGCGGATAATGATTGCCAGAGCCAGTGCGTTAATGGCCAGAGACAGCACGGAGATCACGCCCTGGGCGGTGGGGTTCGCAGCGGTGGGACGGACAGCGGCGTCCATGAAGCCATCGGCGTACAGCACGGGGATGGTGGTGAACACGCTGCGGTCCTGGAACAGGGGGAACACCTGGGCGAACATGCACCAGATGGCCAGGGTATTGGCGCGGTTCTGAATCCAGCCGCCCTTGTTCCACAGGGAAGCGGCCACGGTGGGGGCCAGCAGCAGGGCCAGACCGCAGTACCAGGCGTGGGTAGGCAGGTTCAGATAGGTATACTGGAAGTTCCACACGTCATAGGCCAGAATGTACAGCCAGATCATGTCCGGCCAAAGCATATCGTCCTTCTTCTTGGAGGAGTAGATGCCCCACCAGCCGGTCATGCAGAAGATGTTCAGCAGGCCTGCAATGCCGTTGAGCCAGTTCCACCAGCCGCCGTACAGCCAGACGTTTTCGCTGGACAGCCACCAGCCGTCCACGGAAAGAGCGCCCTTGATGGCGGACTCAAAGTCACTGCCCACGGCGATGAGAATATTGATGGCAACGATGACGAAGGGGAAGGGCTTGAACCAGTCCTTCTTGCCAATGCCCCACTGATACTTGATCATCATGAAGCCGATGCAGCCGATGGTGGCGGCATAGAGCTTGGCATAGTGGAACCAGCTGTTCATGTACAGATAGGTGGGGTTGTTCTCTGCCCAGCCCGCGCCCATGGCAGCGCCCACGGCCACGGCGATGAAGTACACCGTCAGTGCCCCCGGCAGAGCCAGGAAGAAGAAAATGCCGCCCTTTTTGGTGCGCCGGGCAATCTCGTTGGTGAGAATCAGCCCCAGGAACACCAGCAGCCAACCCAGCAGCTGGTAGCCCGCTTTGTCTCCGTAGATTTGAAATAACATACCGTTTGCCTCCTGTTTGTCTATTTGCCCCGCCCTACAAAGCCGTGATGCAGGAGAGAGGGGCTTATGAAATCAGTATAGCAGGGGTTGAATGGGATGTCAATTCCAAATCGATAGTTTTGGAATGATTTACTGGAAAAAGCCTCCCCTGAAAGGTATAGAGGCCGTTGCCGCAAAAGCGGCTTACGGCCTCTTAATGCACTGCTGGAGGTGACCTGTTAGGGCCGGAGGGGTTCTGCGGTATAACCCCTCAGTCTCAGCTAACGGTGATCAAAAAGGAAAGATTAACGGGAAGCGCGCCACCGCAACGCCAGGCCGATCGTGAGCCCCAGGGCGGCGGGGAGAAGCCAGCCCAGGCCATAGGAGAACAGCGGAATATAGCTGTTGGCCCAGCCCAGCAGTCCTTCCAGGTGCAGGATACTTTTGGCGCCTTCGGGCAGGGCGGCGAGGAAATCCAGCACTGCCGCTGCCAGGGTGAGCACCGTAACGCTGACGAATACCCGGCGGTCCCGACCGAAGAGCCCGCCCAGCAGGCTCAGTAGAATCAGGGTAATGGACAGGGGATACAGGAACATGAGCACCGGCAGGGAGAAGCTGATAATGGTGGTGAGGCCCAGGTTGGAAATGGCCAGAGGGAACAGGCTGAAGATCCAGGTCCAGGCCTTATAGCCGATGCGCGGGTACAGCAGGTGAAAGGTCTCGGCGCAGCTGGTCACGAGACCGATGGAGGTTTTCAGGCAGGCCAGGGTTACCGTGGCGGCCAGAATCAGCTGACCGGCCCGGCCAAAATAGTGGTGGGCGATGTCCGCCAGAGCAATGCCGCCGTTGGCGCTCAGGGGATAGGCTCCCCGACTCTGGGCACCCATCCAGGTGATGAGGGCGTAAATCAGAGCCATAAGCAGACAGCTGAACACACCGGACAGGCAGGTCCCCTTGGCGATGTCCTCCGGGCGGCGCAGGCCCAGCTGCCGCAGGACCTGGACGATGGTGATGCCGAAGGCCAGAGCTGCCAGGGTATCCATGGTGTTGTAGCCCTCCAAAAAGCCCGTTAAGAAGGGCTGGGTGACATAGTCCCCCTCCGGGGCTATCTGGGGCACGGAAGCCATGGGGTTTGCAAAGGAGGCAATCACCAGCAGGGACAGAAGAATCAGAAAAACCGGGTTGATGACCCGGCCTACCCAGGTCAGAATGCCGCTGGGCCGCAGAGAGAAGAAAAGCACCAGCAGGAAGAAAACCAGCGAGAACCCAAGCAGCCACAGTCTGTTATTGCCGGTCAGCAGCGGCTCCACGCCTACGGTGAAGGAGGTGGTGGCGCACCGGGGAATGGCAAAGCAGGGGCCGATGGTCAGATACAGCAGCACGGTGAAAAAGCGGCCGTAGCCCTTCCCCACCTGCCCGGCAAGCTGGGCCAGGCTCTCGCTGCGGCTCAAGCCCATGGCGGCCACACCCAGCAAAGGAAGACCTACGCCGGTAACGACAAAGCCGATAGAGGCTACTACATAGTTCCGTCCGGCAGCCTGTCCCATATGTACGGGGAAAATCAGATTGCCGGCTCCGAAGAAGAGGCCGAAGAGCAGACTTGCTACGGCCAGGGTTTCCTTTGGGGTCAATTTCCGTTTCATAGTAATGTCTTCCTTTCTTAAGAATGTTTGAGAACACCGGTTCGCCCTTTGAATGCGAATTGAAAACAGTATACCATTCTGTTCAGAAAATGTAAACAAAAATTTTCAGAAAACGGAATGTTTTTCTGAAGAAAGAAGGCAAAAACGCGGAAATATGAAAATTCTTGAAAATATTGTACTCCTAAAAAGGACAAATGTGCGTAAGAAGACAAAACGGAAAATTTTCCGCAGAAAACAAAAATCCGGGAACCTGCGGCGGTTCCCGGGATATGATTGAATTCAGGTCTTTCGGATGAACTTCTCCCTGCATTTGGGGCAGGTGATGGAGATTTTGCCCTTCCCCCGGGGAACCCGGACGGTCTGATGGCACTTGGGACAGTTGAAATAGCGGTTGTTCCGGTCCTTCAGACGGTCGAAAATCAGAAGAAACTTCCGGTTCTCCTGATACCGCTTGTAGGTATTCCGGGAAAGCGCCCGATAAATGGCCCAGAACATCAGTGCATAGCTCAGCACAAGGAAAATCATCCGCACGGTCAGATCCCGGAACAGGGAGGAGAAAATACTGGCAATCAAGCCTGCGCACAGAATGGCCATGTTCAGCCGGTCGGAGCCATACCGCCCGGACATAAAGCTGCGAAGCCCTGCGCTCATGCGTGCGCCGGCCCGGTGCAGCCAGAGAGAAAATTTGCTCATAAATATCCACCTTTTCCCCAGGGAAAATAAAATCATTACCAATATTATATTGCGTATTTTGGGAATTTCAACACTGCTGCCGCAGAATTAACGGATTGTTTAAGAATGTCAATTTGTAAAAAATTAAAAATGCTATTGGCGAAACTGGGGAAATATGATAAAATAGGGCAAAACTTTGACGGAAGGGGGCAGCCTATGAAGCCGCAGCACAGTGCCAGGAAGCACGGAAAGCCTATGAAATCGGAGCTGGTCATGATTCTTGTGGCCATGGCCAGTGCGCTGGTACTTATGGGGATGCTCATTGCCTGCATTCCTTATTATGATACCGGCACCCGGGAGATAGCAGACCCGGAGCCGCTGCTGCAGCAGCAGCGGGAGCAGGAGCAGGAGGAGCCGCCGGAAGAGCCCCCCACGGAGGAAACCCAAATGCCCACCGTCCCGCCGGAAAAGAATCCCTACAACAGGCGGGATTTCCAGTTCGACAGCCACAATTACCTGCTCTGCACCCAGCAGGACAGCTATCCCGGCATTGACGTGTCCTCCTTTCAGGGGCGCATCGACTGGCAGAAGGTGAAGGCCTCCGGCATCCGCTTTGCCATGATCCGCCTGGGCTACCGGGGTTACGGACAGGCAGGCAACATGGTGGAGGACGACTATGCCCGCCGGAATCTGGAGGAGGCCAGGAAGGCCGGCCTGGAGATCGGGGCCTACTTCTTCTCCCAGGCCACCACCGTTGACGAGGTGGACGACGAGATATTCTTCTTTATGAAGATCCTGGGGGATACGGAGCTGACCATGCCCATCGTCCTGGACTGGGAGCGGGTGGGGGTGGAAACTGCCCGGACCAACAATGTGGACGCCGAGACCCTGACCGCCATGCAGAAGCACTTTTGCAAGACCATGGTGGACTTTGGCTACACGCCCATGGTCTACTTCAACTGGCATCTGGCGGAGAGCAGCCTGTATCTTTCCGAGCTGGAGGACTATCCCTTCTGGCTGGCCCTGTACCAGAACTATATGACCTATCCCTTCCGGGTGGAAATGTGGCAGTATACCTGCACCGGCCGGGTCCCCGGCATCCAGGGGGATGTGGATATCGACGTCTATATGCCGGACCCCACAAAAATCCAATAATCAATAAAAGACCCCCGGGAGCACCGAAATGTGTTCCCGGGGGTGTTGCGTGTGGGGCTCCCCTTTCAGGGGAGAATTAGTTTTCGGGGGAGCCGTTTCCTTTCAACCCGAAGCACAGGCCTCCGCTCAGGGCGAAAACGGCGGCGGAGAGATTCCGGTAGGTCATCCAGCAGTGGACCAGGGAGTGATTGCGCAGCAGGAAGTACCAAACAAAGGGCACGGCAAAGGCAATAGCCAGGCTCAGAAGGCTTGCCCGTTCCAACGCGAAGCGGCAGCGCTTGGTGGCCAGCAGCCACACCAGCAGGCCCAGCAGCGCCAGAACGATGACTGCAGCGGCGGGATTGGCGAGGACGCCCAGGTTCCGGCTGAGGACGGCGCCAAAGGTAGCACTGACCCCGCCTTCGGCAGCGGTGACTTCGCCGCCGCTGCGGTACTGGGCCTGCTCTACGGCATCACGCATCACGCTGTTTCCGGTGATCAGGCTGGCGGCCAGCCACTTCCCACTCCACATTCCGCCATAGCCGAAGGCCCAGGCTGCGCCGGAACCGACGGTTTTCAGCAGCCGCGTCTTTCCGTCTGCCCGGCTCATGAGGGTTTGAAGCGCCAAACAGGTACCAACAGCGCAGGCGGGATAGGTCAAAAAGTCAAAGAAGGCTGTGCCGATCCCGAGGAACAGGAATACCAGATACCCCCAGGACCTGTCCCAGCTTTCCGTGAGAAGCATAATGAGAAGCCCAAGCAGCGTCAGGTAGTAGATGCTGGAAAACTGCATGCTCAGGGCGGTGGAGACGGGATTGAGCACCAACAGAGCAAGGCCCATGGGCAGCGCCAGCCGGAGCCCCCGCTTCCGGAAGGCCAGCAGCAGCACCCCGGCGGCCAGAATCAGCTGCAAGGCTGCATTCATCATCCGGATATCGCTCAGAGAGAAAAACAGCAGCAGAGGCTTGAGAAAGAGCAGGTAGCCGTGCCAGTACCGGGCATAGTCCACCACATAGCCGGACCGGTCTCCGTAGACGTATTGCTTTAGAGAGCCGGCAGGGTCGAGCTTTCCTTCGGTGAACTCCATGCGGTCATTTTGCATGGCGGCCTTCAGGGGGTCCGCATCCCGGATGTAGACGGCAATTTGCATCATGATGGCATCCGTATAGCCATCCAGACGGGCGCTTTTCTCCTCCGGGGCCCAGCAGAAACTGGTACCCTCGTTTTCAAAGATGGGCAGACTCCTGTCTGCCTGGGTCAGCATCCGCCCTGTGGGAAGGATATACACGCAGGTCATGAGAAGAATGCCTGCCAGAATGGAAAGCAGCAGGCAGACAAAGCATTTTAGCCCCGCTTTGCCGAAAGATTTTCGTGTCATAGTTGCCGGAAGTCCTTTCCTTTTTCGCCTATTATACCATAGCCGGGCTGAAAATACCAGCCCGTTTTCCGATGCCCTGTGGAGAGGCGTTGAACAATAGTGTCAAAGATGGGGCGGCTTTGAACGGAATTTTTGCTGATTTTTACTTGACAATTGTCTTTCGTGCCGATACAATAAGACTTGATGTGAGGCTGTTGAATAATGCTGTCATTGCGAACCAGTGACCGATGTCACTGGTGTGGCAATCTCCCGGTTAGGAGAAGAATCCCGGATTTTCTATCTAAGATATTTGAAAATCCGGGGGATTCCCGCGCCAGTGTATGCACTGGCTCGGAATGACACGTTTTTTACGGCCTCCTTTACCGGCGCGAAAGCCGGGAGTTGCGTTTTGCGCCTTGTGGCGTTTTGCGATAGAATGGCATTTGCCAAAATCATCTCAATTTCACATGGGCCGCTGCGCACCCTGCCGCGCCAATTTTATGGAAGGAGGTGCGTTGTGGAATTATGGAATGGTATACGATTCTTGCAATCGTTCTGGGCGTCCTGATCGGTATTGGCGCCGGTTTTGCCGGTGGTGTTCTCTACCGGAAGAAGGTTGCCGAGCGGGAAATCGGCTCTGCGGAAGCAGAGGCTACCCGCCTGATCAATGAAGCCATCCGAAACGGTGAAAACCGGAAGAAGGAAATGCTGCTGGAAGCCAAGGACGAAATCCATAAATCCCGCACAGAACACGACAGAGAAGTCAAAGAGCGCCGTGCCGAACTGACCAAACAGGAACGCCGGCTTGAGCAAAAGGAAACCACCCTGGACCGAAAGACCGAAGCCTTTGAGCGCAAGGAAGAGGACCTGAACAAGCGTCTGGCCAATGCCGCCCAGACCCAGGCCGAGGCCGAGAAGATTCGCCAGCAGCAGCTGGAGACTCTGGAGCAGCTGTCCGGTCTGACCCAGGACCAGGCAAAGCAGTATCTGCTGGACAGCATTGAAAACGATGTCCGCCATGAGGCCGCTATGAAGATCAAGGAGATCGAGCAGCAGCTGAAGGACGAGGCCGAGGAAAAGGGCCGGGAGATCATCGCCACCGCCATTCAGCGCTGCGCGGCGGATCATGCCGCAGAGACCACCGTCTCCGTGGTGCCCCTGCCCAACGATGAGATGAAGGGCCGCATCATTGGCCGGGAGGGCCGGAACATCCGGACTCTGGAGACCATCACCGGCGTGGACCTGATCATCGACGATACCCCCGAGGCCATTACCGTCTCCAGCTTCGATCCCGTCCGCCGGGAGGTTGCCAGACTGGCACTGGAGAAGCTGATCGTAGACGGCCGGATTCACCCCACCCGCATTGAGGATATGGTGGAAAAGGCTCGCAAGGAAGTGGACCGCACCATCCGCGAGGAGGGCGAGCGGGCCTGCTATGAGACCGGCGTGCACAACCTGAACCCGGAGCTCATCAAGATCCTGGGCCGCCAGAAGTACCGCACCTCTTACGGCCAGAACGTGCTGAACCACTCCATCGAGGTTGCCCATATTGCAGGCCTGATGGCCGCAGAGCTGGGCGTGGATGTGGCTATGGCCAAGCGCGCCGGTCTGCTGCATGATTTGGGCAAGGCCATTGACCACGAGGTCGAGGGCAGCCACGTGCAGCTGGGCGCAGACCTGGCCCGGAAGTACAAGGAGAATCCCGTCATCGTCAATGCCATCGAGGCCCACCACGGTGACGTGGAGCCCAAGACCGTCATTGCCGTGCTGGTCCAGGCTGCCGACGCCATCTCCGCCGCCCGTCCCGGTGCCCGCAGAGAGAACGTGGAGAACTATATCCGCCGGCTGCAGAAGCTGGAGGAGCTCACCAGCTCCTACCCCGGCGTGGAGAAGTCCTATGCCATCCAGGCCGGTCGGGAAGTCCGGATCATGGTCAAGCCCGAGGTGGTTTCCGAGGACAACATGATCCTGCTGGCCCGGGATATTGCCAAGAAGATCGAATCCGAGCTGGAATACCCCGGTCAGATCAAGGTCAATGTCATCCGGGAAACCAAGGCTGTGGAGTTTGCAAAGTAATCAGAGCGAAAGTTATGGAGGCTGCCCGATTCGGACAGCCTCCGTTTTTGCGCAGGGAAGGTTTCGTTATTATTGTCGGGATATGCCATAAAAAGTGCTTGACAAATAAAAGAAACCATGCTAGAATATCAAAGCTGAATCGCTCAGGTAAGGGCTTACGCGGGTGTAGTTCAATGGTAGAACACCAGCCTTCCAAGCTGGATACGCGGGTCCG
>ERZ773235.3289-NODE-3289-length-11736-cov-5.324801_pt1 | contig 11736 bp, 8 predicted proteins | sample MGYA00580522_ERZ773235 | MGnify/ENA primary metagenome ERZ773235 (study PRJEB29015, sample SAMEA2737797) | human gut metagenome | biome: human gut; feature: human-associated habitat; material: faeces | place: China | collected 2012 ...
AAATGCGAAAACAAGTCCAAAAAGAGCGCTGTACCAAAATCATGCTCACCAAATGTAAGGCCGTCTGCTGTCTGTATGACAAAGTGCAGCTTGCCGCCGCGAAAATGCTGGATGCAGAACCGACAATTTTTCAATTGCTATGGGCAGTATTCAATCCAGAGCGAAGCTGCCGCCATGCAGAATGGTTACTCGCTGATGCACGGCAATGCCCTTGCGGCATCCGTCGGCGGCGGCAATTCTTTTTCTGTCATTGGCGTATCAGGACTTGGCAAGTCCACCGCATTGCAACGCGTATTATCATTGTTCCCGCAGGTTATCGAACACACTTCGTATCACGGGCAAAATTTTTATTGCCATCAGATTCCGTATCTAGTCGTGCAAACCCCGCACGATGCGTCCATTAAAGCACTGATTTTGGATATTTACCTGCAAATCGACAGTTTGGTTGGAACCAGCTATCAAAAAGATGCCCTATCGCGCAGATTGAGCATTGATGTCCTTGTCAGCCAGCTCAACCAAATTGTACGGGTCAATCATATTGGCCTGCTGGTGATAGACGAATTGCAGAACATTGCCTATCGTAAAAGCGATGGCGGTATACGTTTCTTAAATTTTCTCGTTCACCTTATCAACGGGGCAGGAGTAAGTATCTGCATGGTCGGAACGCCTCGCGTCTTACAGGTATTACAACAGGAGTTCCGCTCTGCGCGGCGAACCACAGGGCTTGTCTATGACCGTCTACCCAATGATAAGGAATTTGCGTTGCTCCTGCATGGGCTGTGGCATTACCAGTACACGCAATATGCCACCGACCTGACACCAGAGCTTGCAAACTGGCTGTATCGCAAGACACAGGGCATCCCGGATATACTCGCCAAGCTCTTATATAATGCCCAAAAGCAAGCTATTCTTGATGGGCGCGAAAAGCTGGATTTAGAAGTCTTTGAAAGTGCATTTTTAAGAAACTTGGGGATGGTATCCGAATACATCAGTGAGCTTTCCACCAAATCCGTAGCCAAGCGGCAGACAAAGACCGCGCCGGAGGTATCCGTAGGTTCCGCAGCCCCCACCAAGATTGTTGGAAATGATATACGGGCGTTACTCAAAAAAGCAAAAAAGAACGGCGAATCACCTGTATCTGCTTATGCTGAGTATATCAAAGGCGAGGTGGCAATATGATTAGCTTCTTTCCCTCGCCGTACCCTGATGAACTATGGTACAGCGTCATTTGCCGCTACCATGTTCACAGTGGCAACTACTGTGCTAAGCACACCCTACGGCAGCTATATGGGGACAATTTCTGTGCTCCCAGTCTGATGCTCTGCGGGCCTATAAAGGCGCTGTTGGCACAGCTTCCGCAAGGTTTCTTGTCCGCAAGGGATGTTGTAATGCAGCACACATTTTTCCCATATTACGCACGATTTTTTCCCACACAGCGTAAGCGCTCCTCTTATGCCTATGTTGTCAATGGCAATCCATTAGCTGTACATCGAATGGGCATTTCCCAAGCCAACAGTAATCATTGCTCCGTCATGCGCTATTGTCCCGTCTGTTATCAAGAGGATTTGCAACTATATGGTGAGCCTTATTGGCATCGCAGCCACCAACTGCCGGATATGCAGATTTGCACCAAACATCGCTGCTGGCTTGTCGATACCGATGTCACATACAACAGCGCACGGCAGCAGGAACTATTTCCTGCAACATTTACTATGCAGCTAAAAAAGCTGCCAGCAGAACCCGTGCCGGATTGTCTGCTGGCATTAGATTTATTGCTACAAGATACTTTAGATTCCAATTTTGATTATAGGGACGGCTCTGTTTACCACGCCGTCCTTGACAGTGCATTGCGTTCCCGCGGCTGGCGTTCATTAACCGGTGGACGTACATACGCCACTAAAATTGAAACTGCACTTTTAAATCTATATGGCAGTTATATTCCCACAGCCGACTTATCTACCAAGCAGCTGCACGCCACACTATGCAGCAAATCCGTTGCACCGCGATACGTTCTGCAACTTGCCGTTCTGCTGGGGCTATCTCTCCATGACCTGCTACACGCGCCTGATGCCGTGCCAGACTATAAGGCCGAGATGAAAGCAATGTATCAATCAGGAGCCAGCATGTACCACATAGCGCAGTTATACGGCATAGATGCCAAGACCGTAGCAAGATGGATTAAATCATAATCATGCTGCCTATAAATTCATCAAAGCAGCAGCATAGCTATACTGTTTTCTCTTAGCCCTTAACCGTCTTCTGCTTTTTGCCATTCTTACGCGCTTTCCGCTTCTTGTCATACTCCTTTTGAGTCGCCAGAAACTCGTCCATAAGTACCTTTTCCTTGTTGCGGTTTCCCTTGATAACCATAGAGGGGTTAATCCGCCATACACAATCAAATTCCATCGCAACAAATCCTTTATCTGTAAGCGTGTCCATCGCTCTCTGTACAGTGGCTTTCGAACAATTTACATTTTTTGCAATTTTTTTCATCGGCCCAGTATATGTATTATCACTGTTTCGCATTGCACACACCAAAAAATTTAACACCTCGGATTCTTTGCCTCCCAGCCCGGAAAGAGTTTCAAAAAATAAATGATACACTTTAATAAAATCGCTTTTTGCAGTATCCAGGCTTTCTGGTGTTGGATATTCTATCGGCAGGAATAACGGGTCATTGCCATTGCTATCGGTTATAATCCAGTCACTCAATGGACGGCCAAGCAGTGAATCATACTTTGACATCAACCGTGCCTTAACAATAATATCGCCCTTTACCAGCAATCTTGGATTGAGCATCCAAATCCGTTCGTCATCAGTCTTAGCCAGCATATCATTTTCCATCATCTTTTTGAATGTGTTACGAACTGTTGTAACATCGCATTCCAGTTTTCTAGCAATGGTTTTATAGGCTCCGATAAACTCATTCTTTGTGGGCTGCGTTTTTTGCAGGATATATGCCACCACCTTGCTTTCTGCCGCGGAAAACGTTGAAAGCAGTTCAAAGAATTTTTTGTCTGCTTTCCAAAAATGCTTTGCCCCGTACTCGGCTTTGTGCTGCTCGTGCTGAAACTCTAATGCCTCGCCAGTTTTTGCATTCTCAAAAATGACAGTTTCAACGTCCTGTTTGCTCATTTTCTTCATTGTATTGCTCCTTGATACTTTAGGGGTGATTCCATGATACTTTGTGTATTTTTGGAAAATATTTCCTTTCTAAATATTTAATTATATGTCGTTATATTTCTACACTTTCCATTTCAAAAATGCCAAGTCTCTCATCTTATATTGTTCAATGTTATTCATTTCATGAAATATCATTGAATTAAATAAGGAGTATTGCGGAAAGTTGCATCCTAACCCATAAATTTTCCATTTGTTTATCCGCTTTTCCTTATTCTCTCCTATATAAGTTCGCGCCTTGCGGGATAAATAGGAAAAAATAAGAAACAACTTATTATTCCCTATAAGTTCACGCTCCGCGGAGATGATAGGTAGAAAATAAGAGCTAACTGCTATATCTTTCATTATTTATTTCTTTCACATTAAAAGTTTCTTCTTATCTTTTCCTATAAGTTCGCGCTTCGCGGTCTGCATAGGGGAAAAATAAGCTGTATCTTTGATGGAACCCTTTGCCTTATTGCTATGCCTAAATTCTTAATCGCTTCCATTGCAGCGTGTAGCTTTTTGCTCTACTAGTAATAGGTTATCTGTCCATTTTATTGACCGTGTAGTCATTGATAGCATTTTACGTTCTGAACACAACTTTCTGGCTGGCAATGGTTTCATCTTATCTTGAAAGGCAGCAGCTTCCTTATGTTTAGTGGTTTTTCCTACATTACTAACGCCACCTTTCGTTATAGCCAAAAGCGTTGACTGCCATGCACTTTTAGGCGCTTTGAGCACTATGATTTAGGCTGAAACACTTCACCCAGAATGTCTGTAGTGCAATGGTAGGTTGCTTTTTTACGTTCTGAACACAGCTTTCATGTAGGGCAGGCACTTCCCTCTTATTTTGAAAGTTGTGCGTTGCCTTTACCCTCTGCATTTTTAGCGCCATTTTGCTTGCAGCCCAAAAAGCAGGCTGTCATGTTCCCTATTGGCTGTGTGCTAAATCTTGGGCGGGACGTTTCGTTCAGAACGTCAGCAACGTAACGGTAAGCTGCATTTTTACGTTCTGGAAATAAGCTACAGGCAGGTCGACACCTTCCCAAAAAGTTGGCACTACTCATAAAGTTATTGCTTTGACCTTTGCAACCATTTTGCAGTTATCATCCATCACAGGGTTGCCGATGATGCGTATTATTCTTTTTTCAATGTACAAAAAAAGAGCCTGCACAAACATAAACTGCAATTCCGCAATAGGGATGCAATAAATTTTGTACAGGCTCTTTATTGGCCCATATTCAATTTTTAATGTAATCGCGTAAGTTTTTATATACTCTTCGAGGTTACATATATATTATGCCTCGATTCGCACAGAATGTCACTATCTTTTTTGCATTATATTAGCCCAAAATATTTATCAAAGAACGCTTGCAATTTTGCAATAATTCCATCCTTTTTAGCCGTTCGGTTGCCGCCGCCAAAACGCGAGACCGGCGGCAGGATGCGGTCAACGTCTGTGCCGGTAGTCTTTAATACACCATCGCGGAAAGAGTTATCCACAAACTTGCGCGTTTCGTCCGGCTTGAGCTTTTCCTCCGCAATAAGTGTATCAAGGTCAATTTTCTTTTGTTCAGTGACAAACTTTATCCAGTCGTCATCTACCTTAGTAGCCGTATTGATGGTCGCAATAAAGTTTTCAATCAAGTCTTTCTTGCTGCGCAGCTGCATACTGGAATCCACGGCCTTGCGGATGTCAACAAGGATTTCTTTATCCTCGCAGTTGCTATCGTGGTACTTGACAACCAGCATAAGGATATAGTCAATGTTGATTTCCACTTGACGAATAAGCTCCATCTCAAAAACTATATCGTCATTGATGACTTCCTTATCCGGTTTTGGAGTCCGCATTTCATGATAGAGGTCAAGATAGTGGCTTTGGTAGTCCTGCATATCGCGTGGGGCAAGCAGTTCATTGCCTGCAAAATCATCAAACGAGGTAAGGATATTCCGCATTCGCAAGATTGCGCCAAACAGCGCGATAAAGTCCTTTTTGTTTTGGTCTCCAACAATCGGCTGCCCCAACGGGAACTTTGCTTGCAGCTTGGTAATCAGCTCTTCGTAGCCATCATGATGTTTGCCGCCTTCGTCATAGCCATCATAATAAGCTTTATAATTTTTCAGCAGAACAACGCTGCCCGCTTCACTATCTCCAAATAGTGCTAAAGCCTCGTTGGTTTCTTCCTCCAGATTGCGGAAACAGACAATGTTGCCGTATGTCTTTACGGAGTTCAGGATGCGGTTCGTGCGCGAGAACGCCTGTATCAAGCCGTGCATGACAAGGTTTTTATCCACCCAGAGCGTATTCAGCGTGGTAGCGTCAAAGCCTGTCAGGAACATATTTACGACAATCAGGATGTCAACCTCGCGGTTTTTCATGCGCAGGGAAAGGTCTTTATAATAGTTCTGGAATCTGTCGGCCGAGGTATCATAATGTGTTTTAAAAAGTGCATTATAATCCTTGATTGCAGACTCCAAAAAGTCCCGCGAGCTTGCATCAAGCTGGCTGGTATCATCGGAATTTTCCTCGCCCAGCATGCCGTTTGCATCTTCCACGTCCTCGTTGGGGGCGTAGCTGAAAATCGTTGCCACGCGCAGGCGCTTTGCTTCGGGCAAGTCCTGCATCTGGCGCTTAAATTCCAGATAGTACGCCTTTGCCATCGCAATCGAGCTGACCGCAAAGATGGAGTTAAAGCCCGACAGGCGCACGCTGTCCTTGACCTCTGCAACCTGCCCGCGCGTTTTATCGGTGGCTACTGCTTCAATGTTGCGCAGCGCACGGAAAGAATACGTCTTACCGTTGCATTTTGTCTTCTGGTCGAAATGCTCTAAGATATATTTGACGATTTCCTTTACACGGCGCGGGTCGGCAAGTGCTTTTTCGGTGTCGATGGCCTTGACCTGCTTATCGCCGATGCCTGCTTTGCGGTTGACCGTATCCACATAGTCAATACGGAACGGCAGAACGTTGTTATCGTTGATAGCGTCAACAATCGTATAGGTATGCAGCGGCAAGACTTTTTTGCCATCGGCATCCGGTTCACCGCCAAACGCCTGCGGGGTGGTTTTCAGCGTAGGTTTGCCGCGCGTACTGGCATTGGCCGCAAAAATCGGCGTGCCTGTAAAGCCAAACAGGTGGTAGTTCTTAAAATATTTTGTGATGTCCTCGTGCATATCGCCAAACTGGCTGCGATGGCACTCATCAAAAATCAAGACAACATGCTTTTGGAAAATCTCATGTCCCTTATTGCGGGCAACAAACAGCGCCAGCTTTTGAATCGTTGTGATGATGATTTTATAAGTATGCGGATTGCCTTTGGCGTCCCGGTCTTCCAGCTGGCGTTGCAGCACCTGCGTGGAGGTGTTGCCGTTGGCCGCGCCTTTTTCAAAGCGGTCATATTCTTTCATGGTCTGGTAGTCCAAATCCTTGCGGTCTACCACGAACAGAACCTTATCAATATAGGGAAGATTGGACGCCAACTGCGCCGTTTTGAAGGAGGTCAGCGTTTTGCCGCTGCCTGTTGTGTGCCAGATGTACCCGCCTGCCGCCAGTGTTCCCGTCTGCTTGTAGTTGGTTGAAACCTCAATGCGGGACAAAATACGCTCGGTCGCCGCAATCTGGTACGGACGCATCACCAGCAGCAGGTCTTCGGACGTGAAGACGCAATACTTCGTCAGGATGTTCAGCAGCGTATGGCGGGCAAAGAACGTGCGAGTAAAGTCCACCAAATCGGGAATGACGCGGTTTTTCCCATCCGCCCAAAAGGACGTAAATTCAAAGCTGTTGCTTGTCTTTTTGCCGCTCTTTCGGGTCGTTCCGGCGCTTTCTTTAATATGGCTGTCGCGGGTCGTGTTGGAGTAGTATTTTGTATTCGTGCCGTTGGAGATAACGAAAATCTGTACATACTCATACAGCCCACTGCCCGCCCAAAAGCTGTCCCGCTGGTAACGGTTGATTTGGTTGAACGCCTCTTTGATGGGCACACCGCGCCGCTTCAATTCCACATGAACCAGCGGCAGACCGTTTACCAGAATCGTGACATCATAGCGGTTATCATAGTTGCCGTCGTTCTCCACATACTGGTTAATGACCTGCAAGCGGTTGTTGTGGATGTTCTTTTTATCCAGCAGCGTAATATTGACCGTAGAGCCGTCCTCGCGGGTCAGGTTCTGAATGTTGTCCTCTTGGATGCGGCGGGTCTTTTCTTTGATACCATCGTTCGCGTTGGCGATTTTATCCTTAAAAAAGTTATCCCATTCCTTATCCGTAAAGGTATAATTGTTCAGAATCTCCAGCTGACGGCGCAGGTTTGCCACAAGGTCAGCGTTCTCATGGATAGGGAGGTAGGCATAGCCCTGCTCCTCCAGCATCCTGATAAATGCCTGCTCCAGCGCGGCCTCGCTCTGGTAGGCATCAGAACGCTTGCTTTGCGGTTCGTATTCTGTTACAACGGTACTTTCATTGCTGGCAGCAACTACATTGTAAGTGCTCATGCACCCAACTCCTTAAATGTTAAGAGCTTGTCCCGATAGTATTCGTATTGCTTTTGCCGTGCTTCGATTTCGGCGGGAAGGCCGGAGGTGAGGTCGTTGCAAAGGATGTCAAAGTGGTCTAGGATTTCAACAACCTGCTTCTGTTTTTTAGTGGGGGGAACAGGTATCAGCATTTTCCGAAGTTCACCCATTGGAACGCTTTTTACTGTGCCACCCGCAGCTTTTGCCAAAAATGCAGAGCGAATTTTATCCGTATGAAGCAAGTACATTAAAAAGGTCGAGTCTATTTGCTCTTTGTCCGGCTTAATGGCATATACGCCCTCTTTAATGTTCCAATTTGTCGGTGTTTCGCTGACTAATGCTGTTTCTCCAATCGTTCCTGTTCCAGAAAACAGAACATCACCTTTTTCAAGATTAGAACGATTATTGCAAAGTCGAAGCGCTTCATCATTGATTTTATCGGTCTTTTCGCTTACTACGACACGGTTATTTTGCAATTCTCTGATTGTCACATAGTAGTTTACCGCATCATCAGTATTCAGTTTGAAGAATTGTCGTGGATTCAATCCTGTATTCAGCGACAAAATCACATCATTGAGTGGAAGTTTGACATAGCCGAACACATACTGCAAGAGCTTAATTATGCTCTGTCTGTCTGTCTGTCTGTCTGTCTGTCTGTCTGTCTGTCTGTCTGTCTGTCTGTCAAGATTATGTCGTCAGCCGCAGCAAACGTCAAGAGCATATCCCGATAATATTCATACTGTTTTTTACGGGCTTCAATTTCCGCAGGCAGGCCAATGTTCAGGTCAGAACAAATAGCATCGAAGTTATCAAGAACATTTACCAATCGCTCCATAACCTGTCGCTGCATTACAGGTATCGGCAACTCTCTTAATTTTCCCAGTGCCAAAAATGCCTGTGTTCCCTTGCTCTTGTTCGCCGCCACATACTGCTTTACTGTATCGGAAACCAAATAGTGTTTTAGAAAATGTGCAAGTAATCTATCACCTGTTTTTATCAAGCCGACATTTTTTATGGCAAAGTCTGGTTGCTCTGACACCAACCCAACTTCACCAACCGTGCCTATCATTGTAAATAGAACATCCCACGTATCAACCTTGCTACGCTGATTTATTTTATTGTAATCTTCCTCACTTATGAAATAGGCTCCCGTATAATCTATCTTTCCATCTCTTACATTTTTGGATGTAATAAGGTACTTACCATTTTCAACAGCCTTCGGACTATCGTGCGTGCCATCTCGAACATCACAAATCTCTGCCAGCGTTCTCCACTTTGTCTCAAATGCCCCCCTGTGGACACCGAAAGTCAAAAGCGTATCGCGGTAATATTCATACTGCTTTTTGCGTGCTGTAAGCTCCGCTGTAAGCTCCGCTGTAAGCTCCGTGAAATTGTCCAGTACCCGGACAATTTCACGTTGAATGGGCAGTGGCGGAACTGGCATCATAAATTCTTCTGTCACTGGCAGCGATATTTGTGGTAAAGACCCCATTCCCGCAGCATCATCTCGGAACTTTTGAATATTATTTTTCAATACATAATACAAAAATTTTACCTTTATTGGGTCGTCCGATGTATATGCCCACATTTCATTCTTAAAAGTAAATGGTTTGTCATAGTATACAACATCAATAACGCCTCGTGACTGAACCAATACCGCAGGTTCTCTCGTTATGTTTGCATTCGGAATGTCTTCTTCGTTGGCATCAATAACTGTTTTTCCTCCCGCAAATATTCGTATTTTTCCATTCGGCGTTGCTATTTGTTTCATTTTTGCTGCCGTAATAGGGGTTCCTTTTATTCGTCTATATGTATCTTTAATCTTTCTATATTCTATACCTTGCGGGCAAAGTTCTTGTATCATCGTATCTAATTTAGTCATTTTGTCCACCATCACCCCAACGCTTCTTAAACGCTTCGCTTCGTTCGTCAAACATTTCTTTGCTGTTATCTTTTAGAATCGGATATACCATCCATTCCTTACCGGGAGTTTTTGACCTTTCCCAATAACATACATTGTTCCTTAAAAGTTCGATTATAAAAAGCACTCCCTTTGTTGTTGCATATGGTATTCCTTTTTTCTCACATTCGAGTGCTTTATATGTAGCTGCAAAAAGGTATGCCGCTTTATCTTGTATCGGGGTTTCTGTCAACGCCATAGAAATCTCAAATTTATTGCTATCAGTTTTGTCCACTTCACATGTAACACTTGACTCTGATTTCACATAAGGCAATTCAAATGCCTTTAATCTAAAATCTTCTCCTACATACTTATACACCGTCTCATTTTGCTTTTTTAATTGTTCTCGAATTGCTTTCGTTTGTACAACAACAACTCTATCCCTTTCCGTATCCAAAGTTTCTGCGAAATAAAGTATAGCAAACGAGAATCGACTTGTATCAACCTTTTCCTCTATTAGCGCGATAATGTCATCAAGAATTGGCGTGTACCCTCGTCTTCCTTTCCTTGTTTTTCCATCACGCCATAAATATAAGTGGTCAAAGTCTCCGTGAATTTCCACCAAGAGTCCTAACTTCACATCATTATTGTCACATATATCACTTAGATTTTCCCAATATGCGTCAGTATGCTCTATGTGCTTTTTCAATCCGTATTCAAACGATGCAACAAAGTTTCCATATGTTGCTTTTTGTTCTACATCAATTTGATTTCTTAGTAATTCAGCCAAGTCATTCAATGTCTCTTGCGGCACATGTTGTGCATTCAAAACTTTGTCCCGATGTTCGTGGTAAAATTCATTAACGTACTTTTGCTCGACTACTGCCGTTGATGCCACTGCATTCGTCTTCTTTTGTATTACATGAGCATCGACACGAAAGTGCTCAATACCAATCAGCACTTTCTTCCCGTTTGTTATCGGTGGACATAATACAACAAAATCAGGGCGGTCTCTATCCACTTTCTTAAAGCCTTCCCGCAATCCAGCTTGAAGACTTTTAGCAAGCTTTTTTGTCCATCCGCGTTGTTTTAAAGCCAATTCAATCGCTTTGTTTAAACAAGCTTCTTCCGCCGCCCTGTTTCCCATCGTTTCCACCACCTTTTTGCTTTCATCAAACGTTAGTGCATCTCATGCCTTTTACGGTTCCAATTTTATCAAGTTCTCTACTCTTTCTACAATTCTGTCTTTTTCCAGTCCTTCAAATGCGTCTTTCAGCGTTGCATACGTCATTAACAATTCACTTCTTCTTTTCTCTTCTCCAAAGTACTTTATGGACTGCGTTAAATCCATCTTATCCCTTTGCTCTCCCATTTCATCCAACAATAATTTATATCTATACATTTTTTGTAATAATTTTTCATATTCGCAAATAAATAACGCCATCTTTTCGCCTAGTTCTCTTGGAAATATCAACCGGCTTTCCATTGCAAGTTTCTTCAGTTCTTCCATCTTCGTCAAAAACTCATTGCGGGCCAGACTTGAATTTGGCCTCTGTATTGCTTCCATACACACTTCTAAATTAGAATTATTTGTCAGCCATCCGCATTCATTATCAATGGCAAATAGTGGTTCATCTTTTCTCGTTCTTTCGAGTATAACTTTATTTTCTTTATAAAGTTCATACAAACCATAAAATGCAAAAAAGTTATTTAGTCTTCTTTCAAAAAGTTGGTGCTTGTTGCTCAACTTTATCTGACTTTGCGTTTGTATCAACGCAACAACCGCTATAATTGCAGATATCACAGAAAATGCCACGCTTGACATGGTTTATCTCCTTCTTGTTCGTAACTACATTAAAACTCCGGATAACTTACAACACATTATCGGTTTATCACCAGTAGGCTTTTCTTTCAATTACTCTATGCCGAGTGGTTGTTGCATTTTTTACACTAACTACTTTCCTCTTACCTTTCAAGTGGCTATTCCATCCATCACTCGGCCTCAATCTCCGCAATAATCTTATCAATTTCATCGCGCAAAACCTGTTCACGCGCCACAATGCGCTTGATTTCTGCGTTCAGCTCGGTAATGTTGATGACCTCTCGGGTGTCCTCCTGCTCCACATAGGTGGATACAGACAGGTTATAATCCTGTTCCG
>ERZ773235.3303-NODE-3303-length-11701-cov-2.863644_pt1 | contig 11701 bp, 10 predicted proteins | sample MGYA00580522_ERZ773235 | MGnify/ENA primary metagenome ERZ773235 (study PRJEB29015, sample SAMEA2737797) | human gut metagenome | biome: human gut; feature: human-associated habitat; material: faeces | place: China | collected 2012 ...
TCTCACAGGAACCACTAAGTCCGGACGACATTGGGATATGTACGATCTCATCGTACTCTTTTAACAATTCATCCCAAGTATCTGTCACATTTCCTACAAGCGGCATGGATGTATGGATGTCTGTCTTCTCGGAAAGCATCTGGTAAAACTCTTCCTGTGACAGATCGATATCTTCATACAGTGTCTTGTCTCCCACAAAAAAAGGCATCGGCATCACGGTAACTCCAAGTTCCTTTGCCATACTCTGCGTGATTCCGCTGTTGCTGTCAGATACGATTGCTACTTTGCTCATGAAAAATGTTCCCCCTTATAATGTCTCTGAGCGTTTTTTGATGTTTTCTTTGAAGTTGATCACCTCATGCTCATACTCTTCATTCATATATTCAGATCTGATCATAAAGTCTGCCGATGCCTTATTGTTTGCGATCGGGATATCATATACCTGTGCAATACGAAGTAGTGCCTTTACATCAGGATCATGAGGCTGTGCAGTCAATGGATCAGAAAAGAAAATGACAAAGTCTACTTTTCCCTCAACGATCTTTGCACCGATCTGCTGGTCTCCACCAAGAGGGCCGCTGTTATATCCACGAACCGGAAGTCCGGTCTGGTCTGTAATCATACGTGCCGTGGTCCCTGTTCCACAAAGGAAATGATTTTTCAGGATCTCTTTATTTGTTTCGCACCATGCGATCAGCTCTGCTTTTTTATTATCATGCGCGATCAGTGCAATATTTTTCTGTTTTCCAATGGTAAGTGTTACATAATTTTCATTCATATGCGCCATCCTCCGTCATTTATCTGTGCCTTTATCTATTGCATATCAGATCAGTTTTTCTGCAATACATATTGTTAAGTATAACATATTTTTTGTCGTTCTTCCACAAAAAAATAATAGAATGCGCGCTCCGCGGACATTCTATTATTTTATGTACCGGATTTCTTCTTTGCCTTTTTATTCCGGCAATTTTACTTTTCCATCCAGAATCATCTTCACAAATGCAGTGTCACGAATGATCCACGGATCCTTTTCTATGCGTATATTGGTATTGTATACAGTCTCCGGCTGCTCCCACTTAAGATAATACCCCTTTGCCACTTCACTGGGTGTCAGATGAAGTTTCTCCTGTTTTTCCCCTACCTTACAGTAATAAAAGTAAGAATGACAGATATATTTACAGGACGGATCAAATATATCGCGGCGCATCTCAAGGATCTCCCCTAGTTCACACACAGACTCTTTTAAAACGGTAAGCCCTGTCTCTTCACGGATCTCACGCACAAGGGTTTCTAAAAAACTCTCTCCCTTTTCCATCCCGCCGCCGGGCATCTTATATTCGCCATCCGTACTGCACTGCATGGCAATCTTTCCATCCCGGAAAATTACACCACGCACATTATATTTTTCATATACTTTTGTTGTGTCGTCATAATTCTTCTCGTCAAAAACAGCAAGCACTTCCATCTGTTTTGTCTCCATATTCTGCAGCTTAAGGCCATATTTTTATCATATATCAAAATGTCTGATATTGTGTGCAAGCATATCCGCCATATTACGCAGATTTTCGGTAGAATCCTTGATATTCTGAAAACTGTCCGTAATCTCTGTGATGGATGAACTTGTCTGCGTGGTTCCTTCCACATTCTGCTGTGCAATCTCTGACAAAGAATCAATGACATCTATGATCTCTGTTCTTGCACTCTCTAATTTCTTTGTACGTGTTTCAATCTGGCGAATTCGTTCAATAGATGCGTCGATCTCACCCATAACACCATTTACCATCTGCTCCGTACTCTCGATATGCATATTCTGTTTTTCAATGATCTCCTGTGTCTTGCCCATTGTCTCAACCACACGCTGGGAGTTTCCGATCAGTGTATTTACGATTTCGCCGATATTGCCACTCGCCGTATCAGACTGTTCTGCAAGCTTCTGTATCTCAGATGCCACAACCGCAAAACCCTTTCCCGCCTCACCTGCACGCGCAGCTTCAATGCTGGCATTTAAAGAGAGGAGATTCGTCTGGGATGCAATTTCAGAAATAAACTGCGATGCCTTCTGAATACTCTGTGCTGAAATATTTGTCTGTTTCGTCTGTTCCGCGATCGTTGCAACAGCTGCCTTTACTTCTTCGCTGATTCGTTTTAGTTCATCGATCGTAACAACAGCCGCATCACTGGACTGTTTCATCTGATCTGCACTTTCATTCAGCTCATCTGCTGCCCTGCCGGTCTCAATGATCAGATTTCCCATATATTTTACATTGTCAGAAGCTTTTTTTGCATCCTCTGCCTGTAAATTTGCCCCGGTTGTAATAGAATCTACCGTTGCCTCCACCTCACGCATTCCATCGTAAGTCTGATGGGATGTATCCTCTAAAGTATTGGATGCTTCCATCAGCATATCGGTACTTTCCTTGATTCCCTTAATGATCTTTTGCAGTTCTTTCTGTAAATGCTGTATCGCTTTGGTCAGATCTCCGACTTCATCTTTCCGCCCTAAGATCTTCTTGTCAAACTCTACGTCAAGATGACCGGCAGACACTTCCTGCACATTTGCAATTCCTTTCTTTAATGCACGTGTGATCGAGGTTGCACTGATCTCCACGATAATGATACAGATAACAAGTACCACAAGCACGATGGCTACGATCGTATTAATGATCTGTATCACGCTGTGGGAGATTTCCTGTTTCTCCGCCCCTGCAAACACCATACCGATCGGAGTACCGCTGTCGCCTTTCTGATATACCGGAACATAATAGCCATAGTATATGGTGCCATCCATGGATACATTATCACTGAAATATTCCTCACCACCATTTAATACCTTTTCAACAACCTTGTCACCCGCCGGACTTCCCAGAATCCTGTCACCATTTTTGTCGACTGCAGAAGTCATGATTCTCTGTGATCCATAGAAAAATGTCACATCCATCCCAGACTCCTGTTTGATGGTATCCACCAGATTCTCTGACTGTGAAATGTTATAACTTCCTTTCCAGATATCACCATTTTCCGTCTGCAAATAGGTACCTGCATTCTGGTCATAAGCTGCCTGCGTCGCGATTGCAGTTCCTTTTAATGAATTTTCCACCTGATCGATAATTGCACCCTTTACGATCGTGGACGCGATCAGAAGGATAATTCCTCCTAACAGAAGCAGCGGTATCAAAGAACAGAATAAAACTTTTTTTCGAATCGTCAATTTCATCATCTCATTCTCCCCCTAGTCCACAATCACAACGTTTTTATAATACCAGTCAATGCCGCCGGTAATCATTGCATCATCTAAGGTTCCATTCTCTGTTCCAACCGTCTCCCCTGTATTTGTCTCCATCACTCCGTCAAAAACATTATTGCTGCCACTTAAAATTTCTGCAGTCGCTTCATCCACCTTCTCCTGCGTACCCTCTGCCGCAAAAGATGCCAGATTCGTCAGCTGTACCAGCCCCTCTGCCATACCTCCGTAATAGTTTGATCCATCCCAGGTTCCATTGATAATACTCTTAACTGCCGAAGTATAGTATGCACTCCAGTTCCAGATAACACTCGTCAGACAGGCATCCGGTGTTTCCTTGCTCATATCTGAGTTATAGCCGATACCATATACACCACGTTCCTGTGCGAGTGTCTGCGGATACGGCGTATCACAATGCTGTGCCATCACATCACAGCCCATATCCAACAGCTGTTCCGATGCTGCTTTTTCCTTATCCGGATCATCCCAGCTGTTTGTGACTGCCACATAGATCTTTGCCTCCGGGTTAACAGCTGCAACACCGATCGCAAATGCATCAATTCCACCTGTCACCTCCGAATTGGAAGAATCCTGCGCTGCAACATAGCCGACCTTATCCGACTTTGTATTCATGCCAGCCACGATACCGCTTAAATACCTTACCTGGTAAATACGACCAAAATAATTGTTGAAGTTCTTTCCATTTGACATATAACCGGTTCCATGGGAAAAGTAAATATCCGGATATTTTTCAGCCATCTCTGCTGTTGTTTCCATATACCCCCAGCTGGTTGTAAAAATAATATTGCACCCATCCGAAATACATGCTTCGATTGCTTCCTCCGTCGCCTTTGCGTCAGAGTCATCCACGATCTTTCTCTCAATCTAATCATCGCTTAAACCCAGATTTTCCTGCATTCCCACAATTCCCAGATCATGCGTGTAAGAATATCCGCTTCCCTCATCCGGATCTGAAATATAAAGCACGCCGACTTTTATATTTTCTTTCGAAATTCCTGCCGTGCCCGATGTGGTATCCGACTGTGCACCGCCTGTACTGTTCCCGGCGGTTTCCGTTGTAATATAGCCATCGTTTGTCGCATAATCATCCGGCGTAGTACCTGTTTTTCCACCACACCCGGCGAGCATTCCCGCCACGGCAAACAGTGCAATTATCTTTCCAGCTGTTTTTCCTTTCATCTTTTGTTCTCCTCATCATAAATTTTCACAACATCTTTGTTTCATTATACAAAACCGGAGAACATTTGTAAATAAATATTATTTTTATGACAATAATCTGATACTTATGACCTATTTTTCTGAAAATATTCTTTTTGCACGCAGATAAGACAGATTAAATGTCCGGAGCGTCACAGGCTGGTTCATCCTGTCATTTTCCTGCATATATTCCCACTTCCAGTTATATATTCCATCCCCGTAATAACTCTTGTCCGGATGTTCTTTTAAGTACTCAGCGATCACTGGTGCCGCATCCGTTGATAAACAGGAGAGATAACTGTAATCTCCCGCAGTATTTCCATTTTCGATCTGCGCCAGATCATAGGCGGCAATCCCCGCATCTACATGTGCAAAGGCAAACAGGACATAACTGACGCACACAACCGCCATTCCATACTGAAACAACGGGAACCTGCGGTTCCAGATATAACAGATCGTCCCTGCCATCAGAAGCGTGATCACTGCCAGTGCCACAAGTACCACAACACGCAAAAATGTGAGCTGGTATGCCCGGATATACAGGATCATTCTCCACCCGCTCGATGCTGTCATAATGATCGTACATACAGAGATCACCGTCAGAACGGCATCGACCGCCCTGTTCCTCTGAAAGAAATGCTCCATTGTAAGAACCGCCCCCAGATTTAAAATACACACCACAAGGAGCTGGAAAAATCCCTGCCTTGCATATTCGGCATAGGTCACTCCTGCCGGCAGCTCCCCGCCACCGCCAAACAGATATATGATCTGTATACCACAGAATATCACATATAATACCGCCACTAAGACCGAAACCGTAAACATTGCTGTCGTCTCTGTAAGAATTTTTACTTCCCTGTCCTGCCGGTCTTTTCTGTATGCTGTATATCTGACTCCACAGTAAGATGAAATAAAACCAAAACATAACATGAAACAAATCCCTGCCAGGTTTGCCGGTATCCTGATTCCTTCGAAAACTTTTGCAATCATATTTGAAAATACCAGATCCGCCGACATTAACAATCCACCGATCAGAAGAACCACCGGTATCGCTACTGCAATTCCGATCAGGATCTCACGCGCTTTGCCATTTTCTTTTTTCTCCCGCAAACGTGCAAAATCGTTTCCATCGCCAAATGGTCTTGCAATGCTGCCAATTGCTCCAAATACAGCATTACTCCACCGCACAGGTAATCCCAGAAATTCCATTCGTTTTCATCTGCCATATTTCGTATCAGGAAACACACCATGAATGCAAATATCCAGCAATAATTCATCCAGATGATCCACTCATTTCCGGTTGTAAATGTACTGACCGCAAGGATCAGCATATACACAGCAAAAATTATTGTTGTTTTAAAAACTTTTCTTTCCTTTACCGTTTTAACGATGTAACAGATATATCCGATCGTTGCCACCACCCACAGAAGTACTGCGGCACCTGTCATATTTTTGTAAATACAGACTGTATAGATCAGTGCGTAAATGAGGCTTGCCGGCGCAAGTTTTTTAAAAATCCCCGCATTTTCTTTCTGCTGCTGTTTTTTTCTTTCCTGCCACTGCGCTTTCTGCTCCTCGTAACTGACTGTAAGATTCTGATCCATTTTCATGCTCCCTTCCTTTTCCAATAAGCTGTCCTGTTCCTGCTTCAGTTTTTCATAAACTGTCATATTCCTGCTTCATTCCGTACAATATATTAAATTTCATCATCCGATGGAACATATTCTAAAATATCTCCCGGCTGGCAGTCCAACGCCCGGCAGATCTTGTTTAATGTGTCTACTTTGATTGCTTTTGCCTTTCCATTTTTTAGTATGGAAATATTTGCCATTGTAATACCTACTTTTTCCGAGAGTTCAGTTACACTCATTTTTCGCTTTGCAAGCATTACATCTATATTTATGATAATCGCCATTTGTCTCTCCTTATATCGTAAGTTCATTTTCCTGTTTTAATTCGTAGGCTTTCAGGACCAGATGTGATAATGCCGCTGCCAAAACAGATATCATGACCGAAAGCAAAACTGCGGTGATCATAAAAATACTGATTCCGGGCTGCCTGACCGCTAAGATTGCCAGAAAAACAATTCCCGCAAACCACACAACTGAGAGCAGCAATGCGAAGTGACTGATATTTCGAAAACATTTTGCATTTTCTTTTGAGAATGAATTGTCTTTTCCGATCTGCACACATACTTTCCAGAACTGGTACAGGATCGCATAACAGATCACCGCAATGCACCAGCCGTACAACAGCCCCGGCATAAAAAGATACGCCAGTGATTCATCCGCGTCCCTCCATGACATTGCAAGTACCGGCATAATATATAGAAAGAACACCGCCCCCATCAGCGCCAGTACAATCGTGATTGCTTTTAGCCACCGTGAAATTTCTTTTTGCTGCATAAATGATTCTCCTCCTGATCTGATTCACTTTTCTTTGAGTTTGTTTTTGATTCCAGATTTTTCTTTCTGGTTTTATTGTTTTCCTTTATTATACACATATATCTTGCTTTTGCAATATATTTTTATTGTTTTACGATAAATTTTTATTGGTAAATAGTAATAATAAAATCCTCTGCAAACAGTCAGGTGCTATTTGCCACCTGTTTTTCTGTTTACAGAGGATTTTATTATTTACTGTTCATTTCATTATTTTTTTATATAGTTTTATCAACAGTTTCCGTAATCTTTTTAAAATATTTATTGTCTGTTCGATTGTAAATATTGTTCTATTTCCAATGGCGATTTTCCAGTTACTTCTGCAATTTTTTCTATTGGGAAATCCAGCTTAATCATATTATGGATCATTCTCTCTTCTGCGATCTCGATTCCGTCACTTTTGCCAGCCTCATACTCTGCCTTTCGGAGTTTCTTCTCTTCCCACTCTTTATCATATTCCAATATACTCACCATCTTTACCTCCGAACGATTCTTCCGAAGAAATTCCACCAGGATTCCTTCTTTGATACATTCATCGATTGCCCGTGCAACTGCATCGTTTAAGTTCATTTCTGATGTATATTTGCGGACTCTCGCTACATAAATGGCATATTCCTTCAATGTCTGACACTGCTCCATCAGCTCTTTGTTATGTCCTTCATTGACGTTTAACATCAGGGCTTTTAACTCCAGGTCCGGCTCGCCAGCCAGATGCTCATAAGCGTTTGACAGTCGAAGTTCCACCCGGTCATCCACTGCATCCGTTCCATTATAAAATACCATAAATTTCGGTGCCGGTATCTTCTGCAGGCGGGACGAATACAAGGACTTATCATCAACATACTGCTGATATTCGATTCCTATGTAAATCAGATCCCGCAGCGGTATGTTGGGATTTAACGTGGACTGGTGCTCGTAGAGATAAATATTCGTCTCTAACATAAATGCCAGGTCGTTTTTCATCCCCATGTAGATTGCATTTTCCAGCGTGACGATTTTCAGATCATCTGCGTTCTGATAAGCATTCCCGGTTACTGCATTGTACAAAGATAAAAGGTTCTCTTTCTCTGAAAACAACATGCGGAATACGGTGTCTTTGTACTGACGGTTGGCTGCTGGTATCTTTTCTGATACCTGTGTACCCTTCTTCATATTCAGTTCCTCCTATGTGCAGGAGGCTCATCCAGATCTCCTGCTTTTCATTTTTGTGGATAAAAAGCATAGATTTCTGAAATGTTTTTTGAAATGTAGACGGATGTGTCATCCTTATGGTCATGTGAAGCAAATGCAACTGTCTGAATAACGCTGTTCACATGGTAGAAATATGCTTTGATTTATCTTAGCATACGTCATTCTTCGTATGCAACTGATTTGAAATTTCTTGTGCAGTCTGCACAAAAAAGAAGTCCGATTTTTAAAGAAAGACAGTGTCCGGCTGAATATCAATCCGGACACTGTCTTCCCTGTCATTTTCTGACAGTTACACACTTTAAATTTTTCTATTTACTGACCTTAACTTTTTTCATGGATGAATGTTTTCCATACACTTTTTTGCCCGTGGAATCCATTTTATAAGCCCGGATGCGCACATAGTATATCTTTCCTTTTTTCAGTTTACTTATGGTATAGGATGTCTTCGCCGTGTTTTTCTTTGTGACCGCCTTTTTGAATTTTTTATCCGTACTGTAAGAAATCTCGTAACCTTTTGCGCCGGATACTTTCTTATATTTCAGTAAGATCTGTTTACTCTTGCTGTTTTTCGCAGACGTAAGAGAAGCCTTCGCCACTTTTACTTTTGTCCACTTTGCATACAAAATGTAATCGGATTTTGCGCTGCTGCTGATACTTGTGATCTTCTTTTTAAATTTTGCATCCGTATACCAGCCTGCAAATGCGTATCCTTTGCGGGACGGGTTTTTCAGTGTTACTTTCTTTCCATAATAAGTTGACGGATTCGAGGCATTGTTTTTACCTTTATTCAATTTGTAGGTGTAATTTTATATGGTACTGTAACCGTACAGGATGCCTGATAACTACTATTTTCAGACGAAGTCACCGTGATCTTTGTTCTGCCCGGTGCCTTTGCTGTCACACTGCCGTTGGCATCCACGGTGGCAATCTTTGTATTTGCCGATTTCCAGACTACCTTTTTGTTGGACGCATAAGACGGTGATACAGTTACATTTAAGGTGAGCTTCTCTCCTCTTTTTACCTCTGCTGATGTCCTGTCTAAAGTTATTCCTGTTACTTTCGCCTTTCCGGTGACAGTCACATAGCAGACTGCATATTCATCACTGCCGTCCGTTGCCGCAGCCCGGATTTTTGCTTCACCCTCCGATTTTGCAGTGACAAGTCCGCTTGCAGAAACCTCTGCCACTTTCGTATCAGAAGAAGTATATTTGAGTTTTTTATTTGTGGCATCCGAAGGTGAAATATATGGTTTCAACTGATAGGTTTCACCAGCTTTCAATTCGATCTCATCCTCATCAAATTCGATCCAGTCTATCAGCTGCGGTACGGTTATTTTACAGACTGCTTTTACATTTCCAGCCGTTACCGTAATGACTGCTGTTCCAACACCACAGATCTCCACATATCCGGTATCCGAAACAGCAGCAACCTCTTCATTGGAACTTGTCCATACCACTGCATCTGTGAAATTCAAAGGTGCGATCGTCGCTGTCAGTTGGAAATCGTCATAGTGCTCCGCCGTTTTTTCTGTAATATCCAGACTGACTGAGGTTGCATGAATATCCTGTGTGACGTACTTGATTCCTTTTCCGCTTGCATAGGTCTCGGCATAACAGTCGGACGGACCGTACATCGTCATTTTCTTTGGATAAGAAAATGCATTTGATGCGATCGAAGTTGTGTTGCGCGGGACTGTGATCTGCGTCAGCTTCGTGCAATTGACAAATGCACTGTCACCGATCGTGATCACATTGTAAGGGATCACGATGGATGGCAGAACTATACAGCCGTAGAATGTCTGGCTCTCAATTTTCTTTAATTTGCTGCCTAATGTAATATCGGTCAGGGCTTCACATCCATAAAATGCAGAACTTCCAATAGACGAAACGGTATCCGGTACCGCTGCCTTTTTCATGGCTTTACAGTTTTTAAATGCGTTGCTTTCTATTTTTTCCACCCCGGATGGAAGTATTGCTTCCGGCAAAGATTCACAGCCGGAAAACGCGGAGTTCCCGATCGTGGTCAGGGTGGATGGAAAATTGATGGTGGTTAACTTTTTGCAGCCGGAAAAAGTGCTTGCTGGTATTTCTTTAAGGATATTTGACAAATGCACCTCTGTCAGACTGGTGCAATCTTGAAAAGTTGAATTACTAATTGCTTTAACAGTATTCGGAATATTTATCGTTGTTAATGAGAAACAATCCTCAAATGCAGAACTTTCCAGTATTTCTATCCCGTTATTCATTGTAATCCTATCAAGATTTTTACAATTTTTAAACGCACTATCTCCTATTTCCGTAATAGTATCTGGCAGTTCTATTTCTTCAATGCCATCACATCCCATAAACAACGCTGCACATACTATGGTGCTTCCTGCTTCGAAATTAACAGTTTTTAAATTACTACAACCACCAAATGCCCCATATGACAAATTTGTGCCTCTTCCCCATGTACCATCAAATTTCTTTAAGCTTTTAGGTATCTCTATTTTACTAATTGATTTGCAATTTCCAAACACGTCGTAACCAATTGTTGTCAAGTTTGAAGACAAATCGACAATTTTTAAATTTATGCAGTTATAAAATGCTTCAAATTCTATTTTTTCCAAACTATCTGGTATCATCACCGTCCTCAAATCCGTCCGGTTCTGAAATGCCCTATCTCCAATCGCAACAACCTCATGCCCGTCAATCTCATCCGGAATATAAAGTGCCGTCGCATTTCCACTATATCCTGTGATCGTAGCCCTGTTTGCATCGTCGAGTGTATAGGTATAAATCGGTACGATCGCACCGCCGGCACCTGCTCCCGCATCAAAATAGCTTCCTACGCCCGCCGGATTGAAATACCTCGAACTTGGAGATGTCCAATAACTTGTCCAGCCTCCCTGTGCGGCAAATTCTTTTCCACGCGTGCATGATGTCCGAAGTACACCGTCCTCAATATGATAGTACACGCGCACCGGACTGTTATTCTTTCCCCAGATCTCTATACTTTTGCTAAAGGTCTTTGATGCAATACCAACTCCGATCTTTGCACTTGCCCCCACCGATGCATACAGATATGCAGCCTGTGACGCGCAGTATGTCGGTGTTCCGGAACTGTACCTTACGTATTTGATGTTCATACGTGCACCGGTTTTTGCATAAATATCTCCGCTGACAATTCCGAGCGTTGCTTTTGCAGAGAGTACAATACCTGTGGTCAAATCTGCTTCTGCTGAAAAGGAAAATCCTTTTTTATGACTGTTTCCAACTATACGGAATCCGTCCGAATACGCAAATCCGGCTTCAAATTCCTTTTCCACGGTAAGCGTTGCTTCCCCGGAAAGATTATATTCCATTGCCAGTGTCAACATACCAACACCGCCGAGCGGCACTGCCCCTAACGTCAGTGTGTGGTTAATATCTTTAAATGCATCCCCTTTTACATTGCAGGAGTATTCCATATCTCCGCTGACTGAAAAATAATAGTCATTATTATTCAGACTGTAATTTACTTTCATGTTTGAAATCACAACACTTACTGTCGCTGTGACATCATCTGAGACGGAAATCGTTTTATCTGCACGCAGGGTATTGTTTTTATAGGATATCCCCCTTGTCATACA